>Ga0111180_1170_pt1 | contig 12499 bp, 9 predicted proteins | sample DeeMarSWOR324_28_FD_80237 | JGI IMG/M metagenome (GOLD analysis project Ga0111180, IMG submission 80237) | Deltaproteobacteria bacterium SM23_61
TCCATATCTGCAGAGATCCCATAATTTTTGATGTTTTGGCTGATTATCCAGTCGATGTGATCAGCTTTAATGCCACCTCTCCTTTAAATCCATCTCTCCGAGGCGCTATGGGTCGCACGAAAAAGGCCCTATGGGGAGGAATCGACCACACTCAAACCCTTCTTCATGGGCCAGTGGAAGCCATTACCCGTGAAGTCTACGGCGCCCTCGAAGAGACCGGAGGGAAGCGATTCGTGCTGGGCCCTGGCTGCGCGATTCCGGCCCAGGTACCGGAAGCGCATTTGCGAGCCGTGCAAGCATCCCTTTCCCAATGGGGAAAAGGTTAATTGGTAGAGGAAAGGAGGGACGGGCATGAAAAGTTGTATGAGGAGCTTAACAGAAGAAATATAAGGATCCTGGGCACCATACCCTATGACCAAAAAATTTCCGCATCTTGGTTGGATGGTAGAGTTTCGGAAGGACCAACCGCAAAGAAGAGCGTCCGAAGAATAATCCCATCGCTGCTGAAGGCATAAAAAAAATGATTCCCCGTCCGTCCGCTTTGTTGCCTTCCGGTCTTTCCGATTGGTGATTTCCCTTAGGGATATGCACGATATTGTGCCCCCCCATTGCAGCTAATGCCAACACTTTGCGCACTGCTTTCAAACCGATCCCGTCGTGGAATGGGGCTATTGTAACCTTAAAAAAATTCCGCCCCAGGAAGAGCTGGAAAGAATCAAAAAAGGGGCGGAAACGGGTAATTATAGCGCGTTATTCGCAAGGGGCCGAGAATTAGGGTTATTCGTACCCTCGGGTATCACCGGTGAGCAATTTGAAGATCTATATCTTTGTTGGGTCTTCTCCCAATCGAGTGGGTGATTTCCGTGGATTTTCCGTCGGACGGCATGCTCGTTGGGGGACTCGGGAGGGGCCCCGGGGGTGCATCCCGTTCATGGCGGGACATAATGAAGCGGTTGTTCTTTCATCGGTCCACGTCTGATCATTATCTTGTTAGCCGGATCGGAGCAGGGATTCGGTTTTCCGCAAGGGGATCGGGGACAGGTGCCTCGCGGAACCCAAGCAACCGCTCCGGAATCTGGGCTGTTCCCGCTGATTCTGTCCCGCCATGAACGGGACGCACCCCCTGGGCGGAGTGTGTTTCGTTCCCCTTTCCACCCACTCGATCGGGAGAAGAGCCTCTTTTTTAATCTTAAATCAGCAAGCCTTGTGATCTGTGGCAAATTTTCTTGACGCATAATTGTTTTTTTTCATATATTGGGACATATTCAAAAGGAGAAAAGGAGGTCTATAAGGGATGAACGACACAATTTGTGGTTATCATGGAAAAGTTCTGCGCGCGAACCTCTCCAAAGGAACGTTCACCACCGAACCGATCGATGAAAGATTCTGCAGGAAATACTTGGGTGGTGCGGGATTTATCTCTTATTATCTCTGGAAGGAATTGCCACAGGGCATCGATCCTTTGGGGCCCGACAACAAATTGATCTTTGCCTTAGGGACGGCAACGGGTTTCCCTCTGGCAGGGAGCGGCAGACATTGCGTCGGGGCAAAATCCCCTCTGACGGGTGGCATCGCAAAGTCCGAGCCTGGCGGATTCTGGGGTGCGGAGCTAAAGAGAGCAGGTTTTGACGCGATCATTGTGGAGGGCAAAGCACCCGAGCCGGTTTACCTCTGGATCCACGATGGGGATGTAAGCCTGCGCAAGGCTAGCCAAATTTGGGGGCAAGATACCAAGGAGACGGAGCAGGCGATAAGAGACGAGCTCGGTGACCAGAAAATACAACTGGCGCTGATTGGCCCAGCAGGTGAAAATCTCGTGAGATATTCTGTTGTTATGCACGGTCTCTTCGATGCTGCCGGCCGGGGCGGCACCGGGGCTGTCATGGGTTCCAAGAACCTCAAAGCGATTGCCGTTAGAGGGCGCAAGTTGCCTTCGTCAGCCAAACCAGAAGGCATCAAGGAACTAAGAGAGTGGCTGTCGAATAACATGAACCTGGTGAAAGGCTATCGCGATTTCGGCACAAGCGGTCGCATGATCGAATTTGAAAAATTGGGAAACCTTCCAACCCGCAATTTCCAGGACGGCGCCTTCGCCGCAATTGAAAGAATCAGCGGGCAGACATTGAAGGCAACCATCGGGGTGGGTATGGATGGTTGCTTCGCCTGCCCGGTGCGTTGTAAAAAGAGAGTTGCATTCCAGGAGCCGTACCCGGTGGATCCGGATTACGGGGGCCCTGAGTATGAAACCCAAGGAGCTTTAGGCTCGAATTGTGGAGTCGAGGATCTCAAGGCAATATCGCTGGCCAGCCAGCTTTGCAATGCTTATTCGCTGGACGTCATATCCACAGGGTGTACAATTGCCTTCGCCATGGAGTGTTTTGAGAATGGGTTATTAACAAGCAAAGATACCGGTGGGATTGAACTCAGATTCGGCAATGCTGAGGCAATGCTACAAACGATTAAACTTATTGCCAAACGGGAAGGTATCGGCAATCTTCTGGCCGAAGGCTCGGCCAGAGCTGCCGAGCAGATTGGCCAAGGTGCTGAAGCTTTGGCCATTCATGTGAAGAAGCAGGAAATTCCCATGCACGAACCGAGGCTGAATAAAGCCCTCGGGCTGGGATATATGGTGAATCCCCATGGAGCTGATCATTGCTGTAACATGATCGACATTCTATTTAACGGCCTCAGTTCAACCGCGGACATTGTTTTGAAGGATATGATACCCTTGGGTTGGGTTGAGCCGGTGCCCCTTGATGATATCAGCCCTCCCAAGGTGAGTCTATTTCGGATGCTCCATCTGAAAAGAATCGCATTCGACAGCCTGGGTATCTGTCAATTTCTCCCTTATTCATTTCAGCAAGTGGCCGATCTCGCATCCGCAATCACCGGATGGGATATAGGCCCGATGGGACTGGCCAGGGTATCCGAGAGGGTACTCACCCTGTACCGATTGTTCAATATTCGGGAGGGCTTTTCCGCCGATGATGATAAGCTTCCCAAGAGATTCTTTCATCCGACGAAATATGGCCCTCTGGCTCATACCGCTTTAGACCCTGAGAAGATGGAGAGAGCGAAGAGATACTATTATTCTTTGATGGGCTGGGATGCGAATAGCGGCAAACCCATGCCGGAAACGATAGAGGCTTTGGGTATCATATAATTTAAGTAAGGACCCAGGGTCAGGCGGGATCAATACTCATCCAGATCAAACACTCCTTGTTGCCGAACGGGTCTGGGACCGGCGCACCGCTTTCCAACTGCAGGGTCGTCACCCGATCCGTCCGGTGGATATCTGAACCTCAGCATGACGGGGGGTCTGGGGATTGCGCCCGGTCCCCGGTCCGGGCGAGAAGCCCTGAATTCAGGCCCCACAGTGCCTATTTTTGGACCTCAGAGCGGTCTTTTTGAACCCGGGGTATATGGAGACATGATTCGGGTTACTGGCACGATCACGATCGGTGAGGAAGAAATTCACCAGCAATTCATCCGTGGCTCTGGCCCGGGCGGTCAGAATGTCAACAAGGTTGCCACGGCCGTGCAGCTCTCTTTCGATGTGGCCCATTCTCCTTCGCTCCCCGAAGAGGTTAAGGACCGCCTTGCCCGTTTGGCCGGAAAGCGTATGACCAAAGAAGGCTGTCTTATCATCGATGCCCGTCGGTTCCGCACCCAGGAACAAAACCGCCGGGACGCTGTTGCCCGCCTGGTAAGCCTGATCCGCCAGGCAGCCCAAAGGCCCAAAATCCGCAAAAAGACCCAGCCCACGCTGGCGTCCAAGGAACGAAGGCTGGAAAGCAAACATCGCCGCGCCAAGATCAAACACCTGCGCCGTGCCGAATGGGAATAAACCTGATTCGCTTCCCAAAGGAAGTTCTTATCAGATCCGCAGGCATTTCCTTGGATATTTGGCTAAGGAGCATGTGGAAACCTCGAGGATGATGCGATGAATAGGCGCAGTCGGCCAGAGGAACATGAAGCCATGCCCGCACTGGAAGAGATCTTTTCCCCGCGCGGAGTTGCCGTTGTCGGGGCCTCTCCGGGCAATCTTTCCTTTGCCGAGTTGGTCGTTTATGCTTTGAAAGAGGCGAAGTTCCCCGCTGTCTTTCCGGTCAATCCCAAGTACAAGGAAGTGCTTGGGCTGCCCTGCTACGCAAGCCTCAGGGAAATTCCCGGGGCGGTGGACCATGTAGTCGTGAGCATCCCGGCAGAGTCGGTTCTCAAGCTCTTGGATGACTGCGCTGCAAAGAGAGTCAAGTCGGTTCACTTCTTCACTGCCGGTTTCGGGGAGACCGGCGAGGTACAGGGGGAAGAACTCGAAAGAGCCATGCTGGTCAAGGCGAAGGCCGGGGGCTTCCGGATCATCGGTCCCAATTGTGTCGGCCTCTACGTTCCCAAGAACCGGCTGGTCAACAGTTTTAATTCTCCGCTGGAACCTGGCCCCATCGCCTTTATTTCTCAGAGTGGAGGCCATGCGCAGAATCTCCCGGACTTCAGCCGTGCCAGAGGGCTCCGGTTTAGCAAGGTGGTTAGCTATGGAAATGCTCTGGATGTGAATGAAAGCGAGCTCCTGGATTACTTCTCCAGGGATCCGGAGACCGAAATCATCGCGGCCTACATCGAGGGGGTGAAGGATGGCCAGCGTTTCATGAGAGCGATGGCGGAGACGGCCGCCCAAAAGCCGGTGGTCATCTACAAGGGAGGCAGAACCGAGGCGGGCAGGCGGGCTGCATACGGGCATACCGCAAGCATGACCAGCTCAGTCGCGATCTTCGACGCCCTGTGCCGTCAGGTAAATGCGATTCAGGTGGATGACCTGGACGAGATGATCGACGTCCTCACAGCTCTGCGGTTCGTTCGCCCCCTGCCCCGGGATACCAGGGCTGTCCTCATGGGCGCCGGCGGAGGCCCCAGCGTCCTGGCCAGCGACGAAATGGAGGACGAGGGTCTTCGGGTGCCGCCTCTCTCGCCAGCGGTGCAGGCCGAGTTGAAACAGAGCCTTCCCGTGGCCGGGAGCATCTTCATCAATCCTTTGGATACCCCGAACCTCATCGCTCCGGAGGCCATCTCGACAGCCATGCAGGTGCTCGGTCGGGTCCCGGGGATTCAAATGCTTATCTATCATCTCGGGTTCCATCCGATCAGCCGTTGGGGATTGGGCCGGCTATCTCTTGAGAACTTTGTCAAGCCGGCAATAGGCGTCATGAAGGAAGCCGTGCGGAAAACCGGCAAGCCCGTTCTTCTTGCCCTGCGTCCGCCGCAGGGTCTTGACGGAATGACGGAATTCCTCGTCGTTCAGCAGGCATTTGTAGAAGCAGGCTTCCCGGTATTCTATTCCATGCGCCATTTGGCCCGGGCCATGGTTCGGGTCATCGCGTGGTACGGATCCTGTCCTGATTCCGGGGGCCCGGTGAGCTTGCCCTGAGTTCACCGAAGGGATTCCGGCCGCAAGCCCCACGGTCATCATTTCCTTCTGAACCGATGTTTCTCGCTTCCTTCTACCGGTCTGCTCAAAAGGGGATTTCCCCAATACGGTACCCCGCGAGGAAACCTTCATGAATCGCCTTGTAGAGGTCTCCCGGCTCCAGGCAATCCCCAATGCTGATAATTTTCATCTTTCCCTGCAGTTCTTTTAAGAGGGAAATAAGGGGAAGGGGCGGTTCATCCAAGACAACCTGGTGGCAGGGAATGAAGCGGGAAGTTTTTCCCCGGACGGTGAGGCCTTCCGGATCGATCCGGGTGACCGATGTGTCGCTCAAGATTTCAACTTCGCACTTCTGCAGCCTTTCCATGAGCAGTCGCCGTTCGAAGATGGGCTCCATTTCACTGCCCATTTCTTCCATGGGACCGGAATTAAGAAGAATGACTTTTTTATTCCGGCGAGCGGCCAGGAGTTCCGCCGTTTCGCAAGCCACCCGACTTCTCCCGATCACGACCATTCGATCCCCTTTGAGAGGGACTTTTCCGGCCAGAACATCCCAACAGCGCACAACCTTCGGATCCGACCAGCGGGGAGTTCCAGGAGGGGTGGAGCCGGAAGCCAGGATCACGACATCAAAGGATTCCCGGAGCAGGTCTTCAGGTCGAATCTCTCTTTCCAACTGGATCTCCACACCTCGCTTCACTTGCTCCCGGAGGCAGGCGAGAAGGCCTGCCAGGTCTTTTTTGAAGGGCGGGACCATGGCCAACTTCAGTTGCCCTCCCAAGACACGTTCTTTTTCGAAAAGGGTTACCTCATGCCCCCGGAGGCTGGCCACTCTGGCAGCCTCCATTCCCGCTGGCCCCCCTCCGATGACCGCCACGCGCCGCCTGCGGGGAGCGGGGATCAATGGAAATGACCCTTCCCGGCCCGCCCGCGCGTTAAGCGCGCAACGGATCTTCCTCCGGGCCATAATCCGGTGGCAGCGATTGCAGGAGATACAGCGTCGAATCTCTTTTTTTCTTCCCCGAAGAGCCTTGATCGGCCATTCCGGATCAGCCACGAGCGTTCGGCCGAGAGCGATAAAATCCACTCGATTCTCTTCGAGGAGTTTTTCCGCAAACTCAGGATCCCGGATTTTTCCCACGCCGATTACGGGAATACGGACGGCTTTTTTAATGGCCTCCGCATCGCCAATAAAGGCTCCCTGGCCGTAGGACATGGGCGGGTTCATCATCGTAAATGGCCCGGCCATCATGGTGATGCCTGCCGAGATGTGGAGCGCGTGAATCCCCAGGCGCTCCAAGTGCCCGGCCACCTCCAGGGACTCATCGATTTCCCGTCCACCTTCAAAGTACTCCCGGCCGCTGAAGCGGACCAGCAAGGGGTATTCGGGGCCCACCGCTTCCCGGATTCCCTGGCAGACCTCGGCGGCAAATTTCATTCGCCCCAGGAAATCCCCCCCGTATTCGTCTTCTCTCTTATTGGTGGCCGGGGAGAGGAAAGCAGCCAGGAGGTAGCCGTGGGCGGCATGGATTTCAATGGCATCAAAGCCCGCGGACTTGGCGATCCCCGCCGCCCGGATGAATGAGGCGCGGAGTTCGGTAATTTCTCTCTTTTCCAGGGCGCGAACTTCCTTGACCTGCTTCAACCGGGAGGGGACTCCAAACCCGGGGCCCGTCTCATCAAATACGTAGGAGAAAGGAGAGGGACCCACCGGTTGAATCCCGGGCTGCAATTCCAGATCGACCCCCCCTCCCTGGATGTTGATCTGAACAGCAATCTTGGCACCGGAGGCATGGACCGTCTCAACCAGTTCGTTCAGACCGGGAGTGAACTTTGGATCGTCGATCCGGAGCTGATGGGCCAGCCCCCTTCCGAAGCGGACATCGGCCAGAGCGTTCTCCACGATGACCAGAGCCACGCCTCCCCGGGCCCGCTCCGCGTACCAGTCGATGAGCTGCGGAGTCACGGCTCCGCCAACGTCGGCCAGGTTGGTGCCGATGGGAGCCATGACAATTCGGTTGCGAAGCCGCATCCTGCCGATGGATCCGGCCTGAAAGAGAAGAGGGAATTCGCTCATGCCGCTCACATCATTTTTGAGGGAAGCCAAAGGGCAAGACCGGGATAGAGGGCGATCAGGAACACCATGATGAGCATCATGATCTCCCCGCGCCACGGTGCTCAAAGGACTCCGGGCCAGCCCCTGAATCACGAATAGATTCATCCCCACCGGCGGCGTGATCAGCCCCACCTCCAAAAGGATCACCAGGACCACCCCGAACCAGATTGGATCATAGCCCAGAGCCATCATGACCGGGAAAACGACCGGAAGGGTGAGAAGCATCAGGGAGATGGCGTCCATGAAACATCCGAGTATAAGATACATGACACACATGAGCAGGAAAATCACCCATGGGGGCACTGTAAGGCTGGTAATAAAGGCGACCAGCCCCCGGGGGATCCCGGCGGTCACCAAAGCATAGGACATGATCTGTGCCCCTACCACGATGAAGAGAATCATGCAATTGGTTTTTACCGCCTCGTTCAGACTGTTCTTCAGGATCGTCCAATTGAGCTTTCCGGCAGGACGGCCAGCAGACCCCGCCCGCGTTCGCTCCAGGTGGCCCGGATCTCTCCCCGGGGCACGAGGTTGGGATTCAGCGCGGTGCGCAGGCCGACATAAAGAACGAACAGGCTGGACATAAAAACACCCGGAATGACTCCGGCGATGAAGAGTCTCCCTACGGATTCTCCCACGATGGCGCCGTAAAGAATAAAGATGATACTCGGGGGAATCAAAATCCCCAGAGTCCCGCCTGCGGCCAGGGAGCCATAGGTCAAAGAACGGCTGTATCCCCGGCGCTCCATTTCCGGGATGGCGATGGCCCCGATGGCCGCGGCCGTGGCCACGCTGGAGCCGGACACGGCGGCAAAGATGCTGCAAGCCAGAACATTTGAATGGGCCAGGCTGCCCGGAACATGATCCAACCAGGTACTCAGGCCCTTGTAAAAACTCGAGCTGACTCCGCTGTGAAGAATGATGGATCCCATCAGCAGGAAAAGAGGGACTGCCGTGAGGACAAAACTCTCCAGGGTGTCCCAGACGATGATTCCCACGCCCATGATGGCCGAAGGCTCAATGATCAGCAGCATGAGGATTCCCACCATTCCGAGGGCCATGGCAATCCAGACGCCTGAAAGGAGCAATCCAAAAAGAATGATGACGATAATCAAACTGAGCAATTGCCAGGTCATCGCGTGGATTCCCTCCTAAGCGGTCGTACGGGATGGGATAAGGGTATGAATCAATTCCACGAGTTCGACAGCGAGGGTGAGAATCAGAAGCATACAGCCGATCGGCATGAGCATCTGAAAAGGAAAGAGGGGCAACTGGGAAGGAGTGGGGGAAAAAGCGTCCAAGGCATAGCTCTCCCAGGTGAGCTGGCTGGTCATGATCAGAAGGATGACCGTGTAGACAAGGCTGGTGACGCACCACAGGATCCTCAAAGAGGAACGGCTTTTGGGGGAAACATTTTGCACAAGAATTTTGACCTGGATGTGCCCGTCTTCCTTGAGGGTATATCCCAGTCCCATCAGGGTGACGAGGACCAACAGGTAACCGGCCACTTCGTCGGCAAAGATGATGGGGGCATTAAACACCCGGCGCAAGACCACATCCGACACCACCAGCCCGGTCATCACCATGAGGCCGATATCGGCAACAGCCGTGGCTACCCGATTCATCGCCGCTATGGATTTCGCAATTTTGGCAAACATGTCCAGCCTCTGTTCCATCTTGGAAGGCGGCCCCGGTGGCGGGAGAAGTCTCAGCGGACCACCGGGGCGCCAGAAATGAAAAGGGAACTGGGCCCCTTTTTCTTTATTCCAGTTTGAGGGCTTTCAAGGCTTTATTCAGGGCCTCCGGACCGTTGGGCTTCATATGCTTCTGGGTGTAGGCTTTCAGATCGGGAAGCAGTTGCTGCCTGGTTTTTTTCCTCTCTTCCAGAGAAATGGCAGAGACGGTTTTGATCTGGCCTTTGGCGCGCATTTCCTTTAAAGCCTTGTCGTCCAGCTCGTGCATGACTTTCTGATCCCAAAAACCCGCCCAGTCGGTGACCACTTGCCGAATGGACTTCTGGTGATCTTTGGACAATGCGTTCCAGGATTTCTTGTTGATGCAGATATACAGGTGCATCAAGGGCCCTTCGATTTGGAGGAAGTAGGGGCAGACCTCGTACACTTTGGACTGCTGGATGGCCAGGGTTGCAGTCATGATGGCGTCCACAATCCCTCTTTGGGCCGCCGGGTATACTTCCGCCCAAACCACGAAGGTCGGCACGGCCCCCCATAGCTTGATGTAGACATCCTGTAAACTTCCGGCTGTGCGGACTTTCTGGCCCTTGAGATTTTCCAGGTTGTTCGTCGGTTTCCGGGAGACGATTTGTCTCGGCCCATAGCTCAAAATCGCCAGGGGCTCCACCCCTCTTTTCCGAAGCTCCGCCAGAACGTAGGGGGCGACCACCTGGCGGACGGTTTTCATTTCCTGCTCGTTCAAGGCCAGGTAGGGGAAGTCCAATAAAGCCAGCAGGGGGGCTTCTCCGAATACGAACCCCGCGACCACCTCGGCCATATCAACCAATCCTTTGCTGCATACCTTAAGCAGGTCGGTCCCCTTGTAAGGGAGTTCGCCGGCCGGATAATTGGTGACTTTCACCTCTCCTTTGGTGGCTTCGGTGATTTTATCGGCCAATTGGTTGAAGTATTCGGTGTAAATTTGCCCGGCGGGTTGGATGTTGGTGAACTTCCATTGAACCTTGGGTGCAGCATTGGCCGGAAGGGCGGCCAAGGCCAGAAGGAGCACTGCCGACAAAGTGAAAATGGCGATCCTTTTCATACTTTCCTCCTTTCGCATGGGATAAAACTACCATGGGGCCATATTTTTTCTTTGAGTCACCTCCTTTCGCCCCATCGCCGGATCGGATGGGCGTTGAATCTCAAGGGTTACGCCCGGTGGACTGAGCCAGAATTTTTTCCATGTCCAGACCCTTGGATAGATAATAAGACTGGGCAACCACGTGGTCCAGGTGGCGGACGAGCAGGGCTTCGATGGTGGAGGGTGGAGCGGGGGAGTACTTGAAGGAGTGCGCACCGATCACATGGGCGATTTCCTCGGGAAGCCCCTCTTCCCGGGCCATGGCGGCCCCCATCACGGCATGGGGAAGCCGGCGTCCCCTTTCGGTCAGCCCTCCGCTGCGGGCATCGAAGATTACCATCTTGTCCACGTCGTGCAATACGGCTCCGGCCAAGAGATAGTCCCTGTTCAGGCGAAGATTCAGCAAGGCGGCCAGTATTTCTCCCATTTGCTCGCACGCCCGGCATACCTGGTTGGTGTGATCCACGTTCGTGTAGGCGATATGATCGCGGGCCGGCTCAAACTGATGCACATCTTCGATGCGTGGGAAATTGCCCTGTTTCCAGGCGTTATACCAGGCCCGGATTACTTTTTCCCGAATCCCGTCATCGCCGATCTGGCGGATGGACGGGAAGAGATTTACGATGTGATCCCGGTCTTCTTGGCGCATCACGACCTCCTCAGGGAAAGGGAAAACAGGGGTTCAAGAAAATATGGAAGGTTTTTTTGCCGACATCTTAAAGCAGTTTAAGAATAAAATCAACACATAAAGTTGCCCCCCGTGCCCCTTTGGGAAATCAGCAGCGATGGTATGCGTTTCCCATCCCCGGAATGAAAAATTTTTCGCTGGGGGGAGAGGTGCAAGATAAGATCCACGAGGGTATTTCTGCCTTGACAAACGGTTGGGGCTTCAATAAGATTTTTCTAAAATTATTGGACGGTTAGCCGCTGCCTGGCCCTCTCTCTTATTTTACTTCCGAAACACGGGGCCCCGGTGAGTGTCTTTGGTCGTCCGGAAAAACCGGCAGGAGGAATCCTTGGATTTCGAACGCAGCGAACGGCAGAAACAAGTGCAAGCCTCGGCCAGGGCTTTTGCCGAAGGGGTGATCGAACCGGAGGCCCGCGAATTTGACGAAAAGGGCCTATTCCCCTGGGATTCCTTCCGAAAGATGGGCCGGGAAGGATTCCTGGGCCTCACCGTGCCGGGTGCATTCGGGGGGGGGGACGGGGGAGCGACGGAATACAGCCTTCTCTGCGAGGAAATCGCCAGAGCCAGCGCGGCGTACATCCATAATGGCCATTACCAAACCGAAAAGATGATCATCCATCATGGTTCAAAAGCCCAGCAGGAGGAATTTTTACCCAAACTTTCCAGAGGGGAATATTTGGCCGCCACGGCCATTTCTGAACCGGGAGTCGGGTCCAGCTTCAGCGGCATGGTCTCAAGGGCGAGAAAAGAAGGGGATTTTTACATCCTTGACGGCCTGAAGGTGCACATCAACGACGCGGCGGAGGCCCGGGTGATCAATTTTTTCGCCATGGCGCCAAAGGGGTTGACCGTTTTTTTGGTGGATCCGAAAACTGCCGGGTTTTCCATTGTGGAAAAAATGGACCCCATCGGCTTGCGGGCTTCTCCCGTCTATTCCTTCCGCCTGGAGGAGTACCGCATCCCGGAAAGCCGCCGGATTGGAGCGGAAGGAGATGGGGCAAGGGTTTTTTTCTCGGCTTTCAATCACAGCCGGATCGGCAATGCCAGCTGTCTGTTGGGAATCGCCGGAGGGGCAATCGAAAAAGCGGTTGATTTTGCCAAACAGAGAAAAGCGGGAAAGCAATGGGTCACCGATTTTCAAGGGATTCGCTGGATGATCGCCGAGATGAGCACCCGTCTTGAGGCCGGGACCCTTCTCCGGGATAAAGCCGCCTGGATGGAAGACCAGGGGAAAGACCCGGCCCGGGAGACCTCCATGGCCAAACTGCTGGCCGGAGAGATCTCCGTGGAGATTGTCTCCCAGGCCATCCAGGTAACGGGAAGTCACGGTTGCTACCGCAACACGCCCTACGAACGATATTTCCGGGACGCAAAGGCCCTGTGCATTGCGGGGGGCACGCTGGAAGTCATGAAAAATAACATTGCCCGCCAAATTCTGGGTTAGGATCCGAGGGCTATG
>Ga0111180_1083_pt1 | contig 12484 bp, 11 predicted proteins | sample DeeMarSWOR324_28_FD_80237 | JGI IMG/M metagenome (GOLD analysis project Ga0111180, IMG submission 80237) | Deltaproteobacteria bacterium SM23_61
GATAAAACAGGCTGTGGCTATTCGATTGTCAAAGAACGTTTGTGAACGATGTCCTGAATGCTAATTTAGTGAACGATGTCTTGAATGTTGTCATGTAGGGTGTAGGCCCTTAGTACCCTGAACGGGTTGGGAAGGAGAAAAGCTTATGAATAAAGCATTCATCTCCACCGTCACTTCGCTGGCCGTTCTGGCCTTTTTGCCCGGGATTTCCGGGGCCCAGAGCCTGGATGCTTCCTTTTTCCTCCGGTCGCCGGCAGAGGTTGCTCAGGACCTCTTCCAAAAAATGATCAGCCTCGACCCGGAAGACGGGGATTACATGCTCCAGGCGGGGCTGAGCTATTGGGAGAGAGGGCAAAAATCCAAGGCCGAAGACCTATTTGCCAGGGCGCTCAAGGCCAGCCCCAAGAGCTACAAGATTCCCCTCCGGATTGGAACCGCTTACCTGAAAAAAGGGGAGGCCCGAAAAGCGGATGAAATGATCCAGCGGGCGATCAAGATCAAGCCCAAGGAGGAGAACCTTTACCTGGAGGCAGGGCTGGCCTTTCTGCAGGCCCGCCAGGGGGCCAAAGCCGAAGAGATGTTCGCCAAGGTCTACCAGCTTGACCCCGACGATGAAGAGAACTACCTGGACACGGGGTACGGGTACCTTAAAGCGGGCCAGGTGGATAAGGCCGGGGAGTTGTTCGAAAAAGCCTTCAAGCTGAAACCCAAGCGTTACCGTTCTTTCATCCATACGGCGGTGGCTTACCTGGAAGTGGGCCAGGAGAAGAAAGCCTGGGAGACTTACGACCGCGCCGTGAAGGTGAAACCCAGGGAAGAGAACATCCCGCTTTGGATGGCTATGGCCTGCCTGAAGAAGGGCCAGACCGCCAAAGCGGAAGAACTTTTTGCCAAAGTGGTTCAGCTTGATCCCAAGGATGAAGACAACTACCTGGACCTGGCCGAGATCTATGCTGAGAAGGGTCAAGCTTCCAAAGCCGAGGAACTCATCGGTAAGGCCATCTCTCTCGCCCCGAAAAAGAAGGGAGTCTTGCTGCGCTCCGGCCTGGCCCTCCTGAACGCCGGACAGTCGGCCAAGGCGGAAGAATATTTCAACCGGGCCTTCCGGGCCGACCCCAAGGATGAAGACCTTTATGTGGATGCCGGGCTGGGGTACCTCCAAAAGGGGAATATGCAAAGGGCGGCTGAACTCTTTGCCAAAGGGGTGAACCTGGAACCGAAGAAGGAAAAGCTCTACCTCAAGATCGGCCAGGGGTATGTGAAGAAAATCTAATGACCGTCGACCGCCGACCTCCAATTCATGACCGCGGACCGTCGACCGACGACCGCCGGATAAGAACAAGGGACAACGGTCAGCGGTCAACCGTCGGCGGTCGGTCTTTTCTTGCCTCCCATCACTTCTCTCTCCATCTTTTTCAACCCCTTCATGTAACCAAAATTTAGGATCAGGTAGAGGCTGATGTGCTGGAAGGAAAAGGGGCGGCGCTGCCAGAGGGAGCGCAGGTTATAGGTCTGGCGGTAGGCCCAGAAGATCTTCTCCTGCAGATCCGAGGGGGTAAAGTTGCGAGGCCGGAAGACCACGTTCTGCCGGTCGTATTTGGTCCAGTCCCGGTCGATGATCCTTCCTTCTTTTTCCAGGGCGGCATACATCTTGGTTCCGGGAAAGGGGGTCAACCGGCAGTAGTTCACCCCGGTGAGCCGGTTCTCCTTCACAAACCGGACCGTGGCCGGGATGCTCTCCTGGGTATCCTCATCGAATCCGAAGATGAAAGAACCCTGGATGTGAATGCCCCGGGCGTGAATCTTCCGGATGGCCTCCTGATATTGGCGCTGGAGATTGACCCGTTTGCCGATGGATTTTAAGACCTCCGGGGAGATCGATTCAAACCCGATGAGCAAGCCCATACAACCGCTTCGCGCCGCCAGGTCCAGAAGCTCCGGGTCGTCGGCGATGGAAAGGGAGCACTGGGAGACCCATTTCTTCTTCAGGGGGATCATGGCGGCGAAAAGGTCTTTGGCCTGGTCCGGTTCCCCGGTGATGTTATCGTCGGCGAAGATCAGGAGCTTTTTCTTGTGGGCCTTGATTTCTTCGATTACTTGGGGGACCGGGCGGTGCCGGCAGGAACGCCCGAAGAAGGAGCTCACCGAACAGAATGAACAGGCCATGGGACAGCCGCGGGTGACCTGGACCGTTCGGGGAACAAAATACTTCTGAGCGGGAAGGAGGTCCCACCTTGGAGCGGGCAGCTGGTCCAGGGGAAAAGGGGACGAGTCTTCGTAGATCCTCTTGAGCCTCCTCGCTCCTGCATCCTCTACAACCTTGGCCCAGTGACTCTCTCCCTCCCCCATGACCACCGCATCGCTGTGCTGTAGGGCTTCTTCCGGAAGGCTGGAGGGATGCACCCCGCCCATCACCACTTGGATCCCGCGGGATCGGAAATGGTCGGCCAGCTGGTAAGCCCTGGGGGCCGTGGCGGTCATGACCGAAAAACCAACCAGGTCAGCTTCCAGCTTTAAGTCCACCTCTTCCACTGTTTCGTCGATAAGGCGTACCTCCACCCCCGGCGGGGTGACAGCCGCCAGAAGAGGTAGCGCCATGGGCGGCAGGGTGAAGGCCACCCGTTTCTTTCTCCAAATGTAGGATGCCGGCGCCGGGGCAATCAGCGCGACGCGCATGGGTATCCTCCAGGAACCCAAAGAGACTTATGAACTCGAAGAGATTATTAACCTTGACCCGGCAAACTGTCAAGGATGAACCACATTCATCCCGAAAACTTGGCTCCCCGGGAAATAGCTTCCCCCGCATTTTTCTTGACACTCACCGGAGTGGAAAAGTAAAATTCTCTCCACCATGCCAAAGAAAAGACTCCTCCACCGCCTCGCTTATACCTACCTAAATTTAATCGGTTTTTTCGGCCATATTCTTCCCCGCTGGTTGATGCTCTGGTTAGCGGTCCTGATCGGGAACTTCTACTGGGCGGTCATGAAAGGTGACCGGGAGATGGTCCGGCGGAACCTGAGCCGGATATTGGGGGATCCTTCTCAGGTCGGCCCCACGGTCCGCCGTCTCTACGTCCGGTATGCCAAATACCTGGTGGATTACACCCGGATGGATCTGTTGAGGGGAAAACACCTCCGCCGCCTGGTCCGGGGATTCGAAGGGAAAGAATATTTCGACCAGGCCATGGCGAGGGGGAAGGGGACCCTGATCCTGACCGCCCATCTGGGCAACTGGGAGATGGGCGGGATCTTTCTATCTCTGATGGGGTATTCGCTCACCGTCATCACCGCTCCTGATGTAGAGGCCCGGCTGCACGAATTCCGGGTGCGGCTCCGCCAGGAGCAGCAGATCAAGGTCGTAACCCTGGACGACACGATGGCTTCGTCTTTGGCCGTTCTCAAAGCGCTACAGGCCAACGAACTCGTGGCCCTCCTGGGAGACCGGGATTTATTCGGCAAAGGGATCCCGGTGGTTTTTTTCGGGGAGCGGGTATTCTTTCCCATCGGCCCGGCTCTTCTGGCATACCTCTCCGAGGCTCCCCTGATTCCCACCTTTGTTCTGATGGATCAGGATGACAAGTACCTTTGTCTGGCCGAGCCCCCCATTGTGCTCCATAGGACGGGGAAGCGGGATCAGGATTTGGCGGAGAGCACCCAGCGCATCGCCACCGCCCTGGAGAAGTTCATTCGCAAATATCCCGACCAGTGGTATACTTTTTACGACTATTTCTCGCGGCATAAAGCCCCCTGATCCCCATGATCGTCTGGCTGGCCCCCATCGCTGGTTTCGGCGCTTTCGCCCTGAACGAGATTGTCAACCCCCGCTGGGCGTTCCTGGGAAAAGTTCATTGGAGAGGAGACCCCGGGGGGGTGGCTCTGACTTTCGATGATGGACCTCACCCGGAATACACTCCCCGGGTCCTGGAGACCCTGGACCGGTTCCAGGCGAAGGCGAGCTTTTTTGTCATCGGCCGGTACCTGGAAAAGTATGGGAATCTGGCGGCTGCCGCTTCCCGGGCAGGACACCTCATGGGCAACCATTCCTATCACCATTTCCGGGTCATGAGTTTTTTCTCCGCGGAAAAGATCCGCGAGGAGGTCGTTCGATGCCAGGAGGAGCTGGCAAAGTGGGTGGGATACCGGCCCCGTTTTTACCGCCAGCCTGCCGGGTTTCGCAACCCCAAAATCTTTGGTATTCTAAGAGAGATGGGAATGTCCCTGGTGGGATGGCAAACCCACGCCTTGGACACTGTTTCCAAAGACCCCGGGGCAATCGCCCGGAGAATCCTGAGGACCTTCCAGCCCGGAGGAATCATCCTTTTCCATGATGGCTGGGACCGGGATGGAGAAAAGGACCGAAGTCCAACCCTGGAAGCCCTGCCCTTGATTCTGCAGGGTTTGAAAGATCGGGGGCTGGAATTTTTCACCCTGGATCGGCTGCTGGGGATGAGCAAAGAAGCCAGGGTGTAGGGGGTAGGGTGTGGGGTGTAGGGACCAATGACCAATGGCCAATGACCAATGGCCAATGGCCAATGATTAATGGACAATGATCAATGAGTAATGGTAAATGGGCAACGATTATTTATCTCTTGATATTGGTCATTTTCCTTCTGGCCGGTGGTTCATCGGCCCTCGGCCAGGATGTGCAGGAGATCATCCGGGCCATCGATGGACAGCAGAAAAAGATCCAGACTCTTTCGGCCGGCTTTTCCCAGAGAAAAGAAAGCTCTCTGACCAAAGCCCCTCTGTTTTCCTGGGGGGCAGTAAAGTTCAAACGGCCGGACCGGATTCATTTTGCCTACTCGAAGCCTGAACGGATGGAGGTGGCCCTCGAGGGAAAGACCCTTTGGATTTATTACCCCGGTCGATCCCAAGCGGAGAAATATTCTTTTGCCGGTAACCGGAAAATGACCCAGTACCTGGAGCCGATCACCGGAATTTTTCAGAAAACCTTCCTCCAGCTCACGGAAACCTATTCCCTGACCTACCAGGGCAAGGAATCCAACGGCCTCGACCGCTTCCGCCTGCATCCAAAGGAGGAAAAAGTCGCCAAGTTCCTTTCCCGGGTGGACCTGTGGATTGACAGGGCTTCCGGGGCCATTTTGAGATTTGAAATGATCGAAGCCGGGAAAGACCGTCTGTTTCTAGAATTCAAGGACCTGCAAATCAATACACCGCTGAAGGATGAAGATCTGACCATCCGGATCCCTCCCTCGGCGAGGGTGCGCGAACAGATCTCGCCATGAACCGTCCCCGCGCAGTCGTTACCGGATTGGGCATCCTGACCTCTATCGGGCGGGACCTTCCCTCTTTCAGGAAAAACCTGCTGGAGGGGGTCTGCGGAATCGACCGGATCACCCTCTTTGATCCTTCCGGGTACCGGGTTAAGAAAGCCGCCGAGGTGAGAGATTTCGACCCCCGCCGGCACTTTTCACCGCGTCAACTGAAAAGGATGTCCCGTTGTGATCAACTGGGGATGAAAGCAGCTCTGGAAGCCCTCACCGACGCTGCCCTGGATTTATCCAAGGAAGACCGGGAACGGATCGGCATCTTCATCGGCGGCGGGGCGGGGGGGATTTTTTCCGCCGAGCAATACCGGAAGGAAATGATCCGGAAGGGATGGCAAAAAGTTCGGCCGACGCTCCTCCTTCCTTTTTCCACCTGCGCCCTCAACGACGCCATCGCGGAAGAATACCGGATCCTGGGGCCGCGGGCGACCATCGCCACGGCCTGTTCCTCATCGGCCACGGCCATCGGCTGCGGCCTGGATGCCATCCGGTCGGGCGAGGTGGACATGGCCATTGCGGGCGGGAGCGAATCCCTGTCCGAAGTCACCTTCGGGGGGTTCAACAGCCTGCGAACGGTGGATGAGGAATACTGCCGTCCTTTCGACCTCCATCGAAAAGGGCTTTCCCTGGGAGAAGGGGCGGCCTTTCTGATCCTGGAAGAAGAGGGACATGCGCGGAAACGGGGGGCGAGGATTCATGGAGAGCTCCTGGGGTATGGGCTGAGCGGGGACGGGCAACACATGACCGCTCCGGACCCGGAAGGCAAGGGGGCGGCCCGGGCGATGGAGGGGGCACTGAAAGACGCGGGCGTGAGCCCGGAGGAAGTGGGGTACATCAACGCGCATGGAACCGCGACCCCAGCCAACGATGCGGCGGAAACCAAAGCGATCAAAACCCTGTTTGGAGAAAGGGCCGGGAAAATCCCGGTAAGCTCCAGCAAATCCATGATCGGCCATTGCCTGGGGGCCGCCGGGGCGCTGGAAGCGGTGGCCGCCGTTCTGGCGGTACGGGACGGCCGGATTCCTCCCACCATTCATTATGAGACCCCCGACCCGGAATGCGACCTGGACTACGTTCCCAACCAGGCGCGGGAGGCGGCGGTGAACGTTGCCCTTTCCAACTCCTTCGCTTTCGGGGGAAACAACACCGCCCTGGTGTTCGGGAAGTGGGAATAAACACAGCAATCAGCTATCAGCGTTCAGCAGTCAGCGACAAGAAAAATAAGACAGCATTCAGCTATCAGCGATCAGTAAAGACAAAAAACAAAGCTGCCAGGATTCTTTGGCTGAAAGCTGATAGCTGAACGCTGAAAGCTTCTTTTTCTTATGGAAAAAATCGTTATTACCGGAATGGGAATCATATCCGCCTGCGGCATCGGGAAGGATGCCTTTTGGAGAAACTGCCTGGAGGGCCGGAGCGGGATCGCTCCCATTCAGTCCTTCGACACTTCGGCCTACCGATCCCACCTCGGCGCTGAAGCCCGGAATTTCAACCCCAAGGACTTCATGCCCCCTTTGAAATACCGGCGGATGAGCCGGGTCTCCCGCCTGGCGGTCGCCGCCAGCATCGAAGCGATGAAGGATGCAGCCCTAACGGCATTGCCTCCATCAGCCCCGTCGATCGGAGTGGTCCTGGGCACCGGCTACGGAAGCACCGCTCAAACGGATGAATTTTTTGTGGGCATGCTCAGGGAGGGTCCGGAAGGGGCCAACCCCAGCCTCTTTCCCGATACCGTGCCCAACGCTCCGGCGAGTCAGGTCTCCATTTACCATGGGCTGCAGGGTCCGAACACGACCTTCAGCCACAATGAGGTTTCCGGAGAGCAGGCCCTGGCTTATGCTTTGCGCCTTCTCCGGGAAGACCGGGCGGAGGCGATCCTGGCGGGGAGCGTGGATGAAATGAGCTTCGTCCTCTTCCACAGTTTTTCCGCCCTTCGCGCGCTATCTCCCGGGGACAGAGAGGAAGAGGGAATGCGCCCCTTTGACCGCAGGAGAAACGGCCGGGTTCTGGGCGAGGGGGCCGGCATCCTGGTTCTGGAAAAAGAAAGCCGGGCAGAGGCAAGGGGGGCTAAAATTTACGGTTCTCTGGCGGCTTGCGCTTCCACCGGAAGCCCCGTGGGAATCTCTCGATACGAAGGCGGGGCCGGGCAGATGGCCCGGGCCATGGAAGGGGCGCTGCGCCAGGCCGGAATTTCTCCCGAAGGGGTGGATTATATTTCCGCTGCGGCGAATTCAACCCGGGAGCTGGACCGGGCGGAAGCCAGGGCAATCCAAAAAATCTTCGGCAGAGGAAACCACCGGCCGGCAATAAGTTCCCTGAAAGGACATACGGGGGATTTCTGCGGGTGCGGGACGCTCCGCGCCGCTGCCCTCCTTCTGTCCATGGGGGGCGGAAAAATTCCTCCCACGGCGGGCCTGAAGGAACCGGAGTTTGACCTGGACCATGTCCTCGACTGCCCCCGGGAAAAGAAAATTCAGTATGCCCTCCTCAACGGCTTCTCCTTCGGCGGGAGCAATGTCTGCCTTTTGTTCAAGAAAAAAGATTAATTGGACACGGATGAACACGGATGAACACGGATTTTCAAGAATTTGTTAAAAATCAGAGAAAGCGGTTTCATTGCGGATCGGCAGAAGTTTCTGTCCATCTGTATCGTTGATGACCGAAAAAATATTTGCCGGGAGTTTTTTGAAATTTCGAAATTCTTATCCGTGTTCATCCGTGTTTATCCGCGTCCCATTCTGTCTTTTGTCTTTAAGTCTTTTGAAATTAAAAATCTGTGTTCATCCGTGTCTCGATAAAAAATGAGAATAAAAATAATTTGTCCGAAATGGCCGGATGGGAGCCTCTGGCGCCACTTCTTCTTCCGGTTTCCCTACCTGAGCCTCACTACCCTTGCCGCCCTGACCCCCGGAGAAATCGAAGTTACCATCGAAGACGAGAACGTCCAGGAAATCAACTTCGAGGAACGGCCCGACCTGGCGGCCATAAGCATCATGACCCCCCTGGCCAAGCGGGGGTATGCCATCGCCGATCGTTTCCGGGATAAATCAGTGCCCGTGGTGATGGGCGGGTTCCACGCCACCTGGATGCCCGAGGAGGCCGGGCGGCATGCGGATTCCGTGCTTTTAGGCGAGGCCGAACCATCCTGGGTTCGGCTTCTGGAAGATCTGAAAGCCGGTTCCCTTCAAAAATTCTATCGCGCCGACGGGAAGGCGGAGCTGACAGGGCTCCCCATCCCGCGGCGGGACCTGCTGAAAAAGAAAAGCTACTTTTTTACCAACACCATGCAGGTCAGCCGGGGATGCCCCTTTCAGTGCGACTTCTGTTCGGTTACCGCCTTCTTTGGCCACACCTGCCGTTTCCGCCCCCTCGAGGAAGTCCGGAAGGAAGCGGAACTCCTGCGGCGGGAAAATGACTTCATCTTTTTCGTGGATGACAATATCATCGGCAACCCAGCCTACGCGCAGGATCTCTTTTCCTTTCTAAAAGAGTTGAAAGTCAAGTGGGTCAGCCATGCTTCGATCAATATTGCGGAGAACGAAGACCTCCTGAAAAGAGCGGGCGAAAGCGGTTGCCACGGCCTTTTCATCGGTTTCGAGTCCCTTTCCCAGGAAACCCTGAAGAGACATCATAAAATGGCCAACCGGGTCGAGAGATACAAGGAGCAGATCCGCAAGATCCATGACCGGGGCATCGGGATCGAGGGGTCCTTCATCTTTGGCTCAGACGGAGAAGATTCTTCTGTTTTCCAACGGGTGGTGGATTTCTGCGAGGAGACCAAGATCGACGCGGCGGTTTTCGCCATCCTGACCCCTTACCCCGGAACGGCCATTTACGAACAATTTTTAAAGGAGGAGAGAATCCTTTCCCGGGACTGGGACCTCTATGACATGGACCACGTCGTGTTCCGCCCCAGGAACATGACCGTGGAGCAACTCCAGGAAGGACATGGCTGGACCAACCGGCGCTTTTATTCCTACCCCTCCATGCTGAAGCGGTTCTGGCCGTTGCGCCGGAGCCACCAAGTCTTTCTTCCCAGCAACTGGGGCATGCGCCGGGCCTGGAAACATCTGATGAAATCTTAAATTTCCCCCCTTCTCTCCCCCTCTCGTTCGACCCGAAGGCTCTCGACGGGAAGGGGGAAGGGTAGGTAGGGCAGTGAGGAAGATCACCAGGAGGAATGCATGGAAGCGACAATTTTGGAAGGCCTTCCCTTCCAGATCGATTTTGAGCAACTGAAGAAAAACCTGAGGGTCAAGGAAGGGACCGAGATGGTCGGGAAGCTCGAGGGCATGGCCCGGGAGGCCCAAAAGATCGCCAGGCCCAAGGTCTGTTACCGGGTAGCCTACGTGGAATCCAAAGGCGAAGACCATCTGACGGTTGATGGGGTTCGATTCACCAGCCGGGTTCTCCGGGTCAACCTGGACAAGGTATACCGGGTGTTCCCCTTCGTGGCCTCTTGCGGGCTGGAGTTGGAAGAATGGTCCAAATCCGTGGAAGGCATCCTGGAGCAGTTCTGGGGGGAAGAGATCAAAGTGACGGCCGTTCGCTGGGCCATCCGCTACCTGCATGAATACCTGACAGACCGTTATCAGCCGGGGAAGATGTCCCGCATGAACCCGGGATCCCTGCCCGACTGGCCCCTGTCGGAACAAAAACCGCTCTTCACCCTGCTGGGAAACGGCCCGGCCACAATCGGCGTCCAGCTGAAGGACAGCTTCCTCATGGTCCCGGTCAAATCCGTTTCCGGGATCTGGTTTCCCACGGAAGAAAAGTTTGAGAGCTGCCAGCTCTGCCAGAGGGAAAAATGCCCCGGCCGCCGTGCGCCCTATGAACCGGAATTGATGGAGAGGAAATACCGGTAAAAGGAGGCTCAAATTTTTGTCGGGTAAGTTCCGTACTTCCTTGCCGCTTCGAACATGGCCACCACATTCTCCCCTTTACACCTCGGATGAACGGAGTTCGAGGAGGAGAGGATGTATCCTCCCCCCGGGGGCTGCTTTCTGAGCGGTTGCAACCCCGCCCTTGGGCTGATAATTTGGAAAGCAACCCATGGTCAGAATTTACCCAGGATTTTCCGAAATCATCCGCTCCGGAGCTCTTGGGGCTCTTTTGGCCGCCCTTTTTTTTCTCCTCTCCGCTTCGGCCTACGGGACCAGCCCCGATAAAAGGGACGGGGTATACCACCCGGTGGCCAAGGGAGTCACCCTCTACCGGATCAGCCAGGCGTACAAGGTTCCCATCGCCAAGCTGATGGAAGTGAACCAACTCTCCTCTCCCTCCGCCCTAAGAGTGGGCCAGAAGCTATTTATCCCGGGGGCCAAGGCCGTTTTGCCGGTTGAACCCTACGCTTCCCTTTCCCCATCAGAAAAGAAAAAATTGGAGCAGTCCCTAAATACCGGCGCGCCTATTCCTCCTCCGGCCGAGGGCAGCAGGGAGCGGCGGGATTCGGAAAAGCCCCCCTGGCGGGGGCGGGGGAAGGAGCTGGACATCATCTGGCCCATCCAGGGGAAGATCAACTCCCCCTTCGGCCCGCGGGGAAAGAGGCACCACGACGGCATCGATATCGATTCCCCGTCCTATCAGGAGGTGAAAGCGGCCATGGACGGGGAGGTGATTTTGGCCCGGCGCACCCGGACGGGCTACGGCAAGGTGGTAATCCTCAGGCATGATCAAGGGTTCTCGACCATCTATGGCCATCTCAACGTGATCATGGTCAAAGAGGGTGAGGCTGTGCGACAGGGCCAGTCGATCGGCGGGGTGGGCAGCACGGGAAGATCCACCGGGCCGCACCTCCATTTTGAGCTGCGCCACAAGGGACGTCCCCTGGACCCCCTTCCCCTCCTCCCCCCGACCATCGAGGAACTGCTGGAAAAAGCCTCGAAAAAATAATAATATAGATACCGAAGAATTTTGACGGGACGCGGATGAACGCGGATAAACACGGATGAGAGGAAATGGGAATGAAGCTCGATTCTGACCTGTACGCCTATGTCTGGAAAAGCTCCATGGAGAACAACTGCAACAGCTTCGTCATCGGGGGAGACGTGCCGGTGATCATCGACCCGGGCCACCAGCATTTGGTGAAAAATCTGATCAAGCAGATGGAGAAGGATGGGAACCGGCTTGAAGACATCCGCCTCATCATCGCTACCCACGGGCACCCGGACCATTTCGAGGGCACCCAGACCTTCGCCCGCGGCGGAGTGCAGGTTGCCATGCACCCGGACGAGGAAAACTTCCTGAAAGAGATCGGCGGCCAGTTTTACCGGGTCATGGGCGGGGAGATGCCCGAGGTGAAGCTCAGTTTTTACCTCAAGGAAGGGGATCTGAAGGTGGGCTCCAAGACCTTCCAGATCATCCACACCCCCGGGCATTCGCCCGGTTCCATCAGCATCTACTGGCCGGAGAAGAAGGCCCTCTTCTCCGGCGACGTGATCTTCCCCATGGGTGTGGGGCGGACAGATTTTCCTGGAGGGGACGGAATGCTGCTGCGGGAATCGATCGAACGGCTCGCCCAGCTGGACGCCGAATGGCTTCTGTCCGGGCACGGGGAGGTCATCAAGGGACGGCAGAACATTTTGCGCAATTACGCCTACATCCGGACCAACTATTACGATTATCTGTGAGCGAGGACCGATTCCCCGGCGATAAAACCGCCCACATCATGAGGCTGAATCAGCCATAAACATTTTAGATGCAAAAAGCAGGGTGTAAATGGATCGGGAGAAAGGCATGGGATTGAGGGAATTGAATGTGGATTTGACCGATGAGCATATCGCCCTGCGAGATGGAGCACGGGAGTTCCTGGGTGAAGTTTGGAGGCCCGCGTCCATCGTCCTGGACAAACTTTCCGATCCCCAGGAGGTGATTGCTCAAAATTCCGTCCTCTGGGATGTATTCCGCAGGACCCAAAAACTGGGCTACCACAAAATGGTTTTCTCCAGATCCGTCGGCGGGCTGGAGCTGGATATCCTGAGCCTGTGCTTGATCAGCGAAGAAATGGGCTGGGCGGCTCCGGACCTGGCCGTGAGCCTGGCCGTATCGATCACGCCTTTTGCCTATGCCCAGCTTTCTCCCGACCCTGCAGTGCGCGACCTCACCCGAAAGTTCTGCGAAGACACAAATGCCGGCATGATCGGCTGCTGGGCCATCACCGAACCGGACCACGGTTCGGACTGGATCCTCCTGGACAG
>Ga0111180_1199_pt1 | contig 12469 bp, 12 predicted proteins | sample DeeMarSWOR324_28_FD_80237 | JGI IMG/M metagenome (GOLD analysis project Ga0111180, IMG submission 80237) | Deltaproteobacteria bacterium SM23_61
GAAAGGAACTCTGGTTAAGGACCGGGCCACTGCGGAAGAGATCATCAATCAGTTGGAAAGAAGTCTGACCACGGATAAGCCCCCTGCCTTCGAAAAAAGACCGGCAAGAGGAAAGAGCCGGCCCAGGGTAAAGAGCATGACCAGGAATGGACCCGTCAGGTCTGCCGGCCACACCCTGGTAGGATTCCAGGAAGGATTCCAATGATCAAAAAAGGGTGCAGGGTGCTGGGTACAGGGTGCTGAGCGCAGGGCCGAAGGTCTCCAAGGAATTTTTTTTCAGTCTTATGCCTTGAACCGTGAGCCTTGACCCTCTAACAGGTATTTTCGGACCTGGGACAGGGCCATTTTCGTCATCCGGTTTTCGATAAACCGCATGGCGGAAGGCCAGCGCTGTTCCAGGGTTTCGGTCCTCCCGGCGTGGGCCAGGGCGATGAAAATGACATGGTCCTGCCCCTTTCCTTTGCCCGCCCGCCCGGTCAACCCCAGCCCCAGATCCGCCCCTGAAAAATCCCGCACGCCTTCGGCCAGGAGCCGCGCTGCATCAGGGCTGAAAAGGTCTCTCTCCACGGGTAACCCTTCGGAAAAATTCAGAATTTTTTGCATCAGCGCCGGATCGGTGAGGGTCAAACCCAGGCGGAAGAAGTCTTCGCTCCCTTCCATCCCTTTCAGGTACTGGATGATCGAACTGCCGAAGGAAGTCTCCGCGGCGGCCAGGGAAAGGCCGGATTGGCGCAAGAGCGCGCTCAGCACCCCTTCGAAGGTATCCTCATCGGCCCCGAAAATGAAGTCCCCCAGTCGTTCCCGAATCTCTTCTTCCACCGGGCGAATCAGGCCGGTGGCCGAAGCGGCATCCGGTGTTTTGGCGGTAAGCCGAATATGAATCTCCCCGATCTGCGTGTGGGCCAGGAGCCCGATGGTCGGGTTCGTACCCCCCTCGATGAGGTCTTTGATCCTCTCATCCACCATGCTCTCTCCGATCCCGAAGAGCTTGAGTACCCGCGAGACAATCACCTCCCGGATGCCCAGCCGATTCCGCAGGTAAGGCAGGACGCTGTGCTCCAAGAAATAGCGCATTTCATGGGGGACCCCCGGCACGCTTATGATGGCTTTTCCGTTCTCCTCGGCTATGAAGCCGGGTGCGGTGCCCACCGGGTTTTCGATGGGGGTCGCTCCTTCTGGGACATAGGCCTGTTTCCGGTTGTTCTCGCTCACCGGCCTCCCCAGACGGCGGAAGAAGTCGCTGATCTGCTCAAAAAGCTGGGGCTGAAAAACAAGGGGCCGGTTCAGAACTTGGGCCACGGCTTCCCGGGTCAGATCGTCCAGGGTGGGACCGATCCCCCCCGTGGTGATGATGAAATCCGAGCGGCTGAGGGCGGTCCGCAGGGTGCTCTTGATCCGCTCCAGGTTGTCTCCCACGGTGCATTTGAAATGGAGGTCCAGGCCAATGGTGGTGAGCTGCTGGGCCATGTACGCCGAGTTGGTGTCCACGATCTGGCCCAGCAACAACTCCGTTCCCACGGCGATGATTTCCGCTTTCATTCTCTCTTTTCCTCGATTTTATTGGGACACAGATAAACACAGATTCTTCTCACACTCACACCTCGCATTTTACGGCTTTTATTGGGACACGGATGAACACGGATGCACGCGGATCAAATAAGGTTTAAAATCATGACCTCCACCAGAGGTGGAGGTATGAAAACCGTGAACCGCTCAAAGCGGATTAAAATGGGCGCCACCTAAAGGTGGCCTTCGCTCTGGTGCCAGGCCCAGGGGCAAGGACCTTCCGGACAAAAACCATGAGGCGGCTTCCATTCCCTGGACCAGGCGGGCCAACCCTCTGAACCTCCGATGAAGAGATTCTCTCCGGGTAGGGGCAACCGGCCGGTCGCCCGATCGGCCCGCCGCAGGCTGCGGAAGCCAGCCAAAGCCTTCAGGAAAAGGGCCCGCCCGGCCGATGCTTTTTGCCCGGAAGCTCCTTGCCCCCGGACCACAACCCAAGCATCCCGGAAATGTCAAACTCTATTAATCCCCCGGCAGAGCCGGGGGTTTACCAGAATGAAATTAAGAATAAAACCCTTTCGTTTTTGACTGCGAACTTCGAACTCAAAACTCCGAACTATTTTTGGACACAGAGGAACACAGCGCGGCCAAGCCGCAACCAAAATCATAAACTATGCTCAGGACCACACGCCTTCCAGAAATCCCCCCTTGCCCCCCTTTTCTAAAGGGGGGCGGATTTTTTAATCCGCGTTCATCCGTGTTCATCCGTGTCCCATTCGATCTTTTTCCTTTGATTCTTTTGCCAATAAGATCTGTGTTTATCTGTGTTCGTCTGTGTCCAATAAAATTCTGTCTTTTAACCAAATTATCCGCGTGAATCTGCGTTCATCTGCGTCCGATTTCAGCCTCCCGTTCCCCGGATGACCTGCCGCAAGGCGCGGTCGATCTCGGGATAGGTGAATGAAAACCCGGCCTCTAAGAGCTTCCGGGGAAGGACCCTCTGGCCTTTCAGCAGAATCGACCCGAATTCCCCCAGGGCGAGCTTCAGCATGAAACCCGGGGCCGGCAAAAAGGCCGGCCTACCCATGATCCTCCCCAGCCATTGGGCCAGTTCCTTATTCCGCACCGGGTTGGGGGCGGTAAAATTCACCGGCCCGGAAATCTCCGGGTGCTCGAGGAGGAACAAAAAGGCCCGGGTGAGGTCGTCGATGTGAATCCAGGAAAACCACTGTTCCCCGCTTCCCAGGGGCCCCCCCAGGTATTTCCGGAAGAGCGGGATCATCTGCCCCAGGGCTCCGCCTTTCTCCCCCAGCACAATCCCGAAACGGGTGACGACCAGACGGCAGCCTTTCTTTTCCGCCTCTTTCGCTTCCGCCTCCCAGTCTCTGGCCAGGAGGGACAAGAAATCTGCCCCCGGGGGCGATTCCTCGGTAAGGTTTTCGTCGCCGTGAAAACCGTAATAGCCGATGGCCGATGTGCTGAAGAAGGTCTTCACCTTTCCCCCTTCCATGGCCTCCACGAGATTTCGGGTGGTAAAGATCCGGCTGTCCCGGATCTTCTTTTTCGCCTCTTCCGTCCAGCGGGTGAATATGGAAGCCCCGGCGAGATTGATGATGACCTCGTGTTCCCTTACCGCTTCCTGCCATTTCCCCTTTTGCGCCGGATCTCCTTCGACCCAGGAGACCCCCGAGGCATCCCCCTTCCCCGACCGGGTCAAAATGCATACCCCATGCCCCGAGCGGATCAGCGCCGGGGCCAGGGTCCTTCCCACAAACCCCGTTCCGCCGGTAATAAAAATTTTCATGACCTTTCCTCCCCAAAAAACTAGGAATTTTAACCCGGGGAAATACTACCCAAGGTGAACGTTTTATGGCATACTGTTTCAGGAAGATTTCATGATCTTCTCGGCATTCGAAATTCATTTTAAGGCCCGGCGAAAGGCTTGGCAACCGGGAATTTAGCCCCAGTCCAGAAGCTCAGCCAGGAAGAATGGCTGGATTTCCCTTGAAAATTTCGCCGGCCCTGCTGTTTTTGGACCTTTTCTTGGGGATTTCCGCGGGCAACAAGAACCTTTCCCCGGCGAAAATCATCCATTATAATAGGAGTCCAAATAGCGGAAATAGGAGATCGTTCATGCCTGTCATTTATACCGATCATGCGGCGGCCATGCCTCTCGATCCGAAAGTATTCGAGGCCATGGTGCCCTACTTCAAGGAATTTTACGGAAACCCCTCGAGCATTCACGAGGATGGGGAAAATGCCCGGCAAGCCCTGGAGGAAGCCCGGGGCAGGGTGGCCCGGCTGATCGCCGCCCAGCCGGAAGAGCTGATCTTCACCTCCTGCGGCACTGAATCCAACAACCTGGCCCTGAAGGGCATTGCCCTGGCCCATCAGTCCAAAGGGAAAGAGATCATCATCTCGGGGGTCGAGCATTTTTCCATCATGCACTGCGCCAATGCCCTGGAGAAGGCAGGGTTCCATATCACCCGCCTGCCCGTCGACCCGTATGGCCTGGTCGACCCCGGGGCGGTGGAACGGGCGATTACCCCCCAGACCATCCTGGTTTCCGTCATGCACTCCAACCCGGAAGTGGGAACCATCGAACCCATCGCCGAGATCGGAAAAATAACCCGGGCGAAAGGGGTGCTTTTCCACACCGACGCCGTGGATTCGGTGGGAAATATTCCCGTGGACGTGAACGAGCTGAACGTGGACCTCCTCAGCCTGGCCAGCAGCACCTTTTATGGACCCAAGGGAGCGGGCGCTTTATACATCCGGAAAGGGGTCAAAATACAGCCCCTTCTCGACGGGGGAATTCAGGAGCGGGGTCTGCGCGCCGGGACGGAAAACGTTCCTGCCATCGTGGGAATGGGGGTCGCCGCCGATTTGGCCCGGGAGGAGATCCCCCGTAGAATGAGTTACCTAAAAAGCCTTTCGGTACGGCTGACCGAGGAATTACCCAAGCGGATCCCCTATATCCGCTTTCTCGGCCATCCGACCCAGCGGCTTCCCGGTAACGTGAGCGTCGCGGTGGAATATATCGAAGGGGAAGCCATGCTCCTTTTCATGGACATGGAAGGGGTCCGCCTCTCCAGCGGTTCGGCGTGTATTTCCCGCTCTCTCAAGGTATCCCATGTCATGCTGGCCATGGGGATCGATGCCGCCACGGCCCAGGGATCGCTTTTATTCTCCTTCGGAATGCAGAACAAGCCGGAGGATGTGGACCACATCCTGCAGGTTTTGCCGCCCATCGTGGAAAGGCTCAGGAATATGTCGCCGGTCTACCGGAAAGCCATGGCGAAGAAAGCCTGAGGCGATTAAGAAAATTCGTCAAAAGGAAGGGAAGCGATATGTACAGTCAAATGGTTCTGGATCATTTCAAAAACCCACGCAACGTGGGGGTCATCGAAAACGCGGACGGGGTCGGAGAAGTGGGGAACCCGGTTTGCGGAGATATGATGACCTTTTACATCAAAGTCAAGGACAACGTGATCGAAGACGTCAAATTCCAGACCTTCGGGTGCGGAGCCGCCATCGCGGTTTCCAGCATGGTGAGTGAAATGGCTCTGGGCAAGACCCTGGAAGAGGCTTCCCAGATCAGCAATAAAAGGGTGGCGGAGGCCCTGGAGGGTCTTCCCAAGCAGAAGATGCATTGCTCCAACCTGGGAGCCGACGCCCTGCATAAGGCCATCGAGGATTACAAAAAGAAGAAGGAAGGCGAGGCTTACAAGCCGGCCCCCAAGAAATGCTACTGCCCCTTCTGCGACGTGGAGAACCCCGAGGAGTCTGAAATCTGCACCGGCTGCGGCAAGGGATTGCACGACGAGCACGGGCACGAACACGTCCACTGATCCCTTGGGGGTGAAGGGCCCGCAATTCTGAGGAGTCTTTTCCATGACCAAGCAGGATATTCTGAGGGTGCTGGACCACATTCTCGACCCTGACCTGCGGGATCGCAGCATCGTGGAGATGGGATTCGTCCGGGAAGACGACATCGAGGTCAAAGAGGAAGAGATCCAGGTCTCTTACACCGTGGGAGGCCCCCTCTGTCCTTACAGCGCGGCGGTGGGGATCATAATCCGCTACACCCTGCACCAGAAATTCAAGAAGCGGATCAGGGTCCGCATGAAAGAGGGACATTACCAGCAGGAACTGGTCAATCAGATTCTGGGAGACGAGGCGCAGTTCAATGAATTTTTTGAGAAGATCAAATCCCAGAATCTCCTTTCTGCCTGCCTGCGAGCCTAGGTTTTCTCCTCTTTGAGCTTTCCTTTCAAACCCTCGATTCGGGGATGGAGGGTTTTTTTATTTTTCCGGGCTTCAAAATCCCCCTAGGAAGGTCGTCGGGTTGACACCGGCGGCTGGGGATGATAGATAGGGTTCAGCGGATCTCAAATCATTTGGAGGAAACATGAAGGTTTATCTGGGAGAAGTCATCCATCCAGACGCGGTTGCCCTTCTGGAAAAACACGCCCAGGTCGTTCGTCCCAAAGACCATTCCCGGCAGGCTTGCCTGGAGGCGCTCCGAGAGGTGGATGGAATGGTGGCCCGTAAAATCCACGTGGGGGCGGAAGAGATGAACGCGGCGCCCAGGATGAAAATCATCGCCCGTCACGGGGTCGGACTGGATTCGGTGGACCTCGAGGAAGCGACGCGAAGGGGGATCCTGGTCACCAATACCCCCGGGGCAAACCGGGAGTCCGTGGTCGAGCTGGCCCTGTCCTTCATGCTGGCCCTGGCCCGCCGAATTCCCCAGGCCCAGAAGGCCATGGCCAACATGCCCAAGGGGGACATTGGGATCTTCAGCGCCCTCTTGAAGCAGTACAGCCTGACCGGTATAGATCTGGAGGGCAAGTCGCTGGGGATCATCGGGACGGGCCGCATCGGGTCTACGGTGGCGCGAAAATGCATCGCCGCCTTTGACATGAAGGTAAAGGGTTACGATCCCTATGTGTCCGCAGAAGCCATGAAGTCCTTCGGGGTGGAGAGAGTGGAACGCCTGGAAGACATGCTCCCGAAGATCGATTTCCTTACCGTCCACTGTCCTCTGACTGAAGAGACAAGGGGGATGGTCGGAAAAAAAGAGCTGGCCCGGATGAAAAAAGGGGCCTACGTGATCAATACCGCCCGGGGAGGAATCGTGGACGAAAAGGCCCTTCTGGAGGCCCTCCAATCCGGGCAGATCGCCGCCGCGGCCCTGGATGTGTGGGCCGAACTTCATCGGAACCCCCCACTATGCCGGGACCACGGAGGAGAGCCTCCACCGGGTGGGGATTGCCGCAGTGGAAGAAGTGCTCCGGGTTCTGCGCGGGGAACCCCCCAAATATCCGGTGAATCCGGAAGTGTTGAAGAAGAAATAGCCGATAGCTGATAGCTCATAGCTCATAGTTTATAGGGTCAGTTAACCTGAAACCTGGAACCTGTTTTTTCATGATCCCCATTGTCTCCATCGTCGGCACCTCTGACAGCGGCAAGACCACGCTCATCGAAAAGCTGGTCCCTGAACTCGTCCGCCGGGGTTATCGAGTCGCCACTATCAAACACGACATTCACGGTTTTGAAGTGGACCGGGAAGGGAAAGACAGCTGGCGGCACAAACAGGCCGGGGCCCACACCGTGGTCATCTCCTCCCCCCAAAAACTGGCCCTGATGCGCGATGTGGACCACGATGCCGAACTGGCAGAGCTGCGGGACAGGTACATTCAGGATGTGGACATCATCCTCTCGGAAGGTTTCAAGAAAAACCCCCAACCCAAGATTGAAGTCTTCCGCAAGGAGAGCCGCCGCGAGCTGCTCTGCACCAGGGAAGACAACCTCCTGGCCATCGCCACCAACCAGCCCTTCCACATCGGCATCCCCTGCTTCGACCTGGAGGACGCCCGGGGGATGGTCGATCTGATTGAGAAAAAATTCCTGAAAAGGAAGGAGTCCCCCCGAGCCCGGCTGAAAGTCAACGGAAAGAATGTTCCCCTTTCCCCGTTTGTTCAGAAATCGATCATCGGGACGGTACGGGGAATGGTTTCCGCCTTGAAAGGGTGCGAGTCCCCCCAGAGCGTGGAAATTCGAATCTCGGGCGATAAAAATCCTGACTCCTCCGAGGAATGAAAAAAACTTAACCGCAGAGGTCGCGGAGAACGCAGAGGCGGAAAAGGCCAAATGCTCGGCCCCAGGATTAAGGGCAAGAGCGGCCCTCTTTTCCCTCCTTTCGCGGAAGGTCAAAACGGCCAAGGAGCTTTCAAGGAACGATCTCTGCGCTCTCCGCCTCCTCTTGGTTCATCCTCTGGTCTTCATCCCCGGGGGATCGAAAAGCAAAGCGGAGTCCATATCCATAAAAGAATTTGTTTTTTTGGTCTTTACCAAGAAAAAGCTCAGCGATCTCTGCGTGCTCTGCGGTTAATTTTTTTTCCCCCCTCGGAGGGCGCAGAGACTTTTATAATTTCTCAAAGAAAGATAAAAATCGAATTCTCTCCGAAATTGAAGGGTCGCTTCATGGAGCCTGAGGAATTCCAACAACTGATGAAAGCCCGGCAGGGCGTCTACGATCTGCTGCGCTGTTTCTTTCTCCAGGAACCGACCGAGGCCCTCTTCCAGGCCCTCCGGGAAGAGGACGTCCTCAAGAACCTCTCCGGCTACCACCCGGAGCTGGACGAGGGGGTGAATCTGCTGATCGGGATCATCTCCTCTCCCCATGCGCCGCAATGGGTTCCCGACCTCCTCCAGGAGTTCACCCGCCTCTTCGTGGGGCCCTCGCCCCTGCCCCTCTACGAATCCGTGTATCGTTCCAAGAGCGGCCTGGTGATGCAGGAGGAGACTCTGGCGGTCCGGAAAAAATACATGGAAGCAGGGCTGGTGGTCCACCCTGACCGATCGTTCCCGGATGACCATATCGGGGCCGAGCTGGAATTTGTCTTCTACCTCTGCGGGAAGTCCGCGGAACCCCAAAAGATGGAAGACCTTTTCCCCTGGCTGAAGATGCAGCATGCTTTTTTCCAGGACCATCTGAACCACTGGGTTCCTCCTTTTTGCGACCGGCTTTACCAGGAGGCCGAGTCCCCTTATTTCAAGGGGATCGCCAAGACCACCAAGGGTTTTATTACCTGGGATTTCGAGGAGATCGTCTCTCATTTTTTCGATTAACCGGTAGGAGGCCCTCCCCCAAATTTCGGTCAAAATAAGGAATGGCCTTTTCCCCTTGATAATAGATTCCAGTACGAATATACTTTAGGAAAGAAACTCTGAGGAGGTGAGGGATTTGTTTGGACTGGGCACGCAAGAGCTGATCATCATCCTGGCCATCGTTTTCCTGATTTTCGGCGCCAAGAAGCTGCCGGAGATCGGGTCAGGGCTGGGCAAAGCCATTAAAAACTTCAAGGGCGGGGTGAAATCCATCGAAGAGGGAAATTCTGAAAAGCCGCCCGAGGAGGCAAAAAAAGAAGCCCAGAATTCCGGCGGGTCCAAATCGGCTTGATTCGGTCCCGGGCGGTTTTCCCCCTATTCACGCGGACAACTTCTTTCCTTCCTCGTTCCCCCCAAAGCAATAAACCCGACCCCGGAGGGGTCTTTCCGGACTCCTCCTTATGCGCCCTTTTAACCCCGGCGCTCGGAGGCCGAGAAAAAGCCCCCTGCGGCTTTATTCATTCCCTTTGAATGGAAAGGCAAAAAAACATGGCCCCAAACCCGGAAGACCGATCGATCACCTGGGATTTGACCGACCTTTACCCGGCTCCCCGGGAGCCGGCCTGGGAGGAAGACCTGAAGCAGGGGCTGGATCGGGCCCGCCAGTTTCAGGGGTTTTATAAAAATGCGGACCTGACCGCTCTTTCCCCTGCCGCTTTCCTTCAGGCCTTGAAGGATTACGAATCCATCCAGGAGGAAGGGGTGAAACCCTTTCTCTATGCCAGCCTTCTATTTTCCGAGGACTCCCAGAACGTGGAGTACAAGACCCTGCTCCAGAAAGCCAAGGAGCAGTGGAACGAGCTGGAAAATCAGCTCCTTTTCTTCCGCCTGGCCCTGATCGACCTACCCGAAGAAAAACTCCGGGAGCTCCTGGTCCATCCGCCCCTGAAAGTCTACGAACATGCCCTGCGTTTTCTCCGGCGCTTCCGGCCGTTCACCCGCGGGGAAAAAGAGGAGGAGATCCTCAACCGAAAGAACCTGACCGGCAGGTCGGCCTTCACCACCCTTTTCGATGAATTCACCGGGTCCTTTTCCTTCCGCATCGAGGTGGAGGGAGAGGAGAAGGAGCTCACCGGAAGCCAGGTGCTCTCCCTCCTCTATTCTCCCGACCGCAGCCTCCGGGAAAGGGCCTTTCGGACCTTCCTGGAGCGACACGGAGAGAACCATCTCGTTCTGGGCTCCATCTTCAACGCCCTCATTCTGGACGCCCAGGTGGAGGATGACCTCCGCGGGTACCAGGGACCCATGCACCGGACCCATCTGGAGAACGAGATTTCTGCCGAAACCGTGGAATTGATGATGGAAGTGACCGAAAGCCACTATGCCCTGGCCCAGGAATACTTCCAGGCCAAGGCCTGTCTTCTGGGGCTGCCGAAGCTGAAGAACTATGACCTGTACGCCCCCCTTCCCGGGGGAAGGAAGGAAATCCCCTTCGACGAAGCCAGAGGTCTTCTTCTGCAATCCTTCCGGGATTTTCACCCTCTCTTCGGCAGGATTGCCGGGGAGTTCTTCGAAAAGCGCTGGATCGACGCCCCGCCCCGCAAGGGAAAGTACGGGGGAGCCTTCTGCACCGGCATGACCCCTTCCCTGCATCCCTACATCCTCCTGAACTACACGGGCCATCTGAGAGATGTACTCACCCTTGCCCATGAGATGGGGCATGGAATCCACTTCTACCTGGCCCGCAAGCAAAACCTGATGAACTTTGACCCCCCTCTCACCCTGGCGGAAACCGCTTCCGTCTTCGGGGAACTGGTCATGACCCAGGCCCTCCTCCGGGAAGAGCGGGACTTGGCGGTCCGCCTCGCCCTGCTGTGCATTGAAATCGAGGACATGATCGCCACCGTCTTCCGCCAGAACGTCCTGACCCGGTTCGAGCAGCAGGTCTACCAAAGACGCCGCGAGCGCCTCCTGAGCAGCGAGGAGGCGGGCGATCTTTGGCTGCAGGCGAACGCCAGGCTCTTCGGCGACAGCGTCGAAATGATTCCCGAATACCGTTGGGGATGGGCTTATATCTCCCATTTCATCCATTCCCGCTTCTATTGCTACAGCTATATTTTCGGAGAGCTGGTCTCGCTGGCCCTCTTCCAAAAATACGAGGAGGAAGGCTCTTCTTTCCTGGATCCCTTGATCCATCTGCTGGAACGGGGCGGGTCCGCAAGCCCGCAGGAGCTCCTGAAAGAGGCCGGGGTCGATATCGCCCGGGCGGATTTTTGGCAAAAGGGGTTCCGGGTGATCCGCCAGCTCCTCGACGAGCTCAAGAGCCTTGGACCCTGGGACAAAATCTGCGTCGGGCCTCCGGCCTAGACTGCGGAGAAGGCCAAGCCATGGGTGCACAGCATCCTGATGAGAATCCCCTCATCTCCATTTCCCGATGATTCCCCTCGAAGAGCCCCAAATACACCCGTTTATCAAAAAGGTGGGCGGGAAGGATTTCTGGCAGGGGCTGATCCTTCGGCAGGAATTTTCCTCTTGGTAAGAAAAACTAATTCCGCTACAATCACAGTGCAGCAAAGCCGCAGCCAAAAGGAATCACCCCCTCCCTCCCCTCCCCCCTGGAGGGGGAGGGTTGGGTCCTGCACCACGGAGGGTGCAGGACAAAAGCTCTGAACCTAATACGGTTCAGGGGTGGGGGGGATGCTTTTGGGCGAGCAAGAATTTCAGAAATTGAAAGTAAGTAGCGTATTGCCACCCTTAGGGCCTGCCGATCGGAGAAGAGAAAATGGCGCGAAGGATCCACCGGGGAGCTGAAATCTTCGGAAAGACGAAAAAACTGTTCCAGGATCGGGAAGGAGCCATCCATCAGGACGCCCCCTGCCTCCCCGTGGATGCGTTCCCCCGTTATGACCTGGAGTCGGGCCCATCCGAGGCCCCCAAGGAAAAATTATTGGAGCAAAGCCTGGAGATTGCCGGGCAAATCCTGCAAACCGAGCAGGTCCTCCCCCTCGCCGATCTGGCCCACCGCATCGTGGAAGATCTCATGGTCAACCCGAACTACACCTATCGCGAGTTGCTGACCTCCCTGAAAGAGGACCCCCGGTTTTCAGTTACCAGCGGCCAGCTGATCAGCCTGCCGTCGGTGGAAAACCCCGCGGATATCTTTTTCCGGAAGATCGCCCGGATGAAGAAAACCCGGAGAAACGGCTAACCCAGGGAGGATGATCGAACAGGAAATGGAGATGACCAAAGGAAAGCCGATTCACACCCGCAAAATAGAAATTAACGCCTTTGACTTGGGGGATCACCGCGTCCTGGTGGAAGGAGAGCTGCTGGACACCCGGCCCGTCGGTTCCATACACCACCTCTTGGCCAGCATCCGGGTCCAGGGTCCGGACCTCACCATCACCCATGTGGATGCGGAGATGAAACGGATCCCCAGGGATGCCTGCCCGGAGGCTCTGCCGGCGGTTCAAAAACTGTCGGGCCTCCGGATTATCTCCGGGTACACCCAGAGGGTCAAGGACCTGATCGGGGACGTGAAAGGATGCTCCCACCTGACCAGTCTTTTCCTGACCATGGGGCCGGTGGCCGTTCAGGGATACTTCGCCGCCTACGGGAGGAAAGGGACGGCCCGGGCTCCGGGCAACCCGGCCTTCGCCCGCCTGCTCAACAGCTGCCACGTCTGGCGAGAAGACGGGCCCTATGTGCGGTCCCTGATGGCCGCGTTGAAAAAAACTTAACCACAGAGGTCGCAGAGCACGCAGAGGAAAAATAAGGAATAATGGAATAATGGAATATCGGAATGGTGGGCAAAAAATATCGTAATTAAACCCATTATTCCATTATTCCA
>Ga0111180_1105_pt1 | contig 12450 bp, 14 predicted proteins | sample DeeMarSWOR324_28_FD_80237 | JGI IMG/M metagenome (GOLD analysis project Ga0111180, IMG submission 80237) | Deltaproteobacteria bacterium SM23_61
TCGATATTCTTATCATGGATGCAACGGAGGGCCTCACTCCCGTCCCCTGCGGTAAAGACCTCATAGATGGGTTTCAAAATCATTCTTAGAGACTCACGGGGACCCACTTCATCATCCACAATCAGAATCGTTCCCTTATTCGCCATTTTTAACTCCTTGGGAAAGAGGTCCTTTCGAATCAACCTGGAATAAGGCTAAACTAAACAAGTCCAACTATCTCTTCGTCAAAGGAGGGAAAAACTTAAGCTCTTTTTGTTGATTAAAATAGTTTCTAATTTTTTTTAACCTTTTGAATTCATTGAGATAAAATTTTATAGGGGATCGCTGTCGGGTTTTCCTTTGATTCTTTAGCGGAAAATGGGAAAAAGGGAAGCCAATTTTTTGAACAGGGCAGTCTTCCGGCTATAGGAGGTTTCCATTGCTTGGAAAAGGGCGGCCGGAAAAAGGGCACCATATGTTGAAATTATTAAAAAATCAAAAATTAAGGAAAATTTACTCAAATAGGATCTTTGGCAGAAAAATTGCATCAAATGTAATAAAATTTTATAGAGAGGAACTCGATGACCGCTATGGCGACCACGAAAGAGAGAAAGATTGTGATGAACTGCCGGAGATGCGGCGGCAGGATGATCTTCGAAAAATTCTATGATATAAACAGCGTGTTCTTTGGATGGCATTGCGTGATCTGCGGCGATATCCTTGACGCGGTGATTCTGTTGCACCGTCTCAGCAAGGATGCTGATCTGCGCATTCCTGAAAAAGAACAAGATGTTATGCTTCTTCTGAAGAAATACCTCCATGCCCAGACAAAGGATTTGAAGGGAGGGAGAAAGAGCCGACGGGAGGCATTGGAACCAGCCCCAAAGGGCAGGGAGAGCGTCGTTTAAGGCGACGACCACCCCAGGCCCCGAAAATTTTATTGAGTCCCGGCTTAAACTGCCTGGAAACATGATTGGGTTTCCAGGCAGTTTTTTTTTTGACATGCTTATAAATTTGTGTGGTAAAAAATGTACAGATAATAATTCCCTATTGTATTTATTCAACGCATATTCCCTGTGAGAACAACCTGGAAAGAGGCGAAAAGGTTTGGGTTGAAAAGAAAAAATCGTGCTGGTATATTCAAACAGGGATTCATGGTTTTCGTGTAAGGCCGACCATTTCTCCGGATGGTTTCCCGATCGCTATTTTGATCATGGGGGGGGATTTGCCAAGAATCATCCTCAAACCCATCGGGAGAGTACATAACACGATTGGGAAGAAAAAGAGGGAAGGTTGGGAATCGGTCGTTTCCGAGATCGTTCTCTCTCCCAGGTACGAGGAAGCCCTGGAAGGGATCGAAGAGTATTCTCACCTGTTGATGGGGGCGGATCCTGAAAATCCACCCTAGATCCCGTCCGGATCTTCCCCTGGTGGGAATTTTTGCCACCCGGACTCAGTATCGTCCCAATCCCATCGGCCTCACTCAGGTGCAGTTGCTGAAACGGAGAAAGAACGTCCTCCGGGTAAAAGGACTGGATGCCCTGAATGGAACGCCGGTTCTGGATATCAAACCCATCTCCCCCCGGATCGAAATGCCCGCGGAAACGAAGGTGCCCGAATGGTATCGCTGCATGTGGAAGAAACCTTCCCGCTGAAAGCTCCTGAGCTCTTGGCCGGTGTGCCCGGGTCGGGCTGATTCAGATCATGGGAAAGACGGGAAGCGTGGATAAGGATGGGGTTGAAAGGCGGAATGGCCCAGGTCAATCAGCTCCTGGGGATTGGGGAAGAGCCGGGAAATAGGTTGATTTTCGGCGAATTCAGGAGTAATTACAGTGTCGGGGAGGGATGAACCATCCTATGGTGAGTAAAACCAAGAAGAAAGGGCGAGGGTTAACGGGGCTGGAAGTGCTGGGCGTTGCCATCCGGGCCGAGGTGGATGCTCACCGTTTTTACACCCAGGCCATGAAGGGGGTGCAAAATCCGCTGCTGCGGGAAAAGCTTTCCCGCCTGGCCGCAGAGGAGAAGAGGCACCGGCAGATTCTGGAAGAGCGATACAGGAGAAGCTCGGGAGAGGAGTTCCCGGCAATCCCCCGAAAGGGGGGAGCGGAGGGGAAGGGGAAGATGCCCAAGGACCTGAGCCCGAAAGAGATATTGAAGGTGGCCATCCACAAGGAACGGGAGGCGGCCCAGTTCTACCAGCAGCAGGCGCTCAGGTCCGCGGATATGAGCGGGCGCTTCATGCTGGAGTACCTTGCCGATTTTGAGCGAAGCCATGAACAGAGCCTCCAGGCGGAGCTGAAGGCTCTGAACCGTTTCCCCGACTGGTTTTCCCTGAAGGACCCCATGGTCATGCTGGTGGGGCCCTGAAAGGGGACTACTTTGACTCGAAAGAGGGCGGCGATGAAAATTTGGGAGTATCAGATTACCCGGTACAATCTGAAAGATTTTGCCCACGAAGAGAAAAGGGACCCAACGGCTTTCTATTGCGACCAGCGGGGACAGTGTTTCCTCCATGACACCTCCCGGGAGGCGGCCGACATGGTCCTCGATGTGCTCAACGAAGAGGGGAAGAAGGGGTGGGAGTTGGTTCAGTTTGGATACCACCAGAATGATATGATGTGCCTCTGGAAGCGGGCGGCGGAATAAAGGGGAGTGTCGATCCGCGGGAGGAGGGTTCCGAAACCTCCTTGAAAAAAACCTACATCGTCATCTTCATCCTCGGCCTTGTGGCGGCGGTCGTGGCGGGGCTGGTTTACCTGCTGGGCCAGCGGCCCGGCATCGCGGTGGAAATCCTGAAGGGGATCGAGATCCAGGGGAATATCCACCGCCTGAAAACCCTGGTCCTTTCCTTCGGCCTTTGGGCTCCCTTCATTTCCGCTTTCCTGATGGTGGCCCAGTCGGTGATCCTGTTTCTTCCTGCCTTTCCCATCTTTGTGGTCAATGGGCTGGCCTTCGGGCCCTTTTACGGGCTCCTCCTCTCCTGGAGCAGCGCGATCATGGGTTCCCTGGTTTGTTTTTCCATCGCCAAAACCCTCGGGCGACCGATCGTCGAACGGCTGTTGAACAGAGAGAATCTGGAGACGGCGGACCGGGCCCTGAAAAAATATGAAAAGTATGTCATCCTTCTTTTCGGCTTCGTCCCGATCGTATCCTTCGACGTAATCAGCTATGCCGCCGGCCTGACTCTGCTGGCCTACTGGGAATTCCTTTTCCTGGTCTGCATCGCCCAAATCCCCAGCGCCCTCTTCTACACCCTCCTGGTGCACCGAGTCGACCGGGGAACCCTGGATGTTTACTGGATCGTGGCCGCGGTCCTTTTCTTCCTCGTGGGAATCGGGAGCATGGGGATACGCGCCTTCCTGAATCGGCGGCGCCGGAAAGAGCTCTCCCAGGTCACTCCCTGACCCCCCCTTTTTTTAGGTCTCTTTCGCCCTCAGGGAGAGGGTAAGATCCGGAGAGGGGGAAGATATGCCGAAGGGATCAGAAGGGAAGGGAAAAGGAGAAAAATGCCAGAGCTTCCGGAAGTGGAAACAGTGGTGCGCAGCCTGCGGAAAAGTCTCGTCCACCGGGCGTTTTCCGGGGTGGAAGTCCGCCTGGAAAGATGCCTACGGGGCTCAAAGCGTACGCTGGGCGATTGGCTGCGGGGAAAGGAAATCGTGAGTGTCGAGCGGCGGGGAAAGAATGTCATCCTTTCTTTGAGCGGCGGGGGGGCACTGTTTGTTCACCTGGGGATGAGCGGGAAACTTCGCGTCCTGCCGCGGAATGCCCCCCGGGAAAGTCACACCCATCTGGTCTTCTCCTTCCTGAATCATGGGGATCAGCTCCGGTTCATTGATTCCCGCCGGTTTGGGCGGGTCTTCTGGGAACGGGGAAAAAAGGGAGAATGGATTTCCCTCTCCCGCCTTGGCCCCGAGCCCCTGGAAATCTCCCCCTCCGAATTCGCGGCCCGGCTCCGGTCTCGGCGCCGGGAGATCAAACCCCTCCTCCTGGACCAGCATTTCCTGGCCGGGGTGGGCAACATCTACGCAGATGAGTCGCTGTTCCGGGCCAAGATCCATCCCCGGAGAAAGTCCCACTCTTTGGCCCGAAGGACGATATCGAGGCTCTACGAGGCCCTGCAGGAAGTCCTGAACGAGGCGATCCGGGCAGGGGGTAGCTCGGTGCGGTCCTATGTTGATTCCAGCGGGGCGGCGGGCGAATATCAGCATTCTCTCCGGGTTTATGGCCGGGAGGGGGAATCCTGTCCGGCCTGCGGGGGGAAAATCGTACGGGAGATCGTGGGGGGGAGGAGCAGCTTTTCCTGTCCCCGCTGCCAGCGCAGACCCCGCTGAAAAGGAAAATCATGTTGCATAATCCCAGACCGCGTTTTAAAATGAACCGATAATCATTTTCCGCTCAACACCGGCAGGGACGAATGGACCGGCTGCAGACCCTGAAAAAATCCCTATTCTTTTCCTCTCTTTCAGAACCCATTTTGAAGGAAATCGGCCCCCACTTCATCGAAGAAAAATACCGGCGGGACGATTACATCTTCTTCGAGGGTGATTTTCCCGAATGGCTTCATATCGTCATGGAAGGGAGGGTCAAGCTCATCAAGCACTCGGATACGGGCAAGGATATCATCCTGCAGATCTTCACTCCTGGAGACATGTTCGGCGAAGCTTCCCTCTTTGACCGCAAGCCCTATGCCTCCTCAGCCCAGGCCATGGAACCCTCCACCATCCTGAAGATGTCCCGGAAGGATTTTTTCCTCTTCTTCGGGCGCCACCCCTTCATCGCCACGGAATTGATCACCGAACTCGGCCGGCAGCTGCGGGAAGCCCACGCCACCATCAAGAGCCTGGCGGTGGACCGGGTGGAGCAGCGGATCGCCCATATTCTCCTGAAGCTGGCCGATAAGGTGGGGGTTTCCCAAAAAGGGGGCATCATGATCAATCTCCCCCTGACCCGGCAGGACCTGGCCGATATGGCGGGGACCACGGTGGAAACCGCGATCCGGGTGATGAGCCGGTTCACCAAGTCGAAATTCATCAAGCCGGCCAACGGGAAGATCTTCCTCCTCCATCCCCAGGCTCTGCAGCGGGTCCTGGAGGGGAAGGACGATTCCGAACCCGCGGCGGCCGGGAGAAAGAGTTGAATTTTATCTCCCAGGTTGCTAACGAGATCCATGCGGGTACTTCGCTCAAGGCCGGCGGGAGCGGCAAACAGCCCAATTGTTGCAGCCTGTGCGGTGGGCTATAGACGACCGGAGGGACACACGGGTTATCTGGTTGTGGACCGGATGATAGGGGAGTACCCAAGGTAAAGAAAAGGCCTTTTTGCTGGGAAGGCGGGGAGACCCGACGGCCTGGGCTGCCCGCCTTTCTTCTGTCGATGAATCGGAGGGGCAGCCTGGTAGAGAGCGAGTTTGAAATGGGGGATGGGCAGAAGAAGGTGAAAAGCGGAATCGGTAAACAAAAAATAGGGAGAATCATCCTCTTGGTTGGGGTGATCCTCCTGTTGGTTTATGGCTTGGGAAAATTTGAACTCTCCGCGCGAAAGTCGGCGAAGGTGGAATACCTGGGAAAAGGGGAGCTTTCAGCTCCCGTCTTCTCCCTGCCGGATATGAACGGGCGGAAGGTCGACCTGGGTTCCTTCAAGGGACAGGTCATCGTCCTTGAATTCTGGGCCACCTGGTGCGCCCCCTGCCGGGAAGAAATCCCGGTGGTGAACCAGATCTATAAGGCGTACAGAGAAAAGGGGTTGGTGGTCATCGGGATCTCTCTCGACCGCAAGCCACCCCAGGAAGTCAAAAAATTCCTGGATCAACTACAGGTCGAGTATCTCAATGTCATGGGGGATGAGGAGACTTTCGAGAAGTACAGCCAAAGGGCCAATCTGGGCCCGATCCGGGGAATCCCCGCCACCTTCATCATCGACCGCCAAGGCCGGATCTGCCAGAGGTATATGGGGTTGACGGAGAAAAAAGTCCTGGAAGAAGCCATCCGGGGGGTTCTTTAAGCGGATTATGATTTAGATCATTTTTTCGGCCGGTCCAAATGATAGATTAGCGACGACGCGAAGCGGAGAAAAGAGCGGAGGCTAGAGGAGGAATTCATGCGGGAAATCAAGCCCAGGATCCATAAAGATATGAACATCGGAGAGGTCCTCAAAAAATATCCCGAAACGCGCAAGGTATTTCAGAAGCATTTTGGGGAAGCCTGCTTCAACTGCCCGGGTTCAAGACTGGAGACCATCCAGTTCGGCGCCCTGATGCACCAAAAAGACCTCAATGCCATTCTGGAAGACCTGAATTCCAAGCTCAAATAACAAGGAGGAGAGATGAGCTACAAGATCACCGACGACTGCATCATGTGCGGGACCTGCAAGGAAGAGTGTCCGGCGGAAGCGATTAGCGAAGGGGATCCCAAGTACGTGATCGATGCGGATAAATGCACCGACTGCGGGACCTGTGCCGAAGTCTGCCCGGTCGAAGCCTGCGTCTCCGAATAAGCGCCCTTTCTACCCAGATGTTGAAGGAGGTTCTAGTGAAGGAAAGAGTCCAGAAGATCATCGACGAAATTCGTCCCGCCCTGCAGGCTGACGGCGGGAATATCGAACTGATTGAGGTGGGCGAAGACGGGGTAGTGAAGGTCAGGCTTATGGGAGCCTGCGGTTCCTGCCCCATGTCCCAGCTCACGCTGAAACGAGGCGTCGAGGCCCGCCTCAAAGCCAAGATTCCCGAGGTCAAAGAAGTGGTTTCGGTCTAACCGCGCATGGCGCAGAGTTCATGGCGCATGGCGAAAAAAAGGCTGGCCCATTACGCTATGCGCTATGCCCTTTGCCCTATGCTAGATCGTCCTTCCCACGGCAAGCCCTTCCGCCACCGCTTCCAGAGCCTTGCGGGGACTTTTCGCATCCCCGATGACGTGGATTTCCTTGACTCGGTCTTTGGTCTTTTCGTAAAGGGAAAGGACCGGCCTGGCTCCGGTGGCCAAAACCACGGTGTCCCCGGGGATCCGTTCTTCCCGCCCCTCCCGTTCGATCGTAACTCCCCGGTCCGTAATTTCCGTGGCCCGAGCCTTGGTGAGGGTCCTCACCCCCAGCCGGGAAAGGTCCTGCAGAATGGTCCATCGGGTGCTGCGCCCGATGTCCTGCCCGACCCTTGTTAACATTTCCAGCACGGTGATCTTTTTCACCCCGCGGTAGAGGAGGCTCTGGAGGGTTTCGAAGGGCTCAGCCTGGTAGAACATGAGGAAATAAAGGGTGTCGGCGTCGATCGTTCCCTTGCGGGCAAGGAGCAATGCGGTCTCCAGTCCCACGGCTCCCCCGCCGATGACGACCACTTCTTTCCCGGTATCGGCCTTGCCGGATAAAACGTCCCAGGCCAGGACCACATTGGGCCGGTGGACCCCCTTGATGTCAGGCACCGAGGGCTCGGCCCCTGTGGCCAGGATGAGCGCATCTGGCTTTTCCATTTCTACGTGCCGAAGGCTCGCCTCCGTGCGGAGGTGAACGGCGACGTTCCGTTTTTTCATTTGACCCTCCAGGTAACGGACGAAGGCAGTAAACTCCGCCCGTCCGGGAGGAGCGGCAGCCAGGGGAAGCTGGCCTCCCAGGGTTTCGCTTTTTTCGTAGAGGCTGACCTGATGGCCCCGGAGGGCGGCAACCCTTGCGGCTTCCATTCCTGCGGGCCCACCGCCGATGACCATGACCCTTTTCTTGGGGGATGCCGGCTCCAGGGTCAGTCTTCCTTCGGCCCCCGCCCGGGCGTTGACCAGGCAAGTCTGGGGCTTGCCCTCGAAGATTGGGTCGAAGCATCCCTGATTACAGGCAATACAGTAATTGATTTCGTCGAAGCGCCCCTCCCGGGCCTTTTGAGGAAGCTCCGGGTCAGCGATGAGCCCGCGGGCAAACCCGATCAGGTCTGCCTGCCCATCCCGGAGAATTTGATCGGCGAGAACCGGGTCATTGATTCGGTTGCAGGCCATGACGGGAATGCGGACCGCCTGCTTGATCCCCCGGGCGAGGTAGGCGAAACCGCCCCGGGGCACCCCCATGGTGATCTGGGGAACTCGGGTTTCATGCCATCCCCCGGTGACGTTGATCATGTCCACCCCTGCTTTTTCCAAGGCCTGGGAGAACAGACGGGCTTCCTCGTTGGCCAGCCCCCCCTCCATAAACTCGTTGCCCGCCACCCGGACGATGATGGGGAAATGGGGGCCCACCTCCCGGCGGATCTCCGCGACCACTTCCAGGCCGAAACGCATCCGATGTTCGAAATCTCCCCCGTATTCATCTTTTCGACGGTTCACGATGGGGGACAAGAATTGGCTGATCAGGTAGCCGGCCGAGGCAATCACCTCGACGGCATCGAAACCGGCCCGCTGGACCCTCGCTGCGGCCAGGGCATAATTCCTCTGGACCTGCTGGATTTCGGGAGTGGAAAGTTCCCGTGGGGTCTCGCCCGTAAAACGAGAGCGGAGGGGGGAAGAGGAGACCGATTGCCGTCCGCCCATGAGCAGGGCGTGCGAGTAGCGTCCCGCGTGGTAAAGCTGGGCGGCGATCTTGGCCCCGTGAGCCTGAACCGCCCGGGCCAGTCCAGCAAGGCCGGGGATGAACTTGTCGTCCCTGACGCTGAGCATGTTGATGGCCCCGCTGGTCTCATCGACGGTACAACCCCCGATGATGATCAGGGCCGCTCCCCCCTTGGCCCGCTCCACGAAATAATCCCCATGGTGCGGAAGCACCATCCCTTCCCAGGAGGACAAATAATGCATGGCCGGCATGACGATCCGGTTCTTGAGCTCCATCCGGTTAATCTTGATCGGGGTGAAAAGAATCTTTAGCACAGGGTCCTCCCGGAGGGATCTTGGAAATCCCCATGGATTGCGGATTGCAGAAAATTGTTGCTCGTTACTCGTTACTCGTTTCTCTTCGATGAAGTCTGCCAAGCAACCGGATCAGTCTAAAAGGAGCAACCAGCAACGAGTAATCAGCAACTTTTTTTTTGCCCTAAAATTTAGCAAGATGCGGAAAAACCACAATTTTCCGTCACTCCCGCGAAAGCGGGAGTCCAGACGTTGTCCCCGCGAAAGCGGGGAACCAGTAAAGAAAATCTGGGTTCCCGTTTTCACGGGAAACCCTGGATTCCTGCTTTCGCAGGAATGACGACCTGGGACTTCAGAGGACTTTCTCAGCAGCCTGCTAGGCATTCCGGAGGGCTTTCTTCCCCGCCTGGATTATTTTGGCCAGCTCCACGGCCCGTTGGACGGCGTCCCTGGCGGTTAAAACCCCAAGCCCGTCTTCCAGGGCCATATGCCGGATTCCCTTATTCACCTTTCCTTTTCCCTCCAGGCTGGTCAACACCATTCCCCCGCGGCCCACGGGGATCATCCCGAAGAGCGCGAAGGTGTTGTTGAGGATGGTGAGGGTCATTTCCAGCCCTCCATGGCGGAGAAACCCCACCACCAGGGCGGCTCCCACTTTGTCGTTCAGTCTTCCCCGGTGGGCGTTCCCGTACACGAAGACCCGCATCCGGTCGATCATGTTGGCCATGAGGCCGGACATCCGTCCGATGTGCACCGGTGTGGCCAGGATGATTGCATCGGCTTGCTCTGCGGCAGGATATATTTCGTCCATCCCGTCAGAGATGGCGCAGTATTTCTCCGGCGTCTGGTTTTTTATGCACCAGTTGCAGTGCCGGCAGCCCTCGATCTGCAAACTCGAAAGGTTATAGACCTCGGATCGAACTTCAGCGTCAGAAACAGCTCCAAGTGCCTCCCTGAGCAGGACCTCGGTATTCCCTTCCTTCACCGGACTTCCAGCGATTCCCAAAATTCGAATCATCATGCAGCCTCCAGCTTTCAGCGATCCGCATTCAGCGGTCAGCAATCACCACACAGCTATCAGCAGTCAGCGTTCAGCTTTCAGCCGAAATTCGTTTTTTTCATCTGTACTGACAGCCGAAAGCTGATAGCTGATGGCTGAACGCTGATAGCTATTTTCCCTACCACAAAGCGGAAAAGTTATCAAGGTTCGTTGACAGAAGCGGTGAAAGGTGAGGAGTGAGGGGAGAGAGGTGAGAGGTGAGAGTTGAGAGTTGGGAGTTGGGAGTTGAGAGGTGAGGGATCTTCGTGTATATTCGTGCCTAAAAAGGTTCGGAGTTTGTAGGGGCGCGCTGCCGCGCGCCGGTAGGGAGTCCGGAGTCAAAGGCGACAGAGTTCTGTTCTTAATTTTAAATCCTATCTGATCCGTGTTGATCCGTGTTCATCCGCGTCCCCCCCACCCTAACCCTCCCCCTCGAGGGGGGAGGGGAGGGAGGGGGTGATTCCTTTTGGTTGGGGCGTAGCCGCTGCGTTCATCTGCGTCCCGTGAAAAACCAAATGAAATTCTTGACTTCCCCGGGAGAAAAAAATATATTGAATGCGACTGCTTCTTTTCTCCCGAGATCTCCCCGCGAGGTGATGAACGATGGCCCTGAATTTTGACCTCACCGAAGAGCAGAACCTGCTGCGCCAGGCCGTCCGGGACTTCGCCGAAAATGAAATCGCCCCCTTGGCCGAGCAACTGGATGAACGAGAAGAGTTTTCCGTGGAGCTGACCCTCAAGATGGGAGACCTGGGTCTGCTGGGGTGCTTTGTGCCGGAGAGGTACGGGGGCTCCAACATGGGCTACATTTCTTACATCATAGCCGTGGAAGAACTGGCGCGGGTCGACGGGTCGCAGGCTGCGACCATTGCCGCCGGGAATTCTCTGGGAATCGGGCCCATCTATTATTACGGCAGCGAAGAGCAGAAGAAGAAATGGCTTCCCAAACTCTGCACCGGGAAAATGCTGGCCGCCTTCGGGCTCACGGAACCCGAAGCCGGGTCGGATGCGGGGGGCTCGAAGACCAAGGCGGAGCTCCGGGGGGATCATTGGGTCATCAACGGGTCCAAGATCTTTATCACCAACTCGGCGAATCCGCTGACCGGCGTAGTTGTGGTCCAGGCCATCACCGGGCAGAAAGAGGATGGAAAGAGAGAGCTGAGCTGTCTGCTGGTCTCCCGGGATGCCCCCGGCTTCACCGCCCGGGAGATGAAGAAGAAGATGATGTGGCGGTCTTCCAACACGGGAGAACTCTTCTTCGACGAATGCGCCGTCCCGCGGGAGGACCTTCTGGGGAAAAGAGGGGACGGGTTCCACCAGATGCTGGCCATCCTGGACGGGGGGCGGCTCTCCATCGGCGCCATGGGGCTGGGGGGAGCGCAGGGTGCCTTTGAGATGGCCCTGCATTACGCCAACACCCGGGTGCAGTTCGGACGACCGATCTCTTCCTTCCAGATCAATGCCTTTAAGCTCGCCGACATGGCCACGGAGGTTGAACTGGCCCGGAACCTCCTGTACAAAGCCTGCTGGCTGCGGGAGAATAACCGTCCCTTCGGCAAGGAAGCGGCCATGGCCAAGTTGTACTGCTCCGAAGTCATGGGCCGGTGTGTCAACCACGCGGTTCAGCTTCACGGCGGGTACGGGCTCATGAAAGAGTATAAGATCGAGCGGTTTTACCGCGATCATAAACTTTTGGAGATCGGCGAAGGGACATCTGAGATTCAAAGAATCGTCATCGCCCGGAACATCGGAGTAACCGGAAGGGCAATTTAAAAAAGAAGAGTCTAAATTTTTGGATCATCTCCAAATTCGTTGAAAGCCAAGGAGCTGGTCTTTTCAGAATGCCCTGTGATTTCATGGGCCCGGAAGAAAAGCCATCTTGCTTGCAATCATGAGGCGCATATCTTTCCCAACCGGTGGCGGGGGTATCGGTTATTTCTTCGAAGCTTACTAATTCCGCCCCCGCTGCGCTTTGCGGATGACCGACAGGGGGTTCATGGAAAGCGGATCTCCCGCCGATGCTTGCTGCGCAATCTGGCTTTCCTTCCGGGCCCTTGGCAGGCTTACATGAAACATTCGACCAACGAATTTGGAGATGAAGAAAATATTTTATCCTGTATATTCTGACTCTGCGATCTCTGTGAGCTCTGCGGTGAATGATTTTTGTCTTTTCAGTTTCTCCGCGGTTGCTTCCGGAAGGAGGAGGAGATGAAGAAAATAAGAGGGAAGAAAACACCCAAAGGCGAAAAAAAAGAAAAGGAACTCCATCGCCGGCAGGAAGATCATGGGGACCTCCTCACCGACCCCACTCATTTCAAAGTCCATGAACCCGCCCCCCGCGTGACTCCCAAGGAAAGTCTGGGGTCCCGGATCCATAGCGCCCGGGAGATGCGCGGCCTGACCCTCCAGGATTTGAGCAGCCGCACCGGGATCAGCCTGGAAACCCTGGAAAAAGTCGAGGCGAACAAAATGATCCCCCCTTTGGGCGAGTTGATCAAGCTGGGGAAAGCCCTGGAGATGAAGATGGGGTATTTCATCTCCCCGGGGGTGGAAAAACCGATGACCGTGGTTCACGCTGACAAACGTCTGGTGGTCTCCCGTCATGGGAAAAAGAAGAGCGAG
>Ga0111180_1085_pt1 | contig 12387 bp, 10 predicted proteins | sample DeeMarSWOR324_28_FD_80237 | JGI IMG/M metagenome (GOLD analysis project Ga0111180, IMG submission 80237) | Deltaproteobacteria bacterium SM23_61
TCCATCATGCTCATGGAGCGGCCGGAGATGGTGAAGGAGGCCAAAGACCTGGTCCGGCAGGGTTTCAAAAAAATTAAGGTGAAAGTGGGCCTGGGCGTGGATACCGACTTCGGGAATGTGAAGGCCATCCGTGAAGCCGTAGGCCCGGACATCGGGATCATGCTCGACGCCAACTGCGGCTTCAGCACGGAGGAGGCCCTGCGGCTGGGCGTGATGCTGGAGCCGCTGAACATCCTGTGGTTCGAAGAACCGGTTCCGCCGCAGGACCTTGAGGGATACGCCCGGCTCTCCGATTCCCTGCGAATCCCCGTAGTGGGGGGAGAGTCGGAATTCACCCGCTGGGGCTTCCGCGACCTGGTTCTGCGGGGAAAAGTCGCCATGATCCAGCCCGACATCGCCCGCTGCGGCGGCTTCACCGAGGCCCGCAAGATCGCCGCCTTCGCCAGTGCGTGCGGGGTGACCATTGCACCCCATACCGGTGCATCGGGGGCGGTAAGCATCGCCGCCGCTGTCCAGTGGGCCTCGTCCCTCTCCAACCTTTACATCTTCGAGCACATGTACACGGAGAACCCGCTCCGGACGGAGATCTTGAGAGAGCCAGTTCTCGAATGCCACGACGCAGTCATAAAGGTCCCCGGCGGGCCGGGCCTGGGGATCGAGATCGATAAGGGAAAAATGAGGAAATACATGAAAACCTGAGGCCTCGATCCTCGAACCTCGTGCCTCGTTCCTTTTTTCTTTTCTTCAGCACTCAACCCTGAGCACCAAACACGAGAGGTAACATTTCATGAATGCCAGAGCTTTGGAGGGAATCCGGGTCATCGACTTGACCCGGATTTATGCCGGGCCCTATTGCTCCATGCTCTTTGCCGACATGGGGGCGGAGGTCATTAAGATTGAACCACCCGAAGGAGAAACCATCCGGGACAACCCTCCGCTGGTCAAGGAGGGAGAAGGCGGGCCTAGTGACCGCAGCCGGAGCGGGTATTTCCTGGGTCTCAACCGGAACAAATATGGGATCACGCTTAACTTGAAGCATCCCGAGGCTGTGCGTATGTTCAAAGTGCTGGTCAAAATCGGGGATATCGTCCTGGAAAATTACGCTCCCGGGGTCATGAAGCGGCTGGGCATCGATTATCCGGTTCTCAAAGAGGTCAACCCCCGGATCATCATGTGCAGCATCAGCGGGTTCGGGCAGACAGGCCCCTATTCTCAGCGAATGTCCTTTGACATCATTGCCCAGGCCATGAGCGGGCTCATGTCCATCACCGGCCACCCGGATTCCCCGCCTACAAAGGTGGGAACCTCAATCGGAGATGTAAGCGCCTCTCTCCATGGCGCTTTTGCCATCATGACCGCCCTCTGGCACCGGGAGAAGACCGGGGAAGGGCAGTATATTGATGTAACCATGCAGGAATGCATGGTGTCCATCCTCGAAGGGGGGATTCCCCGATGGACGGTGGGGAAGGAACTTCTAACCCCCATCGGCTCCATGAATCCCCATGAATGTCCCATGGCGGCCTTCCGGTGTAAAGACGGGTATATCATCATCGCCACGGTGGGAGATGAACACTGGGAACGCTTCTGCCGGGCCGTGAAGCGTCCGGACTGGGCCGCCGATCCCGCCTACCGCACGAAGCGACAGCGATGGGAGAAGAAATATTTTCTCCAGGAAGAGATCGAGAAGATCACCACCCAATATACGATCAAGGAAGTGGGGGAGATGATGGATAAGGAACGGGTGGCCAATTCCCCGATCCTCAACATCAAAGAAGTGGTGGAAGATCCTCACCTGAAGGAACGCGGCTACTTCGTGGAAGTCGAACATCCCGTCATCGGCAAGGCCAAAATCCCGGGAATTCCCTTCCGTTGCTCCAAGACCCCAGGGAGCGTCGATCGCCCCTCTCCCCTCGTGGGCGAGCACAACGAATTCATTCTCGGGAAATACCTGAATCTCGGGAGGGATCAGCTGGAGAAGCTCAAGCAGGAGGGGGTCATCTGACTGGCACTCACCCCTGGCGAGGTAAGACTAACCCCCAAACTCTTTGAATCTTGGTGAGAGAATTTTCTTATCCGGGGGACCTCTGAAATCCCCCCAACCCCCCCTTTAGAAAAGGGGGGCCAAGGGGAATGATCCGTGCTTATCCGTGTTCATCCGTGTCCAATGCGAATTTTTTGATTGCCGCTGTGTCGCGCCGGGCTTTCTGCCTCATGCTCATTTTCTCGGGATATATTCGAAAGAATCCAGGATCGCCTTGAAGGCCTCGCGGTCTTTCTTCCCCTCCTTGTCCAAAATCATATAAAGAATAAAAATCTGGTAGGGCTCGGCGAAGCCGTAGATCCATCCCTGCTCGCGCTGGATCCCCTTGGCTGTGTAGGTGACGTATTTCTTGGCGGCATAGGGGACCCCTTTCAGGGAGGGGCGCTCGGTGGGACCCACCGCTGTTTTCAGTTCTTTTCCCAGGTCCTGCTTCAATTCGTCCTGCATCTCCCCGATCATCGCGTTGGTCAGGGTTTCAATTTTCTGCTGGTCGAAAGTGGAATAACGGCTGGCGCCCACGAAGTCGATCTGCAGGTTGGACTGGGTGTGGGGGTTATAGAGAAAAACCTCGGATTCCTGGAGACCGTCTTTTTCATATCCCAGGTCGATCATAAACTTGGGATATTCGGTGCTCACCTTCCAGCCCGGGGGTGCCGCCACATTGAAGGGATACCGGATCCCGGTGAATTGATTCCCCTCGATCTTGCCCACCGAGGCCTTCATGTCCACCTGGACCGCTTCCCGGACCGGAATGCCGGCGCAGCCCGCGGAAAGGACCAGGAGGAGCAGCAAAGCCCAGAGCCAGAAAATTTTTCTCATTTTCATTTTACCCTCCGATGTTTTTTAAGGATGGATACCGAGAACTGACAAGAGATGATTTTAAGGCTTGCAAATATTGTAATGCCCTTATCGTGTAGACTGTCAAGGGCCCAAATCAACCCGCACCGCCCCCGGTTTTTTGCTTGTCGGGCTCTCCTTTCCTCCTACCGGAGCTTTCCCTGCGGGGGAAGGATATTTATGAAGAGCATCGTAAGTATTGGTTGGGGACAAAAAAACGGGGTATATTCTCCAATCTTCCTCCATGGAACATACCCCGCTGAAATCAACAAAGATTTTTTACCCGGAAAAGGCCCCGCAATCAGCCTGCCAGGGTGGCCAGGTAAGCGTTGCCCATCTTATCCAGGTGCTCCTTTATACTCTCAAAGTCGTTGAAATGCGCCTCTTCCTCCCCCAGGAGCTTCTCAAAGAGCTGCTTGGAGATCTGGTCCTTCTCCTGGGCGCAGACCACCGCCGCATCGTTGTACATCTTGATGGCCGCGCTTTCCAGGGCCAGGTCGGTCTTCAGCATCTCGGCGATGGACTGCCCTTTCTTGGCTATGGCGTCGGGCTTGGTGGTGGCCTCCCCTTTGAGGAAAAGGATTCTCTCGGCCAGCGCCTCGGCGTGCTTCATCTCCTGGATGCCGATTTCTTTCATTTTCTTGGCCAGTTTGCCGAAGTCCTGATCCTCCAGTTCATAATGATGCGCCATGTACTGGGTGATGGCGGAAAGCTCCCGGGAACGGGCCGCATTCAGCAGATCGATGACCTTCTTGCTCATATTCTCCTCCTTATTTATTATATGACGCTATCTATTACCCATTTTAAAGAGGCCCCACCTCGAATGTAAAGAAGAAAAAACCGCTGAGATTTTGCCTGAAACCCGCAAGCTGAAACGCGGGCTATGCTTTGACCAGGTCCATCCCCTGGGCGAAGGCCTTCAGGTTTACCTCCAGGTGGGCCCCCGGGAAACTTTCCTGAATCACATCCTCAAACGATCTTCTGCCCAAGGGTAAAAGTCCGGTCCCGGCCAGGGCCCCCACCATGATGATATTGGTGAAGATCGGAGAGCCCAGGGAAAGGGCGATTTCCGTGGCATCCACGAACCAGGATTTCCGGGCCAGTTCGTTGATGGTTGCCCGGATCTTGTCCAGGGAGGGATATTCGGCATCCCCCACGGTCACGGCCGTGGGGTAGATAGGACGGGAGTTGATGACCGCGGAGGTGGAAGGATTGCCGTACCGGGCGATGACCCGCAGAGCCTCCACCGGCTCCAGGGCCACGATGATGTCGGCCTGCCCTTCGGGGATGAGGGGACTAAACTGGGAGTCCCTGGAGATGCGCAGGTGGCTCATCACCGCTCCGCCCCGCTGGGAAGCCCCGTAGGTGTCCCCGATGGTGACATAGTAATTCTCCCGCACCAGGGCCCGGCCCACCAGCTGCGAGGCCATAACATTTCCCTGGCCTCCCACCCCGGCGATGATCAGGTTCAAGGGATCCTTGGTCAGGTTCATTTGTTTTCCTCTCTGATGATGGCCGATTGGGGACAGATGTCGGCGCAGACCCCGCAGCCCGTGCAGATCACCTCGTCGATCCGGGATTTCCCCTTCTCCTTGTCCCAGATCAGCCCCGGGCACTTGAAGATCCGGGTGCAGATCCGGGCGCAGCCGCAGGCCTCTCCCACGCACTTTTCCGGGTCCACCCGGACCTTGTAAGTGGCCTTCTCTTCCTTGGCCTTGACCAGGGCGCATTTCCGCCGCGAGATGAGGACCCGGACGCCTCCCTCCTGGCTGACCAGGTCCAGGACTTTGTCCGTGGTGTCCTGGAGGTCGAAGGGATCGCAGGTCTCCACCCGCACGCCCAGTGAAGCGCAGAGCTTTTCGATGTCCACCACCGGCGCCGGCGATCCGGTGGCCGTCTCCCCGGTCCCCGCATGGGGCTGGAATCCGGTCATGGCCGTGGCGCTGTTGTCCAGGACCACCATGACGAAGTTGGACTGGTTGTACACCCCATTGATCAAAGCGGGGATGGCCGCATGGAAGAAGGTGGAATCCCCGCAGACCGAGAGGACCGGCTGATCGAACCCGAACGGTTTCAGCTGGCCGAAACCCGTGGCCAGGCCGGTTCCCGAGCCCATGGCGTGCATGGTCTTTAATTGGAAGTAGCCGGCCGGGCCCAGGCCGATGGAGTAACAGCCGATGTCCCCGGTCACGAACCCTCCGCGCCCGTCCAGCTTGAGAGCGTTCTTGATGGCCCAGAAAGTCGCCCGGTGGGGGCAGCCGGCGCAGAAGCCCAAATCCCGGTTGGGGACCAGGGACTTGGTCATCTCCAGGGCCTTCTTGCCGTAATTCGCCTCCCGGGGGGCATAAGGCTTATCCATGGCCTTGGACAGGGCGTTGATGATCAAATCGGGATTGATCTCTCCGAACGGATTCACGTGCCCCGAACCCTTCCCGTAGAAGTTCCAGGAGCCGATCTCCGGGGACCACTCTGCGGCCAGCTCCTTCACGTTGTTTTCCAGGAAGGGATCCACTTCCTCGACGAAAAGGACCCGCCTGGTGTTGGCCATGTGTTTGGCCAGGAGCTTGGCAGGGAGAGGCCAGGTGGTTCCCACCTTAAGGATCCCTACCCGATCCTGGAGGTCCAGCGTTCTCACCGCTTCCTGGGAGTAGAACCATCCGCTGCCGGAGGTGACCATGAGAAGCTCGGGCTTTTCCGGCCCCACATACCAGTTGAAGGAAGAGGTCTCGTACATCTCCTGGACTTTTTTCAACTTCAGGTGAAGGGCCAGGTGACGGAGGGGTGCGGCCACGGGGATGAAGATCTTGGAGGTGTCATACCGAGCGGTCTTCTTCTCCCGGGGAAGCTCCCCCAGCAGGACGTTTCCCTTGGCGTGGGAGATCCGGGAAACACTCCGGAGGATGACCAGGCTGTTGATGGATTCGGAGAGTTCGAAGGCATACTTGGCCATGTCCTTGGCTTCCTGGAAAGTGGCTGGTTCCAGGAGGGGCAGGTCCCCCAGCTTGGAGATGAAGCGAGAGTCTTCCTCGTTGGTGGAGGAAAGGGCGGCGGGGTCGTCCGCGGCGACCAGAACCAGGCCCCCGGTCCCAACCCCGGAGAGGTTCAGATTGAGGATGAAATCCGAAGCCACGTTCACACCGTTCTGCTTCATGGCGCTCATGGACCGCAGGCCGGCGAAGGAGGCGGAAGCCGCGGCTTCCAGGGCCACCTTCTCGTTCACCGACCACTCCACGTAGATTCCCATGTCCTTGGCCACCTGGGAGAGGGTGCCGATGATCTCAGAAGAGGGATTGCCGGGATAGGCGGCGGCGAACTGGACCCCCGCTTCCAGGGCTCCCCGGGCGATGGCCTCGTTTCCCATGAGCAGTTCATTGGACCCCGGAGCATCTTTTTTGATCACCGACATAAATCCTCCTAAGAGACATCCACCACAGAGGCACAGAGAACACGGAGAAATCAAAAGGAAAAGCAAATACGAAGAGCGTATTGCATTTCATGGATTTTTTTCTTGGTTTTTACATCTAATTCTATTCTTCTCTGTGATCTCTGTGTCTCCGTGGTGAAATATTCTTTTTTTAAGCCGGAAGAAGTGGACGAAGCGCGTCCGCTCCCTTCAAGTAAAACAGGTCTTCCTTGCTTCCCGTACGTTGGACGATGTTCTCCAGGGCCCGTTTCTTCTTCAACAGGGCGGCTTCCTGCAGATGCCTCAGGTTGGCCCGGGGGACATCGGAGACTTCGATCATCTTGGCCCTCTTCGCCTCTTCCAGGAGCTCCTGTCCTTTGGCCGTACGAATGATCACCGTGTTCCAGCCGGCGATTCCTTCCACAGCCCCGACGGAGAGGTCGGAAAATTCCGCGGTCATATCCAGACAGACACTGCAGGTGGGCCGGACGAACTTGCGCACGGGGTCCAGGGAGATAGATTTCATCCCCCCGGGAAGATGGAGCTGGAGGACGTTGGCCGGGGGCGGGGGAATGTCCATCTTGCCGATTTTTTCCACCGGGTAGTCCTTCTTGAGAAATTGCAGCATTTCCGGGTAGGCGAGGGCCCAGGTGCAGAAGAGCCCGATGACCAGGTGCAGCTTCTCGATGTTATTCTTGTTCTCCAGGGGGTTGATCCGCATCTTCCCCATGGCCAAAACCTGGCAGGGGATTCCCACCACAGCCATCCTTTTCGGAGACCCCTGCACTCCCTTGTTGAAAGCCTCCAGGGTGGGAGAAGCGATGTAATTGGACCCGGCGCAGGCCAGGACCTGGCGTTTGTCCTGGGCCAGGGCTCCCGCAGAGAGAAGCTCTTTTCCTCTCTTGGTCAACACGGCGCCGTCGATCATCTTTTTCTTCAGGGCCAGGGCGATGAGGGTCGAGGTGACGCCGCCGTACTGGCCCTTGGCGAGGACCGATTTATCCAGAGACTTGGCCATGACAACCTGGCGGCGGGTCCCCAGGGAATCACCCGGATAAGGGGCCCCGAAGAGATCCTGGTTGAGCGCTTCCAGGTCCGAGGCCGTCCGGGGACAGAAAAAATAGCACCGCCCCTGGGAAAGGTTGCAGTTGTCCATGAGGACGATTCTCCCGCGGTGGGCCCGGAAATAGGGGCAGAGGCCCACGCAGGCGCCGCAGAGGGTGCAGAGGCCTGCTTGGATCACTTCTTTCTCCAGGTCCTGGGGACCCTTCACTTCCGTGCTCATTTCTACCTGCCCTTTCTGGTCAGATTGCTAATCTGGTTGCGGGGAATTCATGAAATGGGGAAGATTCCGAATGACCGTTCCCTTATTAACTCATCGGCGGGGTTCTTGTCAATGAAGATAAAAGCCACCCTCACTTTCCGGCAAATAGTTGTAAGCCCTATTGAATTCCGGGCGGTGCCCAGCCCGAAAGCAAGGGCGTTGCGCGCAAAAACCATGAGGCACACCTCATTTCCTGGTTCGGGCGGGCAAGCCCTTCTTTCTCCGGGAACAGGGTTAGTCCGATGTAGGGGCGCCCGGCCGGGCGCCCGATGGGCCCGCCACATTCTGCGGAAGCACGGCGGGGATCTCCATAGCCAATTCTTTTCCCGCCGATGTTTTTTTCGCGCAACGCCCTTGCTTCCGGGCCACAAGCTCGCTTTCTCGCAGAGGAGGCAATCTTAGAAGTGAAGCTGGACGGGGAAAAACCCCATGCCTATGTCGGGCCTTTGATCAGGGGACTCAGGACCGGATCCCGGGAATCCAGGTAAATCAGGTCTCTCGGGTTGCGGCTTCTGAGAAGCAGGTTTTTCACCGCCGTCTTCTTTTTGCTCAGGGAAGCGGTTTTCAGCTTTTCCAGGGTGCCGGCCGGCACCTCCCGGAACTCCAGGATCTCCCGTTCCCGGGCCAGGTCCAGAAGCCTCTGCCCCCGGGGGGTCCGGACGATGACCTGATTCCAGTTCTTGGCTTCTTCCCACCCCTCCGACAAACGGGCCGAACCCACGGAGAGATCGCTAAACTCTGCGGTCAAATCCTGGCAATACCAGCAGGCCCCCCGGACGCAGGGGTTAACCTCGTCCAGGGCAATCTCCAGCGGGCCCTTCTTCGTAAAGACCTGGAGCAGATGATACTGACTGGGAGGGATGTCCATGCCTTCGATCTCTCCGAGATCGATCTTTTTCTTTAACAGGGCCAAAAGGTTCCGCCAGGCAAGGGCCCACCCGCAGAACAATCCCACGACCAGCTTCAGCTGATCGATCCGATCGGCGTAGGGGGCGAGAGGCTTGCTGCGCATCTTGGCCAGGGCCAGGGCCTGGCAGGGGGTGGCCACGATTCCGATCTTTCTCCCGCCTTCCTTGGCGATACGGTTGAACTCAGCCAGAATGGGGGAAACCACAAACCGGCTCTTGCCCCGCTTTTTCACTTCCGCGGGATCGCGCACGGCCTTTCCTTGGGGCAGAAGATCCCGGCCTTCATCCGCCAGGATGGCCGTGTCAATGATCCCTTCCTGAAGGGCCAAGGCCATGAGGGTGGTTACGGTTCCTCCATGCTGAGCGCCGGCGCGGGTCTGGGGATCGGTGGCGCGGGCGATGTAGAACCCTTTCAGGGGGCCGATCTCCGGCGTCAGGTCCCGGGGGTCAGAAAGAAGCTTGTAAAGTGCCTGCAGGTCGGTGGAGGTGCGGGGGCAAAAGGCATAGCATCCCCCCTCCTTGAGGTCGCAGGTATGCAGCAGGATGACCTCGTCATGATAGGCGACGTGATAGGGACACAAGTTCACGCAAGCTCCGCAGCCGGTGCAGAACCCCGACTCCTTCACTTCTTTTTGAAGCTCTTTCTGGCCCGAAATTTTTCTCTCCATATAACTTTCCTCCAAATCCAATACCCGAAGAGCTTCCTGCTGGGGGCCCGGAAACTCCCCTCCAGCCTCGCCTAGTAGAGATTACCATCCGGCATAAGACCGGTCAAATGATTCTCTTCCCAACGTTCCTTCCTTTCTTGCCTCCGGAAACAAGGAGAAGTTTCTGGAGCATCGCATCGGAAATCGGCGGATCCTGCGGCTGATTCAGAAGTGGTTAAGAGCCGGAGTATCCGGGGAGCGGAAAGGGTACAACACTGCGGTAGTGAGCGTCAGGCTTCGGGAGATACGGCATATGCCCCTGCCGGAACAGGGGAATTGGCTGCGGCAGGTGATCCGGGGTTAATTCAACTATCCTGTGGTACCAGATCCGGAATCCTATCCCCAGATCGGTTCTTTCGCCGCCTCCCGTCCTGCGATGCGGCCAAAAGCGAGGCATTCGCCGAGGTTGCCCGCCCCCTGGTAGAGCAGCCCGAAAAGAGAACCCAGCTCCCCCGCGCTGTAGAGGCGGGGAATGGGACGGCCGTCGGGATATAGGACCTGGGCTTTGACGTTTCTCCGCGGTCCGCCCTGGGTATTCAGGAGGCAAGGCCAGAGTTTCATTGCATAGTAAGGGCCGGGACCCAGGGGGGACAGCTTGTCCTTGGGCCGGTGATAAAGGATGTCCTCCCCCGATTCGCACTGCCGTTTATATTCGGTTATCGTTTTTTGCAGGAACCCTGCATCCAGCCCGATCTTCCGGGCCAGGCCGCCCGGGGTGTCGTCCGGAGTGATCCATCCCCGGGTTATTTCCACGGCGTTGTCCTTGGACCAGGAATAACGGCCGCGGTTATATCCCATGCTGGTCAATCCCATGGGTCCGGCCGTTCGGGCCTGTTCATCGAAGATCAGAAAGCAGGGGATGCGGGGAAAGGTCAGGGTGTGGGTGTCGAACCAATCGACCAGGTGGTTGTAAGCGTGAATTTCCACCTCCGAGCAAAATCGTTTCCCCTGTTGATCCACGAAAATGAAACGGTTGGACGGGGGCCGGATGTAGAAGGCCGCTTCGAACTCGGGGGCCTTGAAGCCCAGCGGGCAGGAAACCCCGGGCATGTGCCAGAGGTCGGCACCCACCCGCTGGGCCATTCGCACTCCATCCCCCGTGTTCCCCGGGGGAGCGAGAGAATAATAAGGATAGCCCTTCAGGTAGTCGGCCTTGAGCCCGTCGTCATATTCGAACCCTCCGCAGGTCAGGATGACAGCACGGCGGGCCTTCACCTTTCGGAGGTTCCCTTCTTTTTGAATGACTGCTCCGATGATGACCGCCCCATTCCCGTCGGGAATCAATTCCTTTGCCGGTGAGGAATTCCAAACGGGGATCTCTCTGCTCTCCACCCGGGAGCGGAGGAAGCTCCAGAAGGAATTCTCCTCCACCGTGTTCTTTCCGGTCACCATCCGTTTTTCGATGGACTCCGCCCCGGGCAACTGGGGAAAACCCGCGCCTCCGTATACGTGGGTTTTGGCCCCCAAACCCTCCACCCATTCTTTGTTTCGATAGCACTCTTCCGCGTAGACCCGGATCATCTCCGAATCGACGGTCCGGAAGCCCCGGGAGCAAAGGCTCTCCAGATATTGTAAGGCGCCTCCCACGTCTTTGGGGCAGAGGAACCCTCCCAAGGAGACATTGGTGTTTCCCCCGCCTCTTTCCATTTTCTCAACAACCAGGACCTTTGCTCCCGAATCGTGGGCGGTCAGGGCGGCGACGGCTCCGGCCCCCCCGAAACCGATGACCAGAACCTCGGTCTCATCATCCCAAGCCATGTATCATTTCCCCTTGAAAATAGGTTTCCTTTTTTCCAGGAAGGCCTTCTGCCCTTCCTTCAGGTCCTCGCTGTTGAAAGCCTCGGCCACCAGCAATTCCACGGCTTTCATGTCTTCCGGTTCGATCTTCTGATATTTTATAAGGGTATTGAAGATGGTCTTCATCCCCTTCAAGGAGAGGGGGGCGTTTCCGGAGATTTCCTGGGCCATCTCTTCGGTGAAGGAAACCAACTGGCTGTCTGGGACCACGTAGTTCACCAGCCCCATCTCCTTCGCCCGGGCGACGGGAAAATAGCGGCCGGTGAAGAAGATCTCCTTGGCATTCGCCATGCCGACGACGTTCACGAAACGCATGATCCCGGACGGCAGGTAGATCAGCCCCAGCTTGGCCGGGGGCATGCCCAGGCGGGCGGATTCGGCGGCGATGCGGATGTCGCAGGCGACCGCCACCTCGCACCCCGCCCCGAAGGCCATTCCGTTGATCATGGCGATGATGGGGTAGGAGAATTCCTGGAGCGACTCGATGGCCGTCTCCAGGGGGTTCTTCTTCCTCATTTTCTCCATCACCTCGGGAGGGACGTTGGTCGGAATGGCGCCGATGTCATAACCCGAGGAGAAAGCCTTGTCCCCTGCCCCCCGCAGGATGACGCAACGGACCTCGTCCTCCTCTTTCAGCCTCTTCAGCAGCTCCGCCAGCTGGTACAGGAGAAGCGGGGAAAGGGCGTTCCTCCGCTCCGGCCGGTTGAAGCTGATCCAAAAGGCCCGATCCTTTCTCTCGGTCAACAAAAGGTTTTCATCCATTCTTTTCTCCTTCTCCGTGCCGATTCACTTTCGCTCAACTTTGCCGCCAGAATCTTTCTCCCCCCCCGATCTTCATCCCTTTGTAATCTTCCATTTTCCAACTCTTTCATCTTGGATTTATCGACCATGAAGAGACCTTTCCTTCAAGAATAAAGCAGAGAGCACCGCGCATAGAGCATAGAGTAAAGAATTAAGGGTCATCTCCAAATTCGTTGATCGAATGTTTCATCAAAGCCTGCCATGGGCTCGGAAGGAAAGTCAGATTGCGCAGCAAGCATCGGCGGGAGATCCCCTTTCCATGAACCCCCTGCGGGTCATCCGCAAAGCGCAGCGGGGGCGGAATAAGTAAGCTTCGAAGAAATAACCGATACCCCCGCCACCGGTGGGGAGAGATAGGCGCCTCATGATGGCAAGCAAGATGACTTTTCTTCCGGGCCCATGAAATCACAGGAAATTCTGAATAGACCAGCTCTTTGGTTTTCAACGAATTTGGAGATGAACCGGAATTAAAGACAGCGACTTTAATCCCCACGAACGCCGTCATTCCCGCGAAACCTGTCCCCGCAAGTAGTAAGCGGGGAGCGGGAATCCAGGAAAAACTGGATTCC
>Ga0111180_1086_pt1 | contig 12347 bp, 8 predicted proteins | sample DeeMarSWOR324_28_FD_80237 | JGI IMG/M metagenome (GOLD analysis project Ga0111180, IMG submission 80237) | Deltaproteobacteria bacterium SM23_61
TACCTATAGAAATTGGTTAGGGCGTTGTTGCCTTAGATTTTTGTCAAGCTCGAGCTCATAAAAGTCATGTGTTTGTTTGTTGGTTTCATTAAAACCGGAGGAAAACTATGGAATAAAGAATACCTTCTTGTTCGTTGCCAATCAACTTGAAAATTGACTTAGTTATTGATATTTAAACTTCTATCCTTTTGGGGTCAGGGGAAATTCCCTATGGTGTAGGAGGTGAAAGTCCACTACAAAGTGAGGGTTAGCAACCCGCTTTGGTCTCAAGATATGCGTCGACAGCCAGCGAGGTCTCTCATTTTTTGACCGCCCCCGCCTCTCTTTTACTCCGCCCTTCAGATCTGCCATCATACCTGTGGACTGGGGGTCAGTCCAACAAGCACCGGCCTCTGGGCGGGCTTGAGGGGTGCCATAAAAAATGATACTATTCCTTGCCGAGAAGTCCCGCCCTTTGAGCAGGGAGTTTCAACTGCCATGACATTTCCTTTGCATGTATGCCGGGAGGACCCCTATGAAACGAGGCTACGCCGACACACCCCAAGGACAGATTCACTATATTACCGCCGGGGAAGGAGAGCCCCTGCTTCTCCTCCATAAGACGGGATCATCCCGTCAGTATGAAAAAATGATGTCCCTGCTCGCGGCACGATACAAGGTCCTCGCACCGGACAACCTCGGCTCCGGCAACTCCGATCCCCTTCCTCCCGGCGTCCGCATCGCGGATATGGCCCGCAGCATGGTGGGCTTCATGGACTTCTTCGGGCTTGAAAAGGTCCACCTGTTCGGTTTTCATACAGGTAACAAGATCGCCACGGAAATGGCGGCAGCCTGGCCCTCCCGCGTGGGGAAACTGATCCTTTGCGGACATACCCACAGTATCATGGCCGATCATGAGGCCCTTAACGCGGCCCTGATGGCGGTTGTGGAGCCATCGATACGCAAATTCGATCCCGAGCCGGACGGTTCGCACCTGGTTAAGCAGTGGGCAGCGGAGTTCAGCGCACTTTCCGCCCTCTGGTGGGACACCACGCGCCTTGCAGGGGAGCCGCTAACCGAGGAGCTGTTCCGGCAGCGAAGGGAGCGTGTGATCGAGATGCTCCAGATCCGCGGGCTCGATCAGGTGTACAGGGCGATCTTCAACTTTGACCGGGGCGAGAGGATGAAACAGATCAAGTCCCCGACCCTCCTCATCGAAGTAGCCACCCCCCAGGAGAAACCCCTGCCCCGGCAGGGCGAGAAGCTGGTCAAGCTTATCGCCGGCAGCCGGCTGGCCACCGTAGAACACACCAGGGGGGGCAACGTGGTGGAAGTCGAAGCAGAGCAGCTTGTGAAGCTGATCCTGGACTTCCTGAAGGGATAGCTATTTCAGCTGTACGCCCGAAGCCTTGATGGCCTTGGCCCAGTTTGCCATGTCCTGCTTGATATAGGCGTCAGCCTCTTCAGGCAGGATCGGCGTCAGGTTTCAACATTCAACAAATGAATACTGAATTTTGCCCAAAAGGGATTCTCTCTCCTCAAATAAATGGGAGATGGGCCTCCGTTCATTTTACCCACTCGATGAGGAGAAGATCCAAAATAATAAAAGGAGAGGATAATTCATATGGAGACTTACCAAAAGCTTTTTGAACCGGGGAAAATTGGTACCCTGGAGTTGAAAAATCGTTTAATCATGTCCCCTATGGGAACCTCTTCCCATGACCCCGAAGGATTCATCCGGGAACACACCCCCCCCTATTATGTGGAAAGGGTCGAGGGAGGAGTTGGGCTGATCATCGCCCAATCCAGCAATGCCCTGCGCGAAGGACAAGCACCGGGGCGGGCCGGGACCTGGGACGATAAATTCATCCCCGGCCTCCGCCAGGTGGCCGATGCGGTTCATGCTGCAGGCGGCAAGATCGCCTGGCAGATCCTCAACCACGGAAAGCTGTATAGTGCTTGGTTGGACCGCATTACTCACCCGGAAGATTTGAAGATCATCGGGCCTTCGGCCATCCCCTGGGTAAAAACGGGTGTCGCCCCTAAAGAGGCAACGGAAGAGGATATTCGCCGGATCGTAGAAGGTTTCGGAGAAGCGGCGCGTCGGGTCAAAGAAGCGGGTATGGATGGCGTGGAAATTCACGGTGCCCATGGGTACATGATCACCCAATGGCTCTCGCCCCGAGACAATAAGCGCATGGACCTATATGGAGGAGATGCTAAGAGGAGAGCCAGAATGGCCTGCGAGATCATCGCCAAAGTGCGAGAGAAAGTGGGCCCTAACTTTCCGGTTACCTTTCGATTCAGCGGAAGCCATCTCATCCAAGGGGGAGGAACATTGGAGGACAGTCTCCTTCAGGCTCCCCTCTTCGTGGAGGCAGGGGCAGATGCTCTTCATGTTTCGGCCTGTGAAGAAGAGACCACCCACTGGCAGTTTTTGCCTTACCTGATGCCCGATGGAGCCATCGTACACCTGGCCGCAGCCATAAAGAAGGTCGTGAGGGTTCCCGTGATTACCGTGGGGAAGATCTGGCACCCCCAATTGGCCGAGCAGATCTTACTCGAGGGAAAGGCGGATTTTGTGGCCATGGGCCGGCAGTGGCTGGCTGATCCCCGATGGGCGCAAAAGGTTCGGGAGGGAAGGTTCGAAGAAGTCCAGCGTTGCCTCTATTGCAACAACTGCATGAATATGGAGGTCAGGCCCCCCGAAGTCCGGAAGCGAGGTCGGACCTGCACCGTTAACCCGGCCGTGCTAAGGGAACGGGAATTCCGAATTATGCCAGCCGGAACCAAGAAAAATGTCATGGTGGTGGGAGGGGGGCTGGCAGGGATGGAGGCCGCCAGGGTCCTAGCAGAGCGTGGGCACGAGGTCAGTCTCTACGAAGGCAGTGATAAACTGGGAGGACAATGGAACATCGCCTCGGCCCAGCCTTTGAAAGAAAATTACCGGTATTTAGTTCCTTACATGGAAAGAAGGTTGGAGCGGGCTAAGGTTAAGGTATTTTTGAATAAGGAGGTGACCCTAAATTTCATAAAGGAGACGAAGCCCAACGGCGTGGTGGTAGCCACAGGGGCCCTTCCCAAATATCTGGATGTCCCTGGTGGCCACAGGTCACCTGTGGTGCAGGCGAACGATGTCATTATGGGGAAGGCTAAAGTGGGAAATCCAGTGGTCGTCATAGGGGGACGGCTGGTGGGAATGGAAATCGCCGACGCCTTAGCCGAAGAGGGTCGTAAAGTCTTCCTGGTGACCAAAAACAAACTGGGGGAGAACGGGGCTTTATTGGAGCGAAATATCTATCGGGCTTTGCGTGACCGGTTGATTCAGCATGGGGTTTACCTCTTCCCCGACTCTCCGGTTATGGAAATCCTGGAGAATGGAGTGCAAATCGCCTATAAACGGGAGGGCGTCTTTTTAAAAGCGAATAGCGTGGTTCTGGCCGTGGGGGCCATCCCCAATGATGGGCTATGGCGAGAGCTGAAAAAAGAAGGAATGGAAGTCTACGCCATTGGGGATTGTGTCGAGCCCCGGGATGCCATGGAGGCCATCCGCGAAGGGGCTGAAGTTGGAAGGACGATTTAAGAAAGGGGATACCCGGTTTAAATTACTTTTGGGTCATCTCCCATTTGGTTGAGAAATGGGAGATGGCCCGATTATTTTTTCTCCAGGGCATCGATCCCAGTTGAAGTGGTAATCCTGGAGGGCAAAGAGAGGGTCAGCCCTGAACCCGCAGCCGTTATGATGGCTACTTTGTCCATGAGTCTCATGACCTCTCCTTTCCATCTAATCCTGCCATTTCCCTCCATAAAACTCGTTGTTATCTGCGATTGCCACGGGGAAGAAGTCGAGTCAGAGAAGCGATATCTTTTACTTCCTCCAGATTCTCCACCGCGTGAATCAATTTTTTCTGATTTTGAGGGCTCAGCAGTCCTTTGGTAAGTCGAATAAACTTCTTCTGGACTTCTTCTGAGGAGAGCGGATTGCGAGGGTCCCCTTTGGGAATCTCGACGAACTCACTTAAGGTCGTCCCATCTGGGAGATGGACTTCGATAGCCGAAGAAGTCTTCCCCGGATAGTCCCGGGTGAAGGAAAGATCTTCTTCCACCGTCACTCTTTTAGCCAGCTCGTGTATCCAATCATTCTTGATCCGAGCCTCGGAGAGTTGCTTGGGTCCTACCTGGCCATCGAGGAGGGCCACCGTGACCATATAGGGAAGGCTGAACTGGCAGTGAACGAAGTTGCTTTGGGGCGAAGTATAGCGGTCGCCGACCACAACCTTTCCTACCTGATAGGTACGGATTCGGACTTTTTGGAATTCCTTTAATGGCTTTCCCCGCTCAGAGACAATCTGAAGGGCAGCTTGGATGCCGCCATGGGTATGGCGGCAGGCGGTGTAGGGTTTCAGGTAAGTTTCCTCGATTTCGTACCGTTCTCCCAGTCCCGAAAGGATGCGGTCGAAATTCGGGCCGTCCGAGAGAAGCCGGAGAAAACCCCCACGCCGACTGGTTTCCAGAATCTCCGGGGAACCGGCAAATCCATCTATTGTTAAAAGAACGGAGAAAACCCCAGTATAAGCGGCCATGCCTCCATGCATGGGTTTCACGGGCAAAAAGTTTTTTATTTTCCAGGATGGCTCGAAAAAACTTTCGGTGCTGGAAATGGGAGCGAAGAACCCACCGATCCCAAAACACAAGGCCAATTCCTCTTCGCTGAAGCCCAGAATTTTACCCCCTGCCGCAATGGCTCCGAAAGGTCCGCAGGCCCCCGTCGCACTGAAACCGCGGAAAAGTCTCTGGGGATGGACAGAGGCGGCGATTCGGCTGACCACTTCGTAGCCCAGAATGACGGCCATGAGCAAGTCTTTACCGGAGCACGAGGCTTGCTCTCCGATGGCCAGGGCCGCAGGAATCACGCTGGAGCAAGCATGAATACCTCCAAAACGGACTCCATCCTGAGTTTCGAGAACTTCCGCGAAGGTCCCATGGGCGAAGGAGGCCATCGCCGGCCCGATTTTTTTCCGGGCCCCGATCACCGTGCAAATCCCTGGCCCTCCGTTTTTGATGAAGAAGGGGATGGCTTTTTTCCCGTAGTGGAAATCGGAGGCCGCGATCATAATGCCCAGGGTATCCAGGAGGGACTGCTTACCCTTTTCAACGGCCGATGCGGGTAGATCAGAATATTTTTTGCTCTTTACGAAACTGGCTAAAATTTTGGTGATAGACATTTTCTGGCCTCCTTACGTAAGGGCGCGTAAAAATTGGCTGTATTTCACCTGGGCCCTGAGGGCGCGAACACACCGACCCGCTGTTTTAAAGAGGGGAACCCCTGCTTGTTCCAAGATCTTATAGGCATCCTGGGCTAAGCTGCCCGCAATCCAGCAGACCATCAGAGGCTTGTCCGTCTCCTGAAAAATATCCACCATATCCCGGGCGGCCTTTTCCGCTCTTTTTCCCACATACATAGTGAACATCATCATTATAGCATGGAGAGATTCGTTCTGGAGCATGTATAGAAGGGGACGTTCATGCAGAGCGTGCATAGGGGAGCTCGGGACGTTGTTGACTAGGTTGACTAGCTTCTGGAACGGGGAGGTGGTAAAAGTGCCGGTCAAAAACGGCATGGTGTAGGAGGTGAAAGTCTTATACAAAGCAAGTGGCTAGCAACCCGCTACTTCGATAAGCTCAGTACAGGTTTGCCTTCAAGCTAAGTGGGGGAGGGGAGTGCGGGAAAACAGGCACAAAAACATTGCCTTCCCAACTATTATTTCCTGGATCACCGGCGAGAATTAAACCCCCTATATGCATATCTTCATGTCTGCGTTGAAAACCCAAAGAATTCCAAAACGATATTTCTCTTGACAGGCCCTTGAAAATTGCGTACCTATGGACCAATTTTGCCGGACTGAGTTCGCGACCTGACGCCGGCCTGGGTGTGGGGGAGTCATCAGACATGAAGGTTCGCGGTGCCTTCAGGAATAAAGACCAAAGCAGGAGGGAGGCAAGATGAAGAGGAAGGGAGCGTTACTTCGGCATATACTGGTGTCGGTCTCAATGTCACTCATGGCGGTGACGGCATTCTTGTATGGCCAGTGGGATGCTCGCGCAGAGGAGTCCTGTCAAAGTGAAGCTGCGAGCATCGCCCTGCCGAATCTCTTCACCGGTTTTAGCCCAGTCTCCGAATTCAGCTTGAGCTTTGGCAAGACAAATTGTTCCTACTTTGTGGAAAGATTTGCGGGGAACGCCACAGACTACCAAGGATGCGTGGATTGGAAGGTCCAGAAAAAACTGGAAAGGGTGGGACGCCTGGTCATCGGCGGAGTTGAAGCGAACGACGGAGGATGGGCGCTCCTCGGGAGCAAGAATTTCGGCCTCACGGAAAACCTGACCTACCGGCGCGCAAATAACGAGCGTACCTTCCTGCAGGGCAGTCATGGATTAAAGATCAACTTGTTGGGGGCGGAACTCCCATTGCCACGACAAAACTTCAGTATCTTGCTAAAGCGTCAGAGTAGCGAGCAGGGCGATCGGCAATCGCTCGCTTGGCAATGGGAGACCTTCAGGCTCGATGTGGGCCTCAGCATCCCCGTACCGCCATTGGGTGACATGGGAATCGACTTTAAGGCTGAGTTCGAAGGCGGTCATGCAACCGGAGAGCGTTTGGGCGTCTATGCTGACCTTGCTGGGGTGAGCGATTGGGATTGGGGATGGTACAAGGATGGGCGGTACTGGAATGATCTGCATCTCTGGAATCGGTGGGGAGTCGACATCATTTCTCCGTCCATCGGGCTTTCCGTTGGCGGGATCGGTGCGGAGATCAGGCTGGTGGTCGGATCGGAAATCGACGGTGATTGGCGGCATTCCGATCCGCACGAGTACCACTTCGGCTCAGTCATTGCCGCGGAGTATCCCGAACTCCAGGGCCTTGGCCAGCTTTCGGGTACGACCATGGTTGGTGCAAAGCATGGTGAGCTCTATACCAGGAACCGCCTGACCGCCGGGGCAAGCGTTGATGGCCGTATTCGGGGAACGGTTAAGGTGTTCGGGCTTAGGCTTACTAAGGAGTGGAAGGTGATTGAAATTGGTGACCAGGCCAATCGTGATTTAGGCGGGTCGGCGGGCCAGCTAATGACGAAGTTCGCCGTTCCAATCTTCAAGCCTCCGTACTGGGAACGCTGTCCAGGTAACCCATCGGTTCCTAAAGCGGAGGAATGGTTTGAAACCCTCTTGACGACCGCCCCCGAGACACGGCCCGAAGAACAACCGGTCGATTTAAGACCGTTCGCCTCTCGTCTGACAGATGCCGTCAGGGAAACGTATTACCTCTGCGATATCCGGCGCCGTGCTTATGACCCTATCCATGATCCCGATCTTCATATGCTCATAAGAGGCATGCCGCAGGGAGGACTGACCCAGGCCGACGAAAAGGCCTGGTGCAAAAAAATCAACGATTATCTAAAGGACAAGTTCTTCCTCTGCGAGCTTGACTGCAGCGGAGAAGTCTGTTTGCATCGCAAAGCGGCAAACTTCTGGTGTGGGCAAAAGGACATGAGTGCCTTGCCGATACAGGTGAAAGGCGTGAAGAAAACGCGCTAACCCTCTTTTTTGGAATCCGGACTGAAACCTGGCTTCTGTTAAGGAACAGGGGTTGGTCCGATATTTCCGGTATTGAGGCGCTGAGGTACAGTAAGATTAAGCCAAATTCTTGACTTCATTACCATTTTGGCCTGTCCCGCCCCTCTACCTATCGGAATTATTACCAATAAATTTAATATGTTGCAGGGGATACTCCCTTTAACAGGGTTTGGTATAGTTTATGCTGAACAAAAAATGGGGGATCGTGTAAGAACCTGTCCAGGTCAGACCCGAAAGAAAGCCAAAGATGCTAATCCGTTCAAGACAAAAGTGCTCACTTGCCTTATACAGACCCAAACAATCTGCCTTTGCGGTTTTATACAGACTGTATAATCCTAGTTAGGCTTGATTACACGCTTGCAAAAAGAGATGCCAATTACCCCCCTGCATTTAGGTCCTGGCGCGGTTTTTAAGGCGATCGGAGGAAGGCGATTTAGCTTTGTCGTCTTCGGATTGGCTCAGTTTGCAATGGACCTTGAGCCTATTGGCCGGTTTCTTGGAGGAAGTAATCTGCTCCACGGCCCTGTGCATTCCATTCTAGGCGCCACCATTGTAGGGGCTATAGTGGCAGTCTTAGGAAAGCCACTGGGCGGGAGGCTGCTTCGCTTGTGGAACTGGAGGCTAAGTCCCAGGCAGCGGGAATGGCTCCACGTGGAGACTAGGTTGACCTGGCGAGAGACGGCGGCAGGGGCCTTCGTGGGCACGTACAGTCATGTTTTGCTTGACAGCATCATGCACCCTGATGTCCGACTCATGTATCCGTTCAGAGAGGTTAATGATTTGGTGGGTATCATCTCAGTAGAGAAATTGGATGCTCTTTGCCTTGCTCTGGGCGTAATTGGCGTTTTGATTATTCTTACCGTTTCATTTTGGAGGCGTAAGGTACATCAAGGCTAACAAGTCAATCAAGGCGACGGGTGATAGGTCCGTGCCATTTCGCGGAGGCCGTTGCCCCTTCGCTTTATTTCAATCGTTCGGCAGGTTGCTATAGAACCTATGCTCCGTATTCCATGAACGAGCTGGCTCCAATCCAGCAGAGGTAAGTTCGGGTTCGCAGGGCGAATTCAGGATTTCCAAGGGCATTGATAAAATATTTTCTTCTCCTTGACACTTTTGCCCTATCTGTTAAAATCCCCACCAATGTATTCGCTGATCCGGAGACGATTAGATGAGACGAGTGTCCTTCCTTATCATAACTCTGCTGTGCCTTCTTCCCTCCATCTCCCCCGCCAAGGAACTCCCTAAGATCGCGGTGTGGGATTTGACTTCCGGCGATATTCAGGGAGGTTATGCCCAGGATTTAACCCTCATATTGGCCAGTGAGGTGTCTAAAGCGGGGAAATATGAGGTTTATACTCAAGAGAATGTCCGGACCCTGGCTGGATGGACCGCCGAGAGGATGACCCTGGGGTGCACGGATACCAAGTGTCTGACTGCTCTGGGTCAGATGGACATTTCAAAACTGATATCGGGGCGGGTAGGAAGAATTGGAAAGAGATTTTCTATCTCCTTGAGTCTCTTTGATACACGGCATGCCAGGGCCGAGAAGGTGATTTCCGAATTTTGTCAGTCAGAGGACGAGCTGATCGAATTGATGCAGGCAGCAGCGCGTAAACTCCTGGGGGAAGCAATGGTGTCCCCCTCTCCCCAGATGCCCGCCCAGCCTCAGATTCCTCCTACACGCCCATCGGCAAAAATATCCGGCGAACATCTGTATGATGATTTTTCAAAATGGGACTCATCCAAATGGGAAGGGAATAAATGGTGTCGCAACATCAGTCAGGGCAAATGGGCTCCAAGGGTGAAAAACGGATATGCGCGGTTTGCCATTGACGACTACTGTTGGGGTATAATTAGATCTAAAATATTTATAAACAAAGGGCAAACGGTAACCGTTACTTTGACCCCCCGTTTGCGTTCTGGCGGTATTAATGATGATCGGGCTTTAATTTTTTTCAGCACAACCTGGGTGAGGTATTTAAGTCCAGATGCCATCGGGCTCGTGCTTGACGATAGTGGGGTTGTGAAAGTTTGGAGCCTGGAGAAGGGTGACATGGCCAAAATAGGCACTTATCGACCCGGCAGCGCCATATCGGTCTCCTTAACGTTCAATGATGATGGAACCATAACTATGCGCGGTGGGGGTGGCACTTTTAAGACGCCATCAGCACATTTTGCCTATGGCCTTCCTCGAATCGTTATTGGAGAAAAAGATAGTTCGGATGGTTTCGATCTCCATACGGTTAAGATTTCACAATAACCGTCTGGAGATAAAAAGACTCGAATCTCCTTTCAATTGGGTGTCAATAGTAAGAATTTTGCATCCCAGCATATCTGCGTAATATTCTGTGTATTTCACCAACCATGGGGTCCGGGACGTTGTTGACTAGGTTGACTACCTTCTGGAACGAAGGAGGTGGTAAAAGCGATGATCAAAACCGGCATGGTGCAGGGGGTGAAAGTGCTTGCAAAACCTGGATTGGGCATTCAAGTTTTCAGTTAACCGGAGGACAAAGCTTTTAGATCCAGGATGTTTCTAAAGAAAGAAGCGAAGGCTAAGAATGGAACAGAGTATAACTTCTTCCCGTTTCTGGGTATAACGTCGTTTCTTGGTGGACAAGGAAGGACCTGGGATGCCCCGGTGGGACCAGGATCATCCGAAAAAGCAAGGGGAAAGATTAAGGTGGACACGGGAACTTGATCGTGGAGCCTCCGACTGAACCAACCGGGCAAGGGCTAAAGGAGGACGTTTCGTGAAAAGAAAATTGCGAGGGCTCAAGCGCCGGGACATCCAACTGGATTTCAGCCTGTACCGGGTAGACGTGCCGATCCGGGGGATCCCCGACATGAAGCTGAGCGTGGTGCACCTCTGGCCGGAGCTGGCGGAGAAGACCCTGGTGTTCGTGCACGGCTTTGCCGGTTGCGCGGAGACTTGGGAATACCAGGTCAACCACTTTTCGCACAGGTATCGGGTCATCGCTCCTGACCTTCGCGGCCACGGTCAGAGCGACGCGCCCTTCTCCCAGTACACCATGCCGGAGCTGGTCGAAGACATCCGCACGATCGCTGAAGCACTCGCCCTGCCCGAGAGATTTATTCTGGTGGGCCATTCCTTCGGCGGATCGATCTGCATCGAGTACGCCAAGGCCTATCCGGAGCGTTTGGAGAAACTGATTCTCATTTCGACCGCCGGGGAATACCCTCTTCCACGGGGGGCTTCCTTCCTTTCCCGGGTTCCAGCTGCCGTTTTCCGCCCCTGGTGGAAGTACCGCCCCCGATGGAACGCGGAGATACACGTCATGAAGCGGATGATGCTGAACAACATGCGCAAGTGGCAGGGCTGGTCAACGCTCCGGAATATTCACACCCCCACGCTCATCATCACCGGTGAAAGGGATCGTTATTTTCCCCGCCACGTCTTTGAAGATGTAAGCAAGGCCATCCCCCGGGCGGAGGTCATCGACGTCGGGGTGTCCAAACACAAGGTCCAACTCGAGCGCTCCGGTGCGGTCAACCGGGCCATAGAGCGATTTATCGGCGAAGACGCAGAGGGGCACCGCATCTCCTGGCGGGACCAAACCGCCCGAACCGAGCAGCCGGAAAAACGCCCCTGGCTCAAGATTTACGACCCCCACACGCCCCACACGGTTCCCATTCCTCGCCAGCCGCTGCACCGATTCCTGGAGGCGGCGGCGGACAACGTTCCAAAGCAAACGGCGACCCGGTTCTACGGCGCCGGGCTGACCTACAAGCAACTGGACTCGAATGTGAACCAGTTCGCCCATGCTCTTCACGGACTGGGTGTGCAGCCGGGAGAGCGGGTCATGGTGGTATTGCCCAACATGCCGCAGATGATCGTCGCCTACTACGCAACGCTCAAGGTCGGCGGCGTGGTGGTGCTCCCCAACCCCGATGCCAGCGGGCGGGCCATCATCCACCAGATCCAAGAGACCGGGGCCAAGGTTCTGGTGACCCTGCGGGAATTCGGCGGGCTGGCGAGAGAGGTGAGGGAAGAGGTGCCCCTCACCGTGGTTTTCGCCGATGTTCGCAGCGCTGTATCGGGAGGCGTCTATCAGGAGCTCCTGGCGCGATGGAAGGCTGCGGGGCTGGGCGAGCAAGAAATGGCCGATCGGAGTTATGGGGGACATCTCATGAACCAGCTGACGATGGATGCGCCCCGGACTCCACCGAGGGTCGAGGTCTCCAGCGAGGCGCTGGCCGCCATCCTCTACACGAGCGGGACGACCGACGAACCGAAGGGGGTTTGCCTGAGTCATGCCAACCTGGTCGCCAATGCCCTCCAGACCCGCCACTGGATACCCAATTTGCACTACGGCAAGGAGACTTTCCTGTCGGTCATCCCCCTGACACACAGCTACGGGATGACCACGGCGATGAACATCCCGATTGCCATGGGAGCGACGATCCTGTTGCTCCCCGTGTTTGAACTCCAGGAGGTCCTGAAAACGATCAAGACGTACAGACCAACCGTCTTTCCCGGTGTCCCCTCCATCTACATGGCGATCAATCGAGCACCCCATGTGTCCTCCTTCGGATTGTCATCGATCAAGGCCTGCGTCAGCGGGGCAGCGCCGCTTCCTGTGGAGGTGCAAGAGGCCTTTGAGAGACTCACCAGGGGTCGTCTCGTTGAAGGGTATGGGCTAACGGAAGCATCGCCGGTCACGCACATCAATCCCCTTGGAGGAGTGCGGAGGGTTGGCTCCATCGGCATTCCT
>Ga0111180_1088_pt1 | contig 12289 bp, 12 predicted proteins | sample DeeMarSWOR324_28_FD_80237 | JGI IMG/M metagenome (GOLD analysis project Ga0111180, IMG submission 80237) | Deltaproteobacteria bacterium SM23_61
GATAAAACAGGCTGTGGCTATTCGATTGTCAAAGAACGTTTGTGAACGATGTCCTGAATGCTAATTTAGTGAACGATGTCTTGAATGTTGTCATGTAGGGTGTAAGGAAAAGGACGCAGGGTGCAGGGGGCAGGGGAAGAATACGCGGGTATAAAAAGGTTGCTGGTTGCTCGTTCAACAACTCTCCAATCACAACTCTCAATTCCCATTCTTTGAAAGGAGGTGGGTTATGGCCTTTTCGATCGAACATGTGACCGTTCGGGTGCGGGATTTGGAAGCATCTGTCGATTACTACCAGCGGATGTTTGGAGCCCAGGTCATCCTGCGGCGCAACCTCGCCGGGGGAAAGAAAATTGTTTTTCTCCGCATCGGCGAATCCATGCTGGAACTCATAGCCTTCGGGCCGGCCAACGAACCCGTTGACTCGAGGGAGCATTATGGGGTGCATCACATCGGGATCAAGACCGACAATTTCGACGCAACCTACAAAGACCTCAAGGCCAAGGGGGCCGAATTCCTCGGCGAGCCCTTCGAACCCACGCCGGGAATCCACCTGGTTTTCCTGCGCGACCTGAACGGAGCAGTCATCGAACTGGCCCAGCGGGATCCGAAGGTCTTTCAGGAGGCAATCAATAAGGGGGAAGTGAGCTGGTAGCCTCCTAGAAGCAATAGAAGGGTGCAGGGTGCTGGGTGCAGGGGGCAGGGGGCAGGGGAAAGAAATTGCGGATTTCGGAATGGGGAATGCGGATTGTGGAATCCGGAATGAAATGCCAAAAACAGAGAGATTGCGGAATGCGCCCTGAACCACGTAGGGTTCAGGGCTGCCCTGCACCCCATGTAGTGCAGGGCGGATGTAGGGGCGCCCGGCTGGGCGCCCTTTTTGGTTGAGGAGGGAATTTGAATTTTTTCGGGCCGACGGAAAAGGCCACTTTCATAAAGAGACCGAATCGGTTCGTTGTTGTCTGTAAACTCAATGGGAAAACCATAACGGCCTTTTTACCCAATCCGGGACGGCTCTGGGAGCTTTTGCTGCCGGGGGCTGTCCTTTACCTCGAAAAATCACTCCAGCCAGGAAGAAAACTTCCCTACACGGTCGTGGCCATCGAGCGGGAAGGGCGTCCGGTTATGGCCCACACCCACCGGACGAATGATCTCGTGGAGCATCTTCTGCGAAAAGGAATAATTCCCGGGCTGGAGGGGGCAGAGATCACCAAGCGGGAGATCCGGCATGGGAACAGCCGCTTTGACTTTCTCCTGAAGAGGGGAGAAGAAGAAATCTACCTGGAAGTCAAATCCTGCACCCTTTTCGGCCGACAAGTTGCCATGTTCCCGGATGCGGTTACTGCCCGGGGGAAGAAGCATTTGGAAGAACTGGCGGAGCTGAGGGACCGCGGGAAATCCGGAGCCGTGGTGTTCTTCATCGGCTGGCCCAGGGCCAATTATTTCCTGCCCGATTACCACACCGACCTGGAATTTTCGAAAACCCTGCTGGCGGCAAAAGACAGGGTGTCCTTTTTGCCCGTCGGATTGGAGCTGAACCCGGATCTTTCCCTCACTTCAAAGGTCAGGCTGCTGAGGATTCCCTGGGATATTATTGAAAAGGAAGCGGAAGACCGGGGAAGTTACATCTTGATCCTGAAGCTTCCCGCCGGGAGAAAATTGAATATCGGGAAACTCGGTAGAATAGCGTTCAAGGGAGGATATTATCTATACGCGGGATCAGCGCAGAAAAACTTAACTCAACGTTTGGAGAGGCATAAACGAGAAGGGAAAAAGCTCTTCTGGCACATCGACTACCTCCGCACCCATGCCGATTTTCAACTGGGTCTGCCGGTCCGGGCAAGCGATCCCCTGGAATGTGAACTGGCCCGAGCGCTGAAGAGAATATCCGGCTGGGAAGTCCCCCGTTTCGGATGTTCCGATTGCTCCTGCAGTTCTCATCTTTTCGGGATGAGCGAAGACCCCATTAACACGCCGGAGTTCATCTCCGTCCTGCAATATTTCAGGATGGATCGCTTGTTCGTTCAAGAAGAGTGGGGACAACAAATTCCCCGAACAGCATGCGGTATCCTGTAACCCTTTTTCCCTCGAGGGTTTTAGCGAATAACCTTTTCCCTCCGCAATTGAGAGATCTCCTCCGGACGGTACCCACTTTCCTGCAAAATTTCATCCGTTTGTTCCCCCAGTTGCGGCGGGGGGCGCCGCAGATTGGTTTGCGATCGGGAAAAAATGAGGGGAAAAGCCACCAGGGGGAGTTTCCCCTTGTGGGGCTGGGGCATTTCCCAGACCATGTTCAAGGCCTCCACCTGGGGATCCTTCAGGACTTGATCGATGGAGTTCACCGGTGTCGCGGGAACGCCGGCCTCTTCCAGGACCTTCATCAAGGTGGGCCGATCGAAGCGTTCGACGGCCTCCTGCACCAGGGCATCCAATTCCTGTCGATGTTTTACCCGTTCGGAGTTGGTAATGAACTTTGGATCTTCGGTGAGCGGTTTCAGGCCGAGGGCCCCGGCGATCCTCTTCCACAGCCGATCATTCCCCCCGGCAATAAAGATCCATTGCTGATCGGCGCAGCGGAAATTGCGGTAGGGCGCCAGGGATGCATGTCCCGACCCAAGGGCCCTGGACACGATCCCGGCAGCGTAGTAATTTTCGGCGTGGTAATTGAGAAGTCCCAGGGCTGTGCTGAGAAGCGCCGCATCGATGCGCTGCCCCAATCCTGTCTGGGAGCGGACATAGAGAGCGGTGACAATGCCCATGGCACAAAGAACCGAGGTGCAAAGATCCAGGAAGGAAACCCCGGCGCGGACCGGCTCCCCGTCCGGTTCCCCGGTAATCGACATGATCCCGCTGAAGGCCTGCATGACCGCCTCATAACCGGCCTCCCGGGCTCGGGGGCCTTTCCGTCCAAAGGCGGAAACCGAACAATAGATCAAGCGGGGGTTTTTCTCTGCCAGGCTCTCATAATCGAGTCCGAACTCTTCCATGGTCCCGGTTCGGAAGTTTTCGATCAGCACATCCGACCTTTGGGCAAGACGGCGGACGATTTCCGCCCCCGCCGGAGCCTTCAGGTCTAAGGCGATTCCCCTTTTGTTACGGTTGTTGACGATGAAAGCGGGAGACTGCCCGTTCTGAACCGGCGGCCAGGCGCGGATCTCATCTCCCGCCTTGATCTCTTCCACCTTGATCACGTCGGCGCCCATGTCGCCCAATAGGGCCCCGCAGTACGGCCCGGCCAATACGCGCGACAAATCCACAACCCGAATTCCTTCCATCGGCAATGGGAACGAATCTGGAGACATGGCATTCACTTCCTTTTCTTATCTTGATGGTAGCTGGATTCTAATGAACGGAGAGGCAGTCTGTCAATTCGAAAAAAGGGAACCCTTCAGGTCGGGAAAGGAGATACGAGCAGGGTGGGTTAGCCGGTGAAAAGGCGGATGATTTTGCAGAGAGGATAAAAAAAGGATGGAAGCAGCCCGGAACGGGCGAGGAGGGCGATTGCGTAGCGTTCCTGTCTGAGTCCCAGGCGGATCTCCCTTCCTTCCCTTTCCACTTTTTTCACCCGGGCCAGGATGTTTTCCGGAGGAATCACACCGTCGAAGGCGTTGGCGTTATCCCCTTTCAAGAGATAACCGTTTTCCTTTCTCCCCACAACACGGTGAATCGCCAACTTTTCCGTACCCGGGAAGAAGAAGGCCGCCACGTCACCCAGGCGGGGGCTGGATCCTGCATAGGGGGATAGAGTCACCAGGTCTCCCTGCTTTATGAACGGAGTCATACTGACCCCGTTGGCCCGAAAACGAAAAGAGGCCCCCATTCCCAGAACGCCTTTTAGAAGGCTGGTAAAAGTCGATCCAGGGATGGATTCCTCGTCTTCGCCGGTGGTAAAGGAAGGAGTACCTGCTTGGATCGTCAAATTTCCCATGGCAATGTAAATTTGGAACTATAAGAAAGCATTGCAAAAAATGTACCAATCAACTACTGGCTTTTTCACCTTGACCCTTGACCAGAAAGTCTGCCCACACCAATTCCCCCGGTCTTATTTCCTTATCGGCCAGAAAGGAATGCAACTTTATGCAAAAGGGATTGAAAAGATTCATAAAAAAGGTTTTGGAAAATGCCGGGAGAGCGGCACTTTGAGGATAAAAGGTCCAGACGTGGAGACGGTTTATGCCCCCAGGCCACCGGGACGATCCTTTAGCTCGAGGGGTAGCCCTTAAACAAACCTTGTGCCCGGTCGTCCTATTTAGAAGATTGAATCAGGCGTGCTTCCTCCAGAGATTGGAGGAATTCGACTACGTCTCTGGCAGCATTTTCCCTCGACGTGTTATAGTTTTCGTGGATGGCTTCAATGATCTTGCTGACCTTGGTCTTTCCGTCGATCATCCCCCAGATCGTTGTCCCCAGTTCGTTCAAGGTATAGATGGACTCAAGGTCCCCCGCCTGCTTACGGATGGGAACGATGATCGTTTCCCCGGCAATCTCCCGGGTTACGAAATCTTCCTTCTTGGAAAAGGTCAGATCTTTCAGGTCCGTTGGCTCCATAAAAATTCCATTACCGACCGAATCTTAGCATTTTTTGAAAAATTTTCCCACAAAATTCCCACAAAAATCCAACCCAATTTGGACTGAACCCCTTGGCCCGGCAAAATGGGCAGACAGGAAATAAGGAGGATCAATTTTCCCTTTACTTATGTAGATTCTTATAGTAGGAAGAAAGAAGAGACCCGCTCACAAAGCAAATCGCCTCGGCTCCCGAGATTCCGACATCCTGAGACCGAGGAATGGCCGGAAGAAGAACCGCGTAGTTCGAAGAGCTTATCTCCGGCAGAAGGGGGGCGATGATCAGGGGGCGGGAAAAAACCGGAGCATCGAAAGGACGAGTGGAGGTTTTCCAAAACTTTTCACCGAATATCCTCTCGGGTGAAGGGCCGGGCGTCCGACGAAAATCAAAGGGAAAGTTTTTATTTCCCATGCTCGGCGTCCTGGCTTTTTCTTTTTTTACCGCAGCTATCGCAGGGGCTCAACCCTCGCCATCCAACAGAGAGCCGAACTGGCCCGTCGTAGCCAGAATCAAACCGAAATTAAAAGTCCTCATTCAAATCCAGAGTTCCCGCCCGTTCACCCTGGCGGATCTCGCCCTGCTTGCAGACCGCTCCCTCACGCCGGCGGATCGCGACGCCGGACTCGTATTGGGACTAAACCGGGCTGTCTTTAAGGCCCCCCTCGAACGCTGGACAGCCGCGAAGCCCCTCCCGAGCCCTTTCCAGGGGAAAATTCTTTCTTCCTTTATCCTGAACGGAATTTACCGAGTCTCCTTCAAGGTCGAAGCTCAGAATTACAGAGGACCTTTGGACCTCGAGATTACCGCACCCCGCGAAGCATTCGGCCGGAACTTGCATTCGGCGGGAAACGTGGTTCGACCCCCAACGGCCAAAGAATTGCGGATCGATGAAGCCGGAAACCGGTGGCTTATCCTGCGTTACCCCGAGATCCGGCAGAATCAATCCATTCACCTCCATTTCGCCTTCCGTTATCGGGTCGATATGGCCGAGCTCCTGCGACACGACATCTTCCTGGCAGGACAGCCCTCTCAGGCCGAGCTTCCTCCGGATGTTATTCCTTTCCTGAAGGGGGGGTACAAGATCGATCCGACCCTGCCGGCAGCAATGGCCTGGGCCGAAGCCGGCGGCTCTTCCCCCGTGGATGCTCGTCAGGAGTATATTCGTTTGTCCCGGTATATGGATCGAACGATTACGTATGACCAGCGGAAACGCCGTGAGTATTTTGGAGGACAGTCGGTTTATTCCGACTTGGATCAAATGTACCAGGACCCCCCGGTTACTTTGGCCAATGGCAGGGGCGCCTGTCCGGATACGGTGCTTCTGGAGTGTGCTTTTCTGCGCGCCCGGGGGATTCCCTGCCGGCCCGCGGGGAGGTTTGGGCATTTTTATTCCGTGGTTTATGTTCCGGGAGAAGGGTGGATGTCCACGTCCGTCACGCCCACCGGAATTCCCTTGATCCTTTCCCCCGGCCCGGATCATCTCCCCTATCAAAAATGGACCCCCGCCATTCCCCTGCGAACCACGCGGTGGGAAGCGACCTATCGAATCGAGGCGCAGGAGGAATCCCCATGACCTTGAGTCGGTTGGTTTTCGCCCCTTTTGATCCGCGGCGGGACGGCGAAATCGAGATGCTTTTCCGGGAATATTCCCATAAAGACTTCCAGCTTCAGGCAATGGGGATCTCCAAGGCTTCGATGGTGGATTTCTTGAAAACCACGCTCCTTGAGCCCGAATCCCAGAACATCGTCCTACGAGACAATGGGCGCTTGGTCGGTTTGATCTCCCTCCAATTCCTTCCCTGGATGAGCGATCACTTCGGCCTGCGCATGTACGCCGTGCGCCATCTGTTGGCCCGGTCGGACAGCCCGCTGGTGCATACCCGCCTTTTGCGGGTAGTTATCGAAGAACTTCCCGAGGTGGACTTTTTGGATTGCCGCGTCGCGGTCGATGACATCTATTCCGCCCATGCCCTCGAAGTCTGCGCCTTCCGTTACGTGGGGACGGAAATCTTTCTGGGACAGACGCTGGGAAATTCCATTGCCCTCCGGACTCCTCCGGGAATCGATGTTTGCCCTTGCGGCAACGAGGACCGCGAGCCCGTTCTGGATATCGCGGCGGATACCCATGTGCACAATCGGTTTGTATATGACCCCAATATTCACGAAAAAGCCGCCCAGTCTCTCTACCGCAAGTTGGTCGCCCATTGTTTCGATGCCGAGCCTTTTAAAGTGCTCGTCGCCCGGTCCGGGGGGGGAGTGGAGGGGTTCATCACCTTCAAGATGAGTCGAACCTTCAGCCGGACCGTGGGCATGCCCTGCGGCAGCTTGGATTTGATCGGGGTCCGGCCCCAAACCCGCAGCCGGGGCCTCGGGGCGGCGTTGAACCGCTTCGCCCTCCGGGAAATGGCTCAAGACGGAACCAAGGTGGTCGCTGTCCGGACACTGGCCAGCAATTATCCGGCGCTGCGCACCTGCTTCCGAACCGGTTTTACCGTCACCTCCACCAGCCTCCACTTTCACCGCTGGATTCAACGCCCCAAGATCACGGCCCAAGGAATGGCCCCCGGGTCGGAGAATAATCTGAAATTTACTCAAACCCTGGCCGATCATTGATCTCCCTCGGGCGTGGATCGGACGGAAGGCCGATCGCTTCACCCCGCCCTGGTCGTTCGAAAGTCTGCACCAAAAGCCTCTTCGCTTGGAAATTTATGCTTGCCCGATTTATGGTTTCTTTGGAAAAGGTCGCGATAAGGACGCTGATTGCCCAGGAAATTCGGTGACCCATTCCTTGATTCTCTTTGATCCTCCTTGGGGAAAGGTACGTTGCTGCCGCTTTTCATCCTGATGCGCTGAATCACAGATTCGGTTCATAATTTTCCCATCGCCCGGGCCATCATTCCCCCATAGAATTCGGCAGCGAGCTCTTGACTCAGGAAACCCCTGTCCTATCCCAGTGTAGTGTCACGGACATAAGCTGACAAATACAGGGGATAAAAGAAATAGCGGATTGATATTTTTCTGGTAATTTACTGAATTGGTTGGCGCGCCCGGCCCGACTCGAACGGGCGACCTGCGGATTCGAAGTCCGACGCTCTATCCAACTGAGCTACGGGCGCAGAAAAAAGTAATGGGACGCGGATGAACACAGATAAAAGCAGATAAATAGGGAATAGAGAAAGTAAATACACCGCCAAAGGGGCGGAGGGCAAAAAAAGTGGGGTGAGTGAAGGGATTCGAACCCTCGGCCGCTGGGGCCACAACCCAGTGCTCTATCCAGCTGAGCTACACTCACCACAAAAAATAAAAGCGATCGTTAACCCTTGAGGACCGTCAAGCCTTCGGCTTGACTCGAGGATCGTTCCGCCTTAGGCTTCACTCGAGGAGCGCTTCGCCCTTCCTACCGTTACTTGTTATACGTTATTCGTTATACGGTATTGGTTATAGGTTATTGGTCTTTTCGTTCAGTTGCCTTTAACGCCTTTCTAATAACCAATAACCATTCCCTAATAACGTAGGATCGGCTTTTTTCCCCACGCTTTCAGCGTGTGGCGCGCCTGGAGGGATTCGAACCCCCGGCCCACAGCTTAGAAGGCTGTTGCTCTATCCGATTGAGCTACAGGCGCCCAAAGCAATTTTTACCATTTTATCGAGGCGTTGTCAACAGAAAGGACCCCACGCCGAAGGGGCGGTTAGAGGAACGTTCCGCCTTCGGCGTCACTTCAAAACCGCTTCGCCCGCCGGACCGATCCTCGATCTCTTCCCTTTTTCCTCCGCGTAGCCTATAAAAAAACCTTTAAGAAACCTTGTCCAATTGACGAAATGATTACTTGTGGAGGAAAAATGACCTGCATATTTTGCCAGATCTTGGCCAGAGAGCTGCCCGGGGAAATCTTATACGAGGACGAGGATCTCGGGGTCATCAGAGATGTTAACCCGGAAGCCCCCGTCCATCTTCTGATCATACCCAAGAGGCATTTCGATTCGATGAATTCCCTGGATGAGAAAACCGCCCAGATCGCAGCGAAAATGTTTTTAGCCGCCAAGAAGATGGCTGAAGCTCATGGGATCCAGTCGGGCTACAAAGTTTTGATCAATAACGGAATGGGAGCTGGACAGCAAGTCCGCCACCTCCACATGCATCTCATGGGCGGGTGGGAAAGAAGGCAGGGCAGAAGATAATTACCGGCGGGGGAAAAGGGGGAAACGGGGAAAGCCAAAGGACTCTTTTATCCCGCCAAGACGGAAAGAATGCAAAGAGTAAGATTTTAGCGCCAAAGCAAGAGACTGATCATCCAACGCTGACCATTGCCCTTCCTGTTCCCAATTGGCTCTCCGCCGGATCAATCAATCGTAAAGCGAAACGGAAAGAATAAAGGACAAATCGAGCCCTTCATTTTCCTTGATCTTGGATCAAGGAATTCTCAGCGCTCTCGGTGGTGAAAAGCCTTTGTGGTCGGGGCGGCCAGATTTGAACTGGCGACCCCCTGCGCCCAAGGCAGGTGCGCTACCAGGCTGCGCTACGCCCCGACACCCTCTTTATATCATGGAAGAAAGATCACTGGCAAGAATAACGTCGGAAAGCGGGAAACGGAATGGTAAATGAGCAGAAGGCGGGATAGGGCAAAGACTTTTCTCTCGGCCGCTTCGCCCTGAACCATATTAGGTTCAAGGGCTTCGCTCGAGGCCGCAGAGGCCACAGGGAAAAGCGGAATATTTGTCTGAATACAAGGCTGGGATTTGAGAGGTTATTATTTTTCGAGCCTTCTCTGCGATCCCTGCGAGCTCTGTGAGAGATAAGAACTTTTTTCTCGCCCGCTTCGCCCTGAACCATATTAGGTGCATGGGCTTCGCTCGAGACGCAGAGCACACAGAGGGAAAAACAACAGTCATTTTTAGTATTAAAACCAGAAACTCGCCTTTTCTCTGAGGCCTCTGCGCCTCTGCGAGAGAGAAATTATTTGGTTTTATTCTATAGGTTTTCTTTCAGGAAGTTTGGCAGAACCTGCTTCAAATTTTCCAAAGCCCGGGCGCGGTGGCTGATCCGGTTCTTAATCTCGGGCTCAAGCTCGGCCATGGTCTTGCCCCGTTCCGGAAGGTAAAAGACGGGATCATAGCCGAAGCCGTGGCTCCCTCGGGGAGAGAAGGCAATCTCTCCATGGCATTTGCCATCGACCACTTCCACTTTTCCTGTCGGGGAAGCGACGGCCATGGCGCAGATGAAGGCGGCCCCCCTTTTCCCTTGCGGGGTTCCAGCCATTTCCTTGAGTAGCTTCTGGTATCGTTCCTCGTCTGTTCCTTTTTCTCCCGCATAACGGGAGGAGAAGACTCCGGGTCGGCCCTGCAAGGCATCCACTGCCAGGCCGGAATCATCCGCGATCGCCGCCCGGCCGGTCAGGCGGGCGACGACAGCCGCCTTCTTGATTGCGTTCTCTTCGAAAGTTTTTCCGTCTTCGACAATGTCGGGGATCCCTGGGAAATCCCGAAGGGATAAGATTTTCAACCCCAGGGGGGCCAGGATGGCCTGAATCTCCCGCAGCTTGCCGGCGTTCATGGTGGCGATGACCAGCTCTATTTTTTCCACAGGCCTGCCTGTTTTGCCAAGGAACCTTTCTGGAGACGGCTGAGCTGCCGAATTGCCCTCCGGGCGATTTCCGTCATTCGCCTGAGGTCCCGGTCTTCAAAGGGAGTGCGCTCTGCCGTTCCCTGGACCTCCACCAGGCGGCCGCTTCCGGTCATGACAAAATTCATGTCCACATCCGCCTTGGAATCTTCCTCATAGCTAAGGTCCAGGTAGATTTTCTTCCCGAGCATGCCCACGGAAATGGCGGCCACGGAATCTTTCAACGGGGGCCCGGTGAGGGCCCTCTTTTTCCGCAGGACCCCTAAGGCGTCGACCAGAGCCACGAAGGCTCCGGTGATGGAGGCCGTCCGCGTACCCCCGTCGGCCTGGATGACATCGCAGTCGATCCAGATGGTGCGCTTTCCGAAAGAGGTGAGATCCACCACCGAACGAAGGGAGCGCCCGATCAGGCGCTGAATTTCCTGGGTCCGCCCGCCGACCCTTCCGGTGCTCGACTCCCTTGCCGTCCGGGTCAGGGTGGAACGGGGGAGCATGGCGTACTCGGAGGTGACCCAGCCCTGCTCGGAATTCTTGAGAAAGCGGGGAACGTCTTCTTCCACGCTTGCGGTGCAGATCACCCTGGTGTTGCCCAGTTCGATCAGAACGGAGCCTTCCGGGTGTTGGAGATAATTTCGGGTGATCTTGACCGGGCGGATTTGCAGGAGAGATCTCCCATCGGATCGCATAGAAATTCCTTTCGTTCCCACAGAGGCCATAAAACACAGAGCGAGCTAACTCTTCAATAGGACGCAGATGAACACGGATAAAAAAATCAGCCTGGAGCTTAGAGCGGAGAGCCGAGAGTAAAAAACATTTTACACCTTACGCCTTACGCCTCGCGCCTTACGGCTTTTAATGGGACACGGCTAAACACGGATGAAATCCAAAATAAAATGCCTTACAGGAGAAAAGAATCTTCAGATCAGCAGTAAAGGGAGCGAGGAATTTTTTCTCTTATTCCAAATTCCAAAATATTTCATCTGCGCCGGCAAGTCAAATGGAGATTCTCTCCGTAAAGCTCGGTTTGATGCGAACGAGGAAAGGCAGAATCAAAATTCCGCATTCCGCATTCCGAATTCCGCATTTTTTTTCCCGGCACCCTACACCCTGCCCGCTATACCCTTTTCCCTTGGGCTTTGTTGAAATCCCCCCTCCCCTGTGCTACATTAAGGCCTCATTTTTTAAATCAAGGTGGGAGGATCCCATGAGCAAAGTGGCCATCATTCTCATTCCCTTGGTGATTATCGGAGTGCTGGTAGTTGGAGCGTTTGGGATCTACAACGGGTTGGTCAGTTCCCAGGAGGAGGCCAAGGCCGCCTGGGCAAAGGTGGAAAACCAGTATCAGCGGAGGGCCGACCTGATTCCCAACCTGGTGGAAACGGTGAAGGGCTATGCCCAGCAGGAGAGGGACGTCTTGGAAGAGGTGACCCGCCTGCGGAGCCAGTGGGGAGAGGCACGCCAGTCCGGGGATATCAACAAGACCCTGCAGGCCGTGCAGGGTCTGGAGGGGGGTCTCGGGAGATTGATGGTGGTGGTGGAAAAGTATCCCGACCTCAAATCCAACCAGAATTTTATGAAGCTGCAGGATCAGCTGGAGGGGACGGAGAACCGGATCAGCGTGGAGCGCAAACGATTCAATGAAAGCGTCCTGAGTTACAACAAGAAAATCCGCACCTTTCCAGGAGTTCTCTTTGCCGGCCTCTTCGGGTTCGAAGGGATGCCTCTTTTCGAGGCGGAGCAGGATGCCAAGAAGGCCCCGCTTTAGCCGGGACGATTATCCGCAACGAGATCAGCCCCTGGTTTCGCGAAGGTCAATTCTACCAAGGAATCGATGCGGGTGTTAGCGCCGTCATCGCCGCGACCAAGGGTGAATACAAGGCAGCCCCAAAAGGGAAGATGAGCCAGATGCAAGCGGGGATCGGGGAGATCGGAGAAAAGCTGAAGACCTATTTCCCGCTGGAGAAGAATGACCGAAACGAACTTCCCGACAGCATCAGCGAGGAAAGGTGAAATTGGCCTACGACCCGGTCGAGAGACATCGGCAGATCGAAAGCCTGGTCATCCGGAGAAGGGTCGGAGGGGACCTGAAGAAGTATTACCGC
>Ga0111180_1198_pt1 | contig 12251 bp, 11 predicted proteins | sample DeeMarSWOR324_28_FD_80237 | JGI IMG/M metagenome (GOLD analysis project Ga0111180, IMG submission 80237) | Deltaproteobacteria bacterium SM23_61
CATTGGAAATTGCAGGAGAACTGCCCTAAAAGGGCGGATTTTTTTGCCTTAAAACAGCATTTTTGGCCCTAAAAAACGCTATCTAAGGGGGCAAGAATGCCAAGGGCGAATTGGTCTTATTTGTTACGAGAACCTACGACCGCTTATTAGGTTCTTTCTTAAGGCAAAAATGAGGATTTAAGGTAAAATAATAGCTTCTTTTTGGTCATGTATCTCTGGGTATCAAATAATTAGCCGGGTCCGACTAGCAGAAAAGTAGAAAAAGAGGCGGAATTCGTGAATCTCAAAATAATCCTATCGATGGGCTTGCTTTTGCTTACCATTACCGTTGGATGTGCCACATCGCAAACCGCCCAAAGGTCTGTATCCGTCGTAACCGGTGACCAGATAAAGCTTGATTTCGACTACTTGCCGCCGCTTCTCCCCAAATCCCCTACGGTCATTTTGCTGCCCGACACTCGGTGCGATAGGAAAAACTTCGGTAGTTTCTCTGCCAGACTTAACGAAGCCGGATTCGGCGTATTAGCCATGGATTTCAGGTATAAAGATCTCATCGCAAGGGCGGGAAATATTGCCCAGCAGATTCAAACCATTCAAAGGCAAAATCTCGATCTCTTGGTTGACCAAGACGTGAAAAGCGCAATTGATTTTCTGTCCCAGCAGAGCGGTGTTGATCTGAAGCGGGTCTGCGCGATCGGCACTAGTCTTGGATCAAGAGTAGCGTTGAAATCGGGGGTTAAATACAGGTTCAAGGCTTTGGTGTTGATTTCCTTGTCCGGTAAGGAGGTTTTTGCTGCTGGCAGCGGCTCCATTCAGCAACTGTTGTCCGAGTATGGTGATAAACCGATTCTTTTCATGACTTCTGAAAAGGATTGGGGGAATAATTACAGGGCAGCTCAGGACAATAAGCTTTATATCAACCGGGCCAAAGGAAAAAGCGATTTGAAAATCTGGCCAGGATCAAGACATGGGGTGGATATTCTCAAGCACAGCGAGGCCTCACAGTTTCTTCTGTCATGGTTGAGAAAGAACTTTTGAAATCCGGTCTAATAAATCATGAACAAGTGTCAAAATCAGGGACGCTCTTTAGATTTGCAGTTTTGCTGATGCGTGGGCCGATAGAGTAAAAAACTGTAAATATAAAGGGCGTCCGCCTTTTTAGATTCGGGAGGGCGGCGATGAACACACGCAGGTTGACGGCACTGATCACATGCGCGATCGCATTGATGGCCATCGATGCATACGCCGCTGAAGTCCTGGGAAAGAAGCCCAGATATCTGCTCTCCGGGCCCAGTTCCCCACCGAACGAACAGGCCATCACGAAGATGATATGGGCGCCAGGTCTCGATGATGGGTATGTACCCCAGGGGATCACGGTTGCCGAAGGTTCGGTCCTTCTCTCTGCCTACAGGAGCACCGATCCAAAGGTGGGGAGGGGGCCCTGTCGTGTCTTCCGAATCGCCCCTGAAACGGGCACCTGCACAGGATTCTTTGACCTGCCGTCGGATTGCGGCCATGCCGGCGGGCTCGCCTATTTGGGGAAGGACTCGCTGGTCGTCGCCGATACTCGGCGCTTATATCGAATCGACATGCAACAGGCTTTCGAACAGCAAAGCGCTCAGAATGCTCTCAAAAGCACCGTTGTCCTCGCTGGAGAAGTTAAGGGCTCGTTCGTTGACTTCGACGGCACCGCCCTGTGGGCCGGCGTCTACGACAAGGGTGAGGCCAAGTCTAAGATCTACCGCTTTGCGCTCACGATTTTCGACGAATTCAACGGTACAGGCCGCCTGACAGAACAGCGCGCTTTAACCACGCTTGCGGTCCCGACCCGGGCGCAGGGCGCGGCGTTCGACCGCGACGGAAACCTTTGGGTTACATCAAGCGGCAGCCAATTCGGCATGCTCTACAAGCTGAATCCAAAGACCGGGGAGAAGCTCGCATCGTACGAGATGATCATCGGCATTGAAGACATCGGCTTCGACTCCGCTGGTAGGCTGTGGTCTGTATCTGAGGCTGGTTCTCAGCGATGGTTGCAGTGGTCGAAAACATTCCCGATCGTCTTTCAGATGGACATATCGCGATTGAGATAGCCCGCCCTGCCTAACATCACGATCAACCTCCCGGCGGCTTTGGAACCTCCGGGAAATTTCCATCTTTTAGGTTTTCCTCCTCCCGCTGAATCTTTCCGCAAAATTTTGATCATTACAGCGGATCATCCTATCGGGTAAAAGAATCCTTGACTGGAAAATTCAGTCAATCTATACTTCGCGGGGATGGCCGGGAAGAAGAGAGATGAAACCGAAGAGATGAAGGAGAGGTTGCCATGATCTGCATGCTGATTGAAGTCCACATCAAGCCGTCGGCACTCGACGAATTCCTGAAGATCATCAAGCACGATGCCGTGCACTCGGAGGCGGATGAGCCGGGATGCCTGCGCTTCGACGTGCTGCGGGACAACGATGACCCGCTGAAGTTTTTTTTCTACGAGGTTTACAAAGACGAGGCCGCGCGGCTGGCCCACCGGGAGACGGCGCACTTCGCCGAGTGGGCGAAATTCGTGAAGCACGGCCTGGACCGCGAGGTCGTGCGGCATGCAACGACGAATTTTCACCCGCCGGATGCCGAGTGGCGGTAGATATCTGCGTGGTCCGCGAACTCTGCGGTTAAGTTTTTTATAAAACAGGGTCAAATCACCCTTTCTTTCTCCAGCTGCTTCAATTCTTCCCTGGAGAAGCCCAGCAGGTCCATGTAGATTTCTTCGTTATGCTGACCCAGCATGGGGGCTGGCCCGGAATATTCGGCGGGGAGCTCGGAAAAGCGGATGGGAAACCCGGCGGCCTTCGCGCCGGTCTTGCCGCCCAGCGGATGCTTCAGCTCCTGGATCATCCCCCGGGATTTCAGCTGAGGGTCCTCCAGCACCTCTTTGGCTTCCAGGACCGGGGCACAGGGGATTTTCTTCTCCCGCAGGATCCTCACGGCCTCCTGGCTGGTCAAATTTTTGCTCCATCCCGTAACCATCGCCTCCACTTCGGCCGCGTTTTCCATCCGGTCTTCAAGATTCTTGAATCGGGGGTCCTGCAAAGAGTCTTCTCTTTGAATGGCCTCCACAAATACCTTCCACTGATCGTTCGTGTAAACGCATATGGCGATGTTTCCGTCCTTCGTGGGAAAGGTGCTCCAGGGGACCGCCCGGGGACTCTTGTTGCCCTGGCGGGTGGGAATTCCCCTGGCCACGAGAATGTCCAGAGCCTCGTCCATGACCAAGGCGAAGTTGCAATCCTGCATGGATATGTCGATTCTTTCCCCGCGCCCCGTCTTTTCCCGCGAGAACAGTGCGGTCAAGACCGCGGATAGCCCGTACAGGGCCGGGACCATGTCGCCGATCCATGGCCCGCAGCGAAGGGGAGGGCCGTCCGGGAACCCCGTGACCGCCATGACCCCGCTCGTGGCCTGGATGGTGAGGTCATAAGCGCTCAGGTCCCGGTAAGGACCGCTCTGCCCATACCCGGCGATGGAACAGAAAATGATCTTCGGGTTGATCTTCTTCAGCGCAGGATAGTCAAACCCGAAGCTTTCCATGGTCCCCGGGGCGAAATTCTCGAGAAGCACATCACTCCTGGCGACCAGCATCCGGAAGATTTCCTTCCCCCGGTCCTGTTTCATGTCCAGAGTGATGCCTTTCTTGCCCCGATTCCGCTTCAAATTGATGAGCGAGATATGCTCGGGGCCCTTTTTACCGAACCCCACTCCCCCGGGTCCGGCAAAGGGGATGCTCGCCCGGGTGGCGTCCCCGCTGCCGGGCCTTTCGATTTTGATCACCTCGGCCCCCAGGGCGGCCAGCTGCATGCCGAGAAAAGGCCCCGTCAGCCAGGCAGTCAGATCGATAACCCGGATACCTTCCAGATGTCTCTTGATCGTCGCTTTCAAGGGTTCACCTCCTCCAGCCTTCTGATTCTAAACATTCTTCCACCATTTTCAGCTCTTTTATAGCATGATTCCGCTGGTTTTGTGTGCTGGAAATAAGCTACGTGGCAATCCCTTGCGAAATCCACTGGAGTTTGATAAAAAGACCATACCCCCAAGAAGTCCAATCCTTACCCGAGGAGTCAAACATGGACGTGCGCATGCTGGTTTGCGGCATGGGAAGGGTCGGGCAGGCATTTGTCAACTTGCTGATCCAGAAAAGTAAAGATATACAGAAGCGGTATGATTTAAACCTCAAGGTGGTCGCTGCGGTGGATATCGGGGGGGCAGCGGTTTCGCCGGCCGGCCTTCCCCTGGAAGACCTGATGGTCCATTTGAAGAAAGGCGGAAAAGTCGAAAATATGCCCGGTTTCGGGAAGAAAGGACTCTCGGGGAAGGAAGCCCTGTCCTCCATTGCGGCGGAATTGCTCGTGGAGACTACCCCCACCAATATCAGAGACGGAGAGCCGGGAATGACCCACCTGCGAACCGCCCTGGCCCACGGGAAGCACGTGGTGACCGCTGCCAAGGGGCCACTGGTTCTCCGCTACAGGGAGCTCAAAGACCTGGCCGATGAGTCCAGGGTGAAATTGATGATCAGCGCAGCCACGGCCGCCGCCCTGCCCACCCTGGACGTAGGCCTTTCCTGCCTGGCCGGAACCGAGGTTTTGAGCGCCGAGGGGATCCTCAACGGGACGACCAACTACATCCTGACCCGGATGTACGAGGAGGGGACGCCGTACCAGGATGCCCTGGCCGAGGCCCAGAAGATGGGCGTGGCCGAGCCCGACCCGTCGCTGGACGTGGAGGGGAGGGACACGGCCAACAAAATCCTCCTGATTGCCAATGAAGTTCTGCAGGCCGGTCTTTCCTTGAAGGATATTCCGGTCGAAGGGATCACCCGGGTCACCCCGGAAGATATTCAAAAGGCCAGGAAAGAAGGGAAGGTCATCAAGCTGATCGGCAAGGTGGAAAAGAAAGACGGGAAGGTGGTGGCCTCCGTCGCCCCGATGGGCCTTCCGCTGGATCACCCCCTGGCCAGTGTCCGGGGGACAGAGAAAGCCATCTCCTACCTCACGGATACCATGGACCGGGTCACCGTCTCCGGCGGGAAATCCAATCCCCTGGGGGCCGCGGCTGCCGTTTTGAAGGATATCATCCGCATTTACCAAAAGTGAGGCTGGGGATGAGAAAAAAGGAGGGTTGACGCTCAGCGGAACTCAATCAATCCATCCTTGCGGAGAAATGGAAGCAGGGTTAGAATAAAAAACTCCTTATTCGCTTGGTCTGACAGGAGGAACCGTGAAAAAGAAGAAGAGCATTCAGGATTTTTACACCATGAAGGAGAAAGGTGAGCAGATCACCTATATCACCAGCTATGATTATCCCACCGCCACCTTTGCCGAGAGGGCCGGCATCGACATGATCCTGGTGGGGGATTCTCTGGGTATGTGCGTGTACGGGTATGAAGGAACCATGCCCGTGATCATGGACCAGATGATCTGGCACACGGAGGCGGTCCGCCGCGGAGCGCCCAACACCTTCGTCATCGGGGATATGCCCTTCCTTTCCTACCAGACGACCGACGCAGCGGCAGTGGAGAATGCCGGCCGGTTCTACAAGGAAGCCCGGGTGGACTGCGTCAAACTGGAAGGCGGCGTTCGGGTGGCCAGCAAGATCAAGGCCATCGTGGAAGCGGGCATGCTGGTCATGGGACACATCGGGCTCACCCCCCAGAGTTCGTCTCAGCTGGGGGGGTTCAAAGCCCAGGGGCGCACCCTGGACAGCGCCAAGGCCCAGGTAGAGGATGCCCTGGCGGTCCAGGAAGCAGGGGCCGGGATGATCCTTCTGGAAGCCATCCCCCCCGAGGTCTCCGGGTACATCCGGGACACGCTTACGATTCCGGTTTTAAGCATCGGCGCCGGCCCCTACTGCGACGGGCAGCTGCTCATCGTGAGCGACATGCTGGGGGTTTTCGAAGCATTTACTCCCAAGTTCGTCAAGCGGTACGCGGAAGTAGCCAAGATCTGCACGGATGCCCTGACGAATTACGTGGAGGACGTGAGGGCGAAGAAATTCCCCGAGCCCAAGCACATCTACCCCATGATCCCGGAAGAGCTGGCCAAATTCAAGGAGTGGACGGCCAGTCAGAAAAAAAAGAAATAAGGATCGTCATGCCTTCGGCATGACTTGAGGACCGTGCCGCCTTCAGCGGGACTCGAGGAGCGCCACGCCAAAGGCATGGTTTGAGGCAAAAGCCTTAGGGCTGATAGCTGATAATGGATAGCTCATGGCGCTAGGCTAAGATCGAGGCTGAGGCTAAGGTCGAGGCTCAGAACAACTCTCGATTCACGGCTCTCAACTTACGGATCAATAGAGGAGGATCAAAGGAATGGCCAAGAAAAAGGGTAAGACGGCAAAGGTTTCGAAGAAGGCAAAACCTTCCAAGAGAACCAAAACCATCAAAGGTTTAAAAACATCCAGGGCGACGAAAAAGCCGAAAGCTTCGACGGCCCCGAGAATCAAGGGTACTCCCTGGAAAACGGATAAGTGGTTCGTCAGCCCCTGGAATTACGAACCGGAGGTGATGAAGCAATTCAAGTTCCCCCCGGCCAAGGATATCAAGATCCACGACATTACCCTGCGGGACGGGGAGCAGCAGGCGGGCATCGCCTACAGCCTGGAGGATAAGCTGCGCATCGCCAAGGCCCTGGCTGAAGCCGGGGTGCACCGGATCGAGACGGGGATGCCCGCGGTTCTCGGATGTGAAATTGGCCAAGCAGTGCGGGGTCAAAGGGGTGGTGGTGGAGATTCCCTCCAGCGAGCACATTATCAAACACGCTTACGGTTGGGACCTGCAGAAGGCCATCGACCTGTCGATCGAGGCCACCCTGCTCTGCAAGGAATTGGGGCTTTACACGGTCTGGTTCCCCATCGATGCCTCCCGCGCCGACCTGAACTGGTTCTTGGACCTCATCGAAGAGATCGCCACCAAGGGCCACCTGGACGCCCTGGCGGTGGTAGATACTTTTGGGGGCATTTCCCCCCATGCCGTTCCTTACCTCATCAAAAAGGTCCGCGAACGGGTGAAAAAGCCCCTGGAGCCCCATTTCCACGACGACTTCGGCATGGGTGTGGCCAACACCCTGATCGCCCTGGCTTGCGGCTGCACGGTCGCCCATACTACGGTGACCGGCATCGGGGAGCGGGCGGGCAACGCGGCCATGGAGGAACTGGTCCTGGCCCTCCTGACCATGTACGGGATCGACATCGGGATCAAAACTGAAAATTTCTATTCCCTTTCCAAGCTGGTGCGCGAGCTCTCCTGCACCACGATTCCTTCCAACCGGCCCATCGTGGGCGAAACCCTGTTGAACGTGGAGTCCGGAATCGTGGCCAGCTGGGTCCGGCGCTGCCGGGATGAGAATCCCCTGGAACTGGGCCCCTTTGTTCCTTCCCTGGTAGGTCAGCGCCCGGTCGAGATCGTCATGGGGAAGAGCAGCGGGGTCGATTCCGTGGCCGAATGGCTGGAGAGAATGAACGCCGACGCTTCCCCGGAGCAGCGGGAGGCGATTGTGCTGAAGGTAAAGGAGGCTTCCATTCAGAAGAAGGGGCTGCTCAACGAGGAGGAGTTCAAGAGGATCTACGAAAGCGTGGTTCACGGGTAAAGCCGTTTGAAGGCCCAGGCCGGGGCTCAGAAAAGGCATAATCCGGGGTAAGATTATGCCTTTTCTCGTTCTTCCCCAGGAGGGCCAGCAGATAGCATTTGAGGAAAATAAATGCCCGGCAAGGAGGAAACGTAGAATGGTTGATCAGGAAAAGTATTTCCAGGCTCTTTCCGCTGGAAAGATGGACGAAGTGAAGGCTCTGACCCAGAAAGCCCTGGATGCGGGGGATTCCCCGGATAAAATATTAAAAGAAGGGCTTATCAAGGCCATGGACCGGATCGGGATGCTTTTCAAGAACAATGAAATTTTCATTCCCGAAGTTCTCATCGCCGCCCGGGCCATGCATGCGGGGCTGGGGGTTCTGAAGCCTATATTGGCCAAGTCCAAAGCCCGGCAGGCCGGCAAGATCGTGCTGGGGACGGTCAAGGGCGACCTCCACGACATCGGAAAGAACCTGGTGGGAATGATGTTCGAGGGTGCCGGCTTGGAGGTGATTGACCTCGGCACCGACATTCCCCCGGAAAAATTCATCCAGAAGGCCCAGGAGCACAAGGCCGACATGATCGGGATGTCAGCCCTGCTCACCACGACCATGATGCAGATGAAAGCCACGGTGGAAGCCCTGCAGGCCTCCGGCCTGAGGGGGAAGTTGAAGACCATGGTGGGGGGCGCCCCGGTGACCGAGGAATTCGCCCGGCAGATCGGGGCAGACGGGTACGCCGCGGATGCCGCCTCGGCGGTGAGCAAGGTGAAGGAAATCCTCAAGATCTCCTGATCCCGAGCGAGCTCTCGAAATTCCTTTTTATTCTGGGTGCTTTTCGACCTCTGGGGGTAAGTTTTTTATTTCGCCAAAGGAGATGGTACGACGCCGGGGTGCTTCCCGAAACTCCGGAGGGAACGGGAACCAAACATGTCCAAAGTATTGCGCCACTTCTTTGAACCGCGCAGCGTGGCGGTCATCGGGGCTTCGAAGACCCCGGGAAAGGCCGGGAATGAAATTCTGGTGAACCTGCTGGCCAACGGTTACCAGGGGAAAATCTTCCCCATCAACCCCGGCGGGGAAGAAATTCTGGGGTATCCCTCCTTCCGGTCGGTGGAGGAAATCCCGGAGCCCATCGACCTGGCGGTCTTCATCGTGCCCGCGGAAAAGACGCTGGCTCCTCTCAAGGAGTGCGCCAAGAAAAGGGTCCCGGCGGTGATCATTGCCTCCGGGGGGTATGCAGAAGTGGACGAGCAGGGGAAAAACCTCCAGGAAGAAATCCTTAAGGTCGCCCGGTCGGCGGGGATGAGAATCATCGGCCCCAACACCAGCGGCCTGACCAGCACCCCCGTCAACCTGACCACCACCTTTTTCCCCCTGGGGAAGGTACGGCGGGGGCCCATCAGTTACATCGCCCAGACGGGGAACTTTGCCACCCACACCATGCGGTGGATCAACACGGCGGAGAATTTCGGGGTGGCTCGCGTAGCCGGTCTGGGGAACAAAATCGACGTGGAAGATTCGGAGGTCCTGGAATACCTGGGAGAGGACCCGGAGACCCAGGGGATTCTTATGTACGTGGAGGGATTCCGCGAACCCCGCCGCTTCCTGGAGGCCGCCAAGAGGGTGACCCGAAAAAAGCCGGTCATCATTCTCAAAGGGGGACGGACGAAGGCGGGGGCGGAGAGGGCCTTTTCCCATACCGCTTCCCTGGCGGGGAACGATGCCGTTCTGGACGGGGCTTTCCGGCAGGCGGGCATCGCCCGGGTGAGGCGCTACGCCGACCTGGTCAACGCGGCCAAAGGAATCGCCTTCCAGGCTCTTCCCCCGGGGAGAAGCGTGTCTTCCCTGGCCCCTTCCGGAGCCCTGGGGGTGGTGGTGGCCGATGCCTGCGAATCCGCGGGCCTGCAGATCGCCCGTCACTCGGAGGCCAGCCTGAAAAAGCTCAGGGAAATCAGCGCCTCCTGGGTAACCGTCTCGAACCCGGTGGACATGTCGGCCATCACCCCGGTCCTGGGGCCGGTGGAGGCCTACCGGAAAGTCACGGAGATTCTTTTCGCCGACGAAGGAGTGGATGTGATCGTTGCCATTCTCCTCGCCTCTCCCGGCACTCCGATGGAGTCCTACCGGTTCCTTCCTGAACTTTCCAGGAAATACCCCCGTAAGCCTATCTACGTCAGCTTTACCGGGGACAAGCCTTCCTTCGATGAGGCCAGGGACTACCTGGAGAAGCATTCCATTCCCGTTTTCTCACCCGTGGAAGACGCCTTCGAAATCCTTCCCATCCTGTGCCGGTGCCAAGAATTGATCTCCTCTTCCTCGCTTTCAGAGTGAGGTCATTCTGTCCGTGTTGCCGGGCCCGTAAGCCAGAAAAAATCTCGCCGACATAATGAGGCAGCGATCATTTCATCGGTCCGGGCGGGGAGTTCTTCTTCGTCCTTGTGGCCAGCTTTCGGGGAATCCCGCCTCTCTTTGAGGAAGCCAGGATAGCCTTCGTAGGAACACCGAATCCCGCCGATTCTGTCGGCAAGATTTTTTCTGGCTTACGGGTCCAAAAAAAGAATCTCTGAAGTGAAAAGGGCAAGGAATCAGATTTTATTGAAAATAACGGGGTAGGAATTTATACTGATCTTAGGGGATGGTGATGCCACTAGCCCGTTCTACGTTGCCCCCTGGGGCGGGGACTGAAAAAGGAGAAGGAGGATTCTCCATGCCCGAATTTAATCCTTTCAAGATTGCTCAGGCGCAGCTGGATGCGGCCGCGGCCCGACTGGGGTTGGACCCGGCGACGCACGAGCTGCTCCGCTGGCCTCAGATCGAGTTCAAATTCACTCTTCCGGTGGAAATGGACGACGGGAGGACTCGTATTTTTCACGGCTACCGGGTGCAGTACAACTCGGCCCGGGGACCGACGAAGGGCGGCCTCCGGTGGCATCCCGAAGAGACCATCGACACGGTGCGGGCTCTGGCTGCCTGGATGACCTGGAAGACCGCGGTGGTGGACATTCCCCTCGGGGGAGGGAAGGGGGGAGTGACCTGCAACCCCAAAGAAATGTCCGAGCGGGAAAAGCAGCGCCTGGCCCGGGCTTATATGAGAGCGGTGGCGCGCATCCTGTCGGTGTCCAAGGACGTTCCCGCTCCGGACGTATACACCACCCCCCAGATCATGGCCTGGATGATGGATGAATATGAGGTCCTGGTGGGAGAACACCATCCCGGAGTCATCACCGGGAAACCCATCCCCCTGGGGGGTTCGGAATGGATGAATATGAAGTCCTGGTGGGAGAACACCATCCCGGAGTCATCACCGGGAAACCCATCCCCCTGGGGGGGTCGGAAGGCCGGGGAGATGCCACCGCCCGCGGGGGGATTTATGCTCTCCGGGAAGCCGGCAAAGTGCTGGGGGTTGACCTGAAGGGTAAGACCATGGCCATCCAGGGGTTCGGCAATGCGGGGCAGTTCGCCGCCCTTCTGGCCCATGAGATCCTGGGGTTGAAACTCGTGGCCGCCTCCGATTCCAAGGGGGGAATCCTCAACCCCAGGGGGCTGGACCCCAGGCAGGTGGTGGAGTACAAGCTGAAGAAAGGAAGCCTTCAGGGCTTTCCGGGGGCGGATCCGATCACCAACGAACAGCTCCTGGAAATGGAAGTGACCGTTCTCTTCCCGGCGGCCCTGGAGAACGTGATCACCGATTCGAATGCCTCGAAGGTCAGATGCCGGATCTCCTGCGAGCTGGCCAACGGGCCCACAACTCCGGAAGCGGATGAGATCCTGCATGCCAACAACGTCTTTGTCATCCCCGACTTCCTGGCCAATGCGGGTGGGGTTACGGTGTCTTACTTCGAGCAGGTCCAGAACACCTACAACTTCTACTGGCCTCTGGACGAGGTCCACCGGCGGCTGGATGAAAAGATGAGCCGGGCCTTCCACGGGGTTTACCAGATGCACCAGCGGGAGAAGGTCAACATGCGCCAGGCCGCTTACCTGGTATCCGTGGCCAGGGTGGCGGAAGCGTGCAAACTCCGGGGATGGGTGTAGCAAAAAAAGGACGGCCGACGGCCGACGGCAGACCGCCGACTGGCGATCGTCGACCGACGGCCGCGGACCGAAATAGGGAAAGTCTTCATGCGGCGGTCGGCGGTCTTCGGTCGGCGGTCTGAATAGAGTTTTCTTATGGAAAACAACTGGGACATCTTCAAAATCTATCGTTTGATCCGGAAGAAAAGCCAGTATCCCCACCTGATGGGGCTGATGGGCATTACCTTCATGGAGGTTCTGGAACAGAGGGGAATCATCAGCCGGGAAACCCTGTACCAGAAAGCGTTGGAACATCTGAAATCCGACGGACTGGCGGACACGGAAGAAAACCGCCAGGATTACCTGGAAGCCCTGATCGACGCTTATTTCGCCAATTCCTTCGGCCCGGTGGAAATCGATAGCTATATCAACCTGGCCCGCAAGAGGGACCGGGCCCAGACCCTCAGCATGGTGGTCAATCGCGACCAGGCCACCTCCATGGAGATCTACCAGGCCCTGCGGGAATTTTGCGAGATTCCCAAAGGGGAGGTGTACATCTCCCCGGAGGAGGCCATCGGAATCCGGGTGGCGCTCATCAGTCGGTTCTTCTCTACCCAGCTCCC
>Ga0111180_1089_pt1 | contig 12230 bp, 10 predicted proteins | sample DeeMarSWOR324_28_FD_80237 | JGI IMG/M metagenome (GOLD analysis project Ga0111180, IMG submission 80237) | Deltaproteobacteria bacterium SM23_61
AGATAGATAGGGGGACAGGGCAAGCGATTTGGGCACCGTTCGAAACCGATCTTCATCGATTTCCTAAAAACAGCTTTTATCTAAGGGAGGTGCAAACATGAGAATCAAGAAATGGATTCTGCTGTGCTCTCTTTTTATCATCCCCTGGATAGTAACGGGAGAAAATGCTTCCTGGGCTGCCTATCCGGAAAGGGCCATCGATATCATCGTTCCCTTCGGCGCAGGCGGCGGCAGCGATACGGCCGCCCGGGCCGTCGTGGAAGGCATGAAACCCCAGCTTAAACACGGCGTGGTCATAACCAACATGCCCGGCGGGGGCGCCACCAAGGGCATGCTCCACGTTACCCGGCAGCCGGCCGACGGGTACACCATTCTGGCGGTTACCACTTCCCACCTCATCGATGCGGTCAAACCCAAAACCCGGGCCCACATCCTGCGGGACTTCGACCCTCTGTGCCGCATCCAGTGGGATACCTCGGGGATCATTGTTTCCGGCGAATCCAAGTTCAAGACCCTGGCCGACCTGATCGGCTATGGAAAGAAGAACCCGAGGAAATTGAAATTCGCCGGGACTTCGCCCGGCGGGTGGTCGGAGATCCAGACCGTGGCGTTTTTCCAGAGGGTTGGGGTGAAGGTGACTTTCGTACCTTTCGATTCGGGCGCCGAGATCAAGGCGGCCCTCCTGGGCGGACACATCCACGGCGCAGTAGAAGAGTTGGCCGAAACCCTGCCCCTGATCCAAGCCGGAAAGCTCAAGGTGCTGTGCGTCATCATGGACAGGCGTCACCCCTCCCTCCCGGATGTTCCTTCCACCGTGGAGCTCAAGATCGACTACAGCCAGGGCTTGATGCGGGCCTGGGCGGTTCGGAAAGGCACCCCGGCCGATCGGCACAAATTCCTGCATGATGTAATCAAGAAGGCGCTGGAGAATCCCACCTACGTGAAGTACATCAAGGACAACCACCTGGATGTGCGCCCGGGCTATCTGGGGCCCGAAGAAACCCGGAAGTACTGGGAAGAGCAGATCCAGTTATTCACGGGTGTCCTGAAAGAGCTGGGCTACGTGAAATGAGGCTCTCCCGCGGGTCTTGTTTCCCTCCTCCAGGGTGCGGGGAGGAGCGGCCTCCCCGCGCGTCCCCATAAAGGCAGATTCGCCATGAAAAAAGGGGAGAGGGTCTTCTTCGGGGTTTGCGCCGTCTTTTTCGGTTTCATGTTTCTTCAAGCCCTGGGACTGATGGGCAAGGGCCGCCCGGGAGAAATCGGAAGCGGGCTGTGGCCGGGCATTGCCCTGGGCGCATGTATCCTCCTTAGTCTTGCCCGTTTTTTGGGCAGCCTCTGGAGGGGACCGAAAGAATCCGATTCCCCCGCTCATCCGGCAGGGGAGTCCACCGTCGAGAAGAGGAAGCGGAGGATCACGGTCACGCTGAGCGCGCTCTGCTTCCTGGCCTTCATGGGGCTGACGCCTTATCTGGGGTTCATTCTGGCAACCCTGTTATTCATTCCGGCCTTTGCCTTTTTCCTGGGGGAGAGGCGAAAAACCGTCCTCCTCGTATCCCCCTTTTTGCTAACCGCCATCATCGTGGCGGTATTCGTGAAATTCATCTCCATCCCCTTCCCCAAGGGGGTGGGGATTTTCGCCTCCTTCAGCCGGCTCTTCTATTAGCCCCGCAGGGGTTTGTCCATGCTGGACATCTACGCGCAGGCTTTTGCCACCATCCTGATGCCCCAGAATCTCATCGCCATGTGCCTCGGCGCCCTCTGGGGCCTTCTGGCCGGTGCGCTGCCGGGCATCAGCACCTCGATGGGGGTGGTCCTGATCCTCTCTTTCACGTATACCCTTTCGCCGATGACCGCCTTTGTCCTGCTCATCGGCGCCTACCTGGGGGGCATCACCGGCGGGTCCATCACCTCGATCCTTTTCGGCATCCCGGGCGAGCCGTCGTCGGTGCCCACGGTGATCGAAGGTCACTCCCTCGCCAAACAGGGCCGTGCCGCCTACGCCATGTGGGTCTATCTCCTCTGCTCCATCTCCGGGGGGCTTTTCAGCGTCGGGGTGATGATCGTGGCCACTCCTTTGATCGCCAATTTCGCCCTCCGTTTCGGGCCGGCCGAATATTTTGCCCTGACCATTCTCGGTTTGAGCGTCGTTTCGGGCCTTTCGGGAGGCTCGATCCTGAAAGGGTTTCTTTCCTGCTTCTTCGGGCTCTTTCTGGCCACGGTGGGCACCGACGGGATCACCGGCGAGGAGCGGTTCACCTTCGATTCGGTCGTCCTGCTGGGGGGCATCAACTTCGTGGTGGCCATGGTGGGCCTGCTGGCCGTGTCCGAGATCATGATCGAGGCCGAGGAACCCTTCAAGGACTACAAGGGAGGAGTGCAGTACCGGGGACTGAGGGGGGAATTACCCCCCTTTTCCCTCTTCAAAAAGTACTGGCTCACCATGATCCGCTCCCCCATTATCGGTACCATTGTGGGTGCCTTGCCGGGAGCGGGGGCGACCATCGCAGCCTTTCTGGCTTACGGCGAGGCGGCTCGCACGGCTAAGTATGAACCCGAGAAATTCGGCCGGGGCGCCGTCGAGGGTCTGATGGCCGCGGAGTGCGCCAACAACGCCTCCACCGGGGGTTCGATGACCATTCTCCTCTCCCTGGGGATCCCCGGCAGCAACACCACCGCCATGCTGGTGGCCGCCTTCATGATCCACGGGATGCAGCCCGGCCCGCTGCTGCTTTCCAGCCGGCCAGACATCATTTACGGGATCTTCGTCGCCATGCTACTCACCAACCTGCTCCTCCTGGTGATCGCTGGCACCGCCATCCGGCTCTTTCTGGAGCTCAACCGCCTGCCCTACTCGGTCTTTTCGGCGGCGATCATGATCCTTTGCGTCATCGGGGCTTTCGGGCTCAACAACGACGTGAACGACATGTTCCTCATGTTCGCCTTTTCCCTGATCGGTTATTTCATGCGCAAGTTCGGCGTCCCCGTGGCTCCATGTATCCTGGCGCTGGTGCTGGGGGATTTGGCGGAGCTCTCCCTGCGACGGGCCTTACTCCTTTCCGAAGGCAACCCCCTCGGGCTGGTGAGCAGCCCGATCAGCGCCGTCCTGATCCTCGCCGCCGTCTTCTCGATCGTCTACCCCTTGTTTAAAAAACCCAAGGTCCTCCAGGGGGCGTAGAATTGGAATCGAGCCCGAAACCTGCGGAGGACCATTCGGAAGGTTCACCCAAGGGCGCGCCCGCCAAGGGTCCTTTTGATGCCAGGGAAAGTTGCTTCTGGAGGCAAAGGGGGAAATCCTGATAAAGGCTAAATCACTTTCTTCTCCCGAAGCTCCTGGATCTCTGCCGGGCTGAGATTCAGGAGGCCTTGCAGGATCTGCCCGGTGTGCTCCCCCAGGGCGGGGGGCGGGTTGAACTTCGGCTCTCCCGCGGGCGATATTTTGATCGGGGTCCCCAGGAGCTTCATCTTTTCTCCCGAGCGGTGGGTGGCCTCCACGACCATGTTGCGGGCCAGGACCTGGGGGTCGTTCAGGGCCATATCCACGGTGTTGATCGGGCCGGCAGGCAGGCGTCCCTCCAGCAGTTCCAGCCACTCCTCCCCCGTTTTTTGCAAAAAGATCTCCTCCAGAATGGCGTAGAGGGCTTCCTTGTTTTTCAATCGGTCGGCCCGGGTGACGAAGCGGGGGTCGGAGGCCAGGTGGGAACGGTCCATGGCCCCCACAAGTTCCTGGAAAAATTTGTCCGTGTTGGCGTCGATCACGATGTCGAAGGTCTTGGTTTTGAAGGCCCGGATCGGATTGGCCGATACATGGCCGGAACCCACCGGCTGGGCCACCTCCCCGGCATAGAGGTAGTAAAGGCCGCGGTAAATCTGGAGGGAGAGCTGGCTGTCGAGAAGGCTGATGTCGATGCGCTGCCCCTGGCCGGTCTTCTCGCGCTGGTAAAGGGCGGCCATGACCCCTTGGGCGGCGTACAACCCTCCGGTCAGGTCCCCCATGGGGGCCCCCATGCGGACCGGCATGCGGCCCGGTTCTCCCGTATAGCTCATGATCCCGCCCCGGGCCTGGATGATCAGGTCGAAGGCCGGGCGGTCCTTGAAGGGCCCGGTCTGCCCGTACCCCGAGACCGAGCAGGAGAGGATCCGGGGGTTGATCTTCTTCAGCGTCTCATGGTCGATGTGCAGCTTCTCCAACACCCCGGGGCGGAAATTGTCGAAGACCACGTCGGAGGCCTTCACCAGCCGGTAAAAGATCTCCAGCCCTTTCTTCGTCTTGAGGTCCAGGGTCATGGATTTCTTATTCCGGTTGACGCTGAAGAAATAGACGCTCTCCCCGTGGAAAAAATGGGGAGGCATGCCTCTCCCGATGTCGCCTTCGCCGGGTTTTTCGATCTTGATGACCTCGGCCCCCAGGTCCGCCAGGATCATGGAGCCGAAGGGCCCGGCCAGCATCTGGGACAAATCCAATACCCGGACACCCGATAAAGGAGCGGTCATTTTGCCTCTCCTCTCCGGCGGGATACTTGATCGCCTATGAATTTTTCGATTTCTTCCAGGGTCGAATGGACCGGAAAGACTTCGTCCACCCCGCTGGATTTGAGAAGGGGGATGTCCTCCCTGGGAATGATTCCCCCGACGATGACCAAAAGATCCTTGATTCCTTTCTCCCTCAGCCCCTCCATCAGCTCCTGGCACAGCTCCACGTGGGAGCCGGAAAGGATGGAGAGCCCCAGCACATCCACGTCCTCCTGGATGGCGGCGGAGATGATCTTCTCCGTGCTCTGGCGCAGGCCAGTGTAGATGACCTCCATTCCGGCGTTGCGCAGCCTCTGCACGATCACCTTCGCCCCCACGTCATGCCCGTCCAAGCCCGGCTTGGCGATCAAAACCCTGATGGGCCGGCTATCGCTCATTCCTCACTCCTTCGGTAATCAGTAAAGAAAATTTAAAAAATTGGTATCCTTAATAAAGGGAAAACCTCTCTTGTTGTCCAGGGGATGGGAAAATTCGCGCCGCCAAAATTGGCGGGACATCCGTTTTCAACCAAGGCTTCACCTGACATCCGCAAAGGAACGCCCGTCAGTCGGCTAAAATCCAGGTAAACACAAGAAGATTTCCCATGGGTACGACCGGATTTTATTGGACGCCGGCCTACGAAGCAATCAGTGCCTCATTTTGGCAAGCGAATTTTCCCATCCCCTGGACATGGCATTTCAGCTAAATGCTCCTTGGCTCCTGGTATTCCCCGAACACCTGTTTCAAAGCCGAAATAATCTCCCCCACGGTGGCCCGCGCCTCCACCGCCGGGAAGAGGGTCGGGAAGATGTTTTCCCCCTTCTCCGCGGCCCCGCGCAGGGCCGCAAGGGCCTCCTGAACCTTCTTCGAATCCCTCTTCGCCTTCACCTCTTTCAGCCTGGCGATCTGGGTGTCCCGGATCTTGGGGTTGGCCCGGTAGACCTCGATGGGCTTCTCCTCTTCCTTGGAAGTGAACCGGTTGACTCCCACCAGGACCTTTTCCCCCCGGGAGATCTTTTCCTGCAGTTCGTAGCTCTGCCGGGCCAGGTCTCTCTGCAACGTTCCTTCCTCGATGGCCTTGACGATGCCCCCCTGGCTTTCATAGTCCGCCATGGTCTTGCGCATCCTCTCTTCCATCTGGTTGGTCAGGGACTCCACGTAATAAGAGCCGGCCAGGGGATCCACCGTGTCCGTCACCCCGGTCTCGTAGGCCAGAATCTGCTGCACTCGCAGGGCGGTGCGGATGGCCAGGTCGGAGGGGATGGCGTAGGCTTCATCGAAGCAGCCCATGTTCAGGGAGCGAGTCCCGGCCAGGACCGCCGCCAGCCCGAAGAGCGCCCCCCGGGTGATGTTGTTCAGGGGCTCGGCGGCGGTCATGCCTCCCCCCAGGGCGCCGGTGGAGAATTTCAGGCGCATGGACTCCGGGTTTTGGGCCCCGTAACGTTCTTTCATGAGCCGGGCCCAGAGCCGCCGGGCGGCCCGCAGCTTGGCCACGTCTTCGAAAAGGTGGAAGTTTCTTCCCCCCACCGCCATGTGGAAGACGATCAGCGGGGCGATCTGGTCGACGGAATACCCCCGCTTCAACACCTCGTCGATGTAGGCCAGGGCGTTCAGGAAGGGCAGAGAAACGGACTGCTCGGCCCTGGCTCCGTACTCGCACAGGTGCGTGGCCGACACGCTGACGGGGTTGAACCGGGGGATGTGATTGATGCAGTACTCGATGGTGTCGGCGATAAGACGCATGGAAGGCTTGGGGGGAAAGATCCAGGTCCCCCGGGCCACGTACTCTTTCAGGAGGTCATTCTGCACGGTCCCCCGGAGGGCCTCGGGGGAGACTCCCTGCTTCTTCCCCACCAGGACGTACATGGCCAGAATGATGGCCGCGGTGGAGTTGATGGTGAAGGAGGTGCTCATCTTGTCCAGCGGGATCCCGTCGAAGAGCCGTTCCATGTCCTCCAGCGTGTCCACGGCCACTCCCAGCTTGCCCACATCGTGCCGGGCCAGGGGATCGTCCGAATCCATGCCCAGCTGGGTGGGAAGATCGAAGGCCAGGCTCAGTCCCGTCTGCCCGCTCTTGAGCAGGAACTTGAACCGTTCGTTGGTCTCCTCCGCCGTGGCCAGGCCGGCGTAGGGGCGCATGGTCCAGAGCTGGCTGCGGTACATGGTGGGATAGATGCCCCGGGTAAAAGGGTAAGCCCCGGGATCTCCCAGGTCCTGCCCATAATCAAAGCCGGAGAGGTCCTCCGGCCCGTAAAAGACTTTAACCGGTTCACCGAAACTGGTGTAGGCCTCCCGCGGCCCTTTCTTCTTATCCGTGCTCCCGGCCGCCTTCTTTCCCTTGGCGGCGGCATCTGAGGCGCCCATATTCTTTCCTCCCTCGCTTTTCAGGCGTCGGCATTCCCTGCGGATCGACCGGCGGAAATTTCCGTCCCCTCGGACCCGCCAAGGCCATTTCCTTTTTATAATTTGGCCGATTCTTTGTCAACCTCGATCTCTCCCCTGCCCATCCTCAGTCTTTTTTGCTCGTTGGGATTCAGGCTGGAGGAATTCGGATCATCAGTCCCGCCCCTGGCGGGAGGGATCATCGCTTCCGAATCACCTTCGCGCCTGTCTTCCGCAAAGAGAGGCCTGCGGGGAAATAGTGGCAGAGGCAAGGCTGGGCTGACCCATTTCCCCTTGCGAATCTCCCCCAGACAGGCCCGAACCGATGAAAGAATAACCGCCTTAGGATGATGATCCGAATTCCTCCAACCTGAATCCCATGCTCAACCCTTCACTTTCCGGCAAAAAGTTGTATTCAAATATAGGATGTGATACATTTTTTGGGACCCAACGGCCGCGGCCGATGGTTTTGACCACGAGAAAGGATCGGGAATGAAATCGGGGAAATGGTGCAGCGCCCGGGAAGCCCTTCGTCAGTCCATCCAGCCAGGGGACCGAATTTTCTTTTCCATCGCCTCCGGCCAGCCCCAGACCCTCCTCCGGGCCCTGGCCGAGGATTCCCAATTCTACCGGGACGTGGAAGTCATCAACGGCATCCTCTTCGCCGAACACCCCCTGGCCAAAAAGGGGCTGGAATCCTCCTTCCGCTGCATCAGCTTCCAGAACAGCGCTTCCCTACGCCAGGACTGGGTGGAGGGACGAATCGATTTTCTTCCCGTCCGTTACTCCGACGTGCCCCGGGTCTTTTCCCGCAAGGGCCCGAAACCCCTCGGGGTGGTCCTGATCCAGGTATCCCCACCGGACCACCGGGGAAGGTTCAGCCTGGGCGTTTCCACCTCACATGCCTACCCTCTGGCCCTGGAAGCCCGGACGATCGTGGCCGAAGTGAACGACCAGGCTCCGCGCACCCCCGGGCCTTGCTTCTTCACTGAAGAGCAGTTGGACTTTCTCGTAGAGTGCTCGGCTCCTTTGGTACCATACCGGGAGATCCAGTTCGGGGAAACCGAAAAGCGCATCGCCGAATTCGTGGCCGATCTGATCCCCGACGGGGCCACCATTCAAATCGGCATCGGGAACGTCCCCGCGGCCATCCTCAACCTCCTGCAACAGAAGAAGGATCTCGGTATCCATTCGGGAATGCTCACCGACAGCGTGGTGGACCTGGTGGAGGCGGGGGCGGTTACCAACCGCCGCAAGAGTGTCTATCCCGGGAAAATCGTGGCCGGGGAGCTGATCGGAACCGAAAAACTCTTCCGCTTCGGCCATGAAAATCCGATCCTGGAGATGCACGGGGCCGGGGTGAGTCACAATGCCCAGCTGATGGGGAAGATCGACGACTTCATCGCCATCAACTCCGCGGTGGAAATCGACCTTTCCGGGCAGATCAACGGCGAAATCCTGAACGGCGCCCAGATCAGCGGCGTGGGAGGTCAGTTCGACTTCTTGGAGGGGGCCTATTTTTCAGAAGGGGGGAAATTCATCACCGCCCTGACCTCTTCCGCCGGAAAGGGAAAGGTTTCCCGTATCGTTCCCGCCCTGTCTTCCAGGTCCGTGGTCACGACTCCCCGCTACCTGACGGACATCGTCGTGACCGAATACGGGGTGGCCCTGCTGCGCGGAAAATCCAACCTGCAGAGGGCCGAAGCCCTGATCTCCATCGCCCACCCGGAGTTCCGGGACGGACTGTGGGAAGCCTTCAGGAAACAACAGGCATAGGGTAGGAAGCTGAGAACAAGGAGCGCGGGGCATAGCGAGAGAAAAACACCCAATGGGGCCCGGGTGAACACGGATTATTTTAGGGGGGAGGGGGATATCTCCGGCGCGTTTCCCATGGCCTATGGGGAGATGAAAAAATTGGAAGAGCTCAGGGGAAATGACCGCCGCATCCTGCTGGGAGTCACCGGGGGGATCGCCAGCGGGAAATCGACCGTGGCCCGGATGCTGGAGGAGTTGGGGGCGCCGATCATCGACTTCGACCTCCTCAGCCGGATCGTGGTGGAACCCGGCAAACCCGCCTGGAAGGATATCGTCTCCTTCTTCGGCAAAAAGGTTCTCCTCCCGGATCAAACCCTGGACCGGAAGAAGCTCTCCGAAATCGTCTTCCGGGATATGGAAAAGAGAAAGAAGCTGGAGGGATTTACCCATCCCCGGATCCACGGGGAGTTCGTACGGCTGGTGAAGGAGCACACCGCCGGAAATCCGGCGGCGATCATTCAAGTGGTGATTCCCCTGTTGATCGAGCTCAACCTGCAATCCTTGTTCCACAAACTCCTTCTGGTCTATATCCCCCAGGAAAGCCAAATCCAGCGGCTCATGGAGAGAGACGGGATCTCCCGGGAAATGGCCCAGAGCATCCTGGCCGCCCAGCTACCCATCGATGAAAAACGGGCCTACGCAGACTATATCATCGACAATTCCGGGTCACTGGAGGAGACGAAAAAGCAGGTGGAAGAAGTCTGGCAGAAGCTCAAGGAGTTTCAAAAAAATAGGTCCGAGGAACGAGGGAACGCTGGACATTGACCATTGACCAATGCCCAATGTCCAATGACGAATGATCAATGACCCGGGTTTCCTGGTACTCCCGGGATTTCCATTTATTGTTAAAATGTGCTAAAATAATAAAAATAAAAAGAAATCCGTTTATCTGTTTCGCTAACCTCTAGCCTACAAGGGGGAGGCCCATGGCAATCGAGAGACCCATTCCAACTGTGGAATGGGTTTTCTTGTTTTAAGGGTAAAGGGGCTGGATCCTTTGGCCCGAGTCCTGGCCATTCGCCTCAAAGGCGCGGAAAAAACTCCATTCCAACAAAGGTCCCATGAAGGCAAGATCGTCTGACATCCGAATCGAAAGGGGGTGCCGCCATGGCTGTCATCACCGTTTCCCGACAAATCGGAAGTCTGGGTACGGAAATCGCCCAGGACTCCGCCCGGCAGTTGCAGTACGACTATGTGGACAAGGAGCAAATCGAGCAGCTGCTGAAAGGGTTCGGGTTTCCTGGACTGAAAGTCGAAAAATTTGACGAAAAGAAACCTCCTTTCTGGGATTCTTTTTCCCTGGAGAGGAGAAAGTTTCTCCATGCGACCCAGGGGGTTCTCTACGAGTTGGCCAGCAAGGGGCGGGCGGTCATCGTGGGGAGGGGCGGGCAGGTTCTCCTGAAAAACCTGCCCGGGATTCTGCACCTGCGAATCATCTCCCCTTTTGAAGTCAGGGTGAAACGGCTGGTAGAGACCGAGAAGCTCGAGGAGAAACAGGCGGTTCGTTTTCTCCGCCAGGCAGACCAGGATTCTTACGGGTTCATCCACACTTTCTTCCACGTAAACTGGGACGATCCAAGTTTGTACGATTTGATCCTGAACACGGGAAAGATTTCCATGGAGACCGCCATAAACCTGGTAAGGGAGTCGGCCCGTTCTTCGGACATTGCCGGAAAAGAGGAAGAGACCAGGGAAAAGCTGAGTGATTTGGCCCTGGTGCAAAAGGCGGAGGTCCGACTCATGGATATTCTAGGGCCGGAAATCCGGCATGTGGAGGTGGAGGCCAAAAAGGGAGTGTTGCGGCTCTCCGGTTCCGTCACTTCCACTCCTATCCTGGAGAGCTGCGAAAGGGCTATCTCTGCGGTGGAGGGGGTTAAGAAAGTGGAGAATCATCTGACCGTTAGCCAGCTTTACCGCTACGGACCTTGACCGACGGGCGTTCTTTGCCCTGGCGATATAAAAAAAATGCCGCCCTGGATTTCTCGATGGAACCCAGGGCGGCAAAGAAGCAAAAAACGGCTAATTGTCGAGCATCTTCCCCCCTTTTTTCTCATCCAGGACCCCGAGGTTCTTCGCCGTCTCGAGCAGACTTTTGACCTTTCGGGTGTACTTTTTCTGTTCTACCAGTTTTCCCACGCAGGCCATCACCTCGGTGACATTGAAAGGCTTGTTGATCACGTCCGCGGCCCCCCAGTTTTTCGCCTCCGCCGTATTCTTGGGAGTCATGTAACCGCTGATGATGACCACGTCTACATCGGTTTTCAGGTTTCTGATTTGTCTCAAAACATCCAGGCCCGAGGGGCCCGGCATCCTCATGTCCAGGGTGACCAGGTCGAATGGGTAGTTTTGTAGGCGGGCAAGAGCCTCATCCCCGCTGGCCGCGGTTTGAACCTCGTACAGCGGATGGAGAATCATTCGCAGGGATTCCCGCGGGCCAATCTCGTCATCCACAACCAGCACTGAACCTTGGTGTCTCATTTCTCCGTCCCTGAATATGGGAAATTATTTCTACCTTTAGGGAAAAGCAATAATTATGCCTGTTCAGGGGAAATAATATCTGTTTTTAACAATTTGAAATCCTTACCTTTTTAAATCTTGGCCCCAAATTTTCTCAAGGAAACGGCCATTTCTGCACAATCGAAATGGCAAAAAGTGCCAACCCTCAGCGGGTTTGCGGCACACAGATTTTTTGCCCAATCCGTAGGGATTCATCCAGATTCAAAGGTGACCTTCGATCAAGTGCCAGACTCAGGCATCCCGGAAATGTCAAATGCCGGGGTTCACCCGACAGAGCCGGGGGTTTCCCGGAAGGACATCATCCTTTAAGCGAAAGGCATTGGCTTATCTGGTCTTCTGTGAACCCTGGAGGAAGAGACCGGTGAGGGAAACAAAATAGGGGGATGGAAAGTTTTGGCGATGACCCCAAAATAGGTTCAGGGGGGAGGTCGATTCTCCCCCCCGATGATACGTATCGTAAGTTATTTCTTGAAAACGGCTTTCGGGATCATGGCGTGGATCCCTTTATTTCCGTCCACGATTTGGGTTACCCGCAAATCCACAGCCAGGCTGGATAGGGCGTAGGCATCAGCGGGTGTCAATCCCTTGGTTCGGGAGATAAACTGAATGGCGTCGCGGAGGGCGATCTTGACCGCTTCGTCAAGATCCCGGTGAAACCCCATGGTAATCCAATGGGCCGGCGTTTCCGCCATGGGCCGCTCAAGTTTCATATCTTTCCGCACCAGGAACCTGAAAACGGCCTCCTCCATGGCCGTCTCAATGGCGGTTACATTGACCTCTCCATCTCCCTGGACGGCATGGGCGTCGCCGGTGGAAAAGAGAGCCCCGGGCACATGGACCGGCAGGAAAAGGGTTGTCCCGGCAACCAGTTCCTTGTTGTCTATGTTCCCGCCGAAATAATCCGGAACCGCAGCCGGCCGTTTCTCTCCGGGTTTGGGAGCCACCCCCATTACCCCCATGAAAGGCCGAAGCGGGATGACCACCCCCGGAGCAAAGGTCGTTTCCAT
>Ga0111180_1090_pt1 | contig 12132 bp, 10 predicted proteins | sample DeeMarSWOR324_28_FD_80237 | JGI IMG/M metagenome (GOLD analysis project Ga0111180, IMG submission 80237) | Deltaproteobacteria bacterium SM23_61
TGGTCACTACCCATCTCCCTCTGAACCAGGTAAGCGGGTCTTTGAGCGAGGAAAAGATTTTTTCGGTCATCGAAATTACCGGGCGGGGGTTAAAAGATTTTTGGGGATTCCGGGCCCCCCGCATCGCCGTCGCCGCCTTCAATCCCCACGCCGGGGAAGGCGGGCTCTTCGGGAAAGAAGAAGAGATCATCTCCCGGGCGGTGGACCGAGCCCGGGAAAGGAACTGGGATGCTTCTGGTCCCTGGCCGGCGGATTCCCTCTTCCACCGGGCGGTGCAAGGGAAATACGATGCCGTCGTCTGCATGTACCACGATCAGGGCTTGATTCCCCTGAAACTTCTCTATTTTGACACGGCGGTGAATGTCACCCTGGGTCTGCCTTTTATCCGTACTTCCGTGGATCATGGGGTTGCCTACGATATCGCCGGCCGGGGAACCGCCAGCCCCCGTTCCATGGAAGAAGCCATAAAGCTGGCGGCCCGGATGGCCGTGCGGAAAAGGCAAGCATCAAATCCAAAAATCTAATTGGACACAGATGAACACAGAGGAATTAAGAAAATGGAATAATGGAAGAATGGAATATTGGAATGCTGGGAACAAAATAAAAAGCTTAACCCCATTATTCCAGTATTCCATTATTCCAATTTTCCAGTCTTTCTCTCTGCGGATAAACAGATTTATTAGAATCTTTGGTTCATCTTCAAATTCGTTGATCGAATATTTTACTAAAACCTGCCAAGGGCCCGGAAGGAAAGCCAGATTGCGCAGCAAGCATCGGCGGGATATACGTTTTCCATGAACCCCCTGTCGGTCATCCGCAAAGCGCAGCGGGGGTGGGATAAGTGAGCTTCGAAGAAATAACCGATTCCCCCGCCACCGGTGGGAAGAGATAGGTACCTAATGATTGCAAGCAAGATGACTTTTCTTCCGGGCCCATGAAATCACAGGAAATTCTGAAAAGACCAGCTCTTTGGCTTTCAACGAATTTGGAGATGAACCGAATCTTTTAAAAACTCGAAACCCGAAACCTGAAACCCGAAACTCTTTTATGAGTGACAAGATCATCATCCGCGGGGCCCGCGAACACAACCTGAAGAACATCAGCGTGGAAATCCCCCGGGATCGGCTGGTGGTGATTACCGGCCTGTCGGGCTCTGGAAAATCCTCCCTGGCCTTCGATACCCTTTACGCCGAGGGGCAGCGGCGCTACGTAGAGTCCCTCTCGGCCTATGCCCGCCAGTTTCTGGAACAGATGGAAAAGCCCGACGTGGACACCATCGAGGGCCTCTCCCCGGCTATCTCCATCCAGCAGAAGACCACCTCCCGAAATCCCCGGTCCACCGTAGGGACGGTGACCGAGATCCACGACTACCTGCGGCTGCTCTTCGCCCGCGCGGGCCGCCCCCACTGTTACCAGTGCGGCAAAGAGATCCAGTCCCAGACCATCCAGCAGATCGTGGACCAAATCATGGCCTTGCCGCCGGGCAGCCGTCTGCAGCTCTTCTCCCCCATCATCCGCGGGCGCAAGGGAGAATACCGGAAAGAGTTCGATCACCTGCGGAAAAGTGGCTACGCCCGCGTGCGGGTGGACGGGGCGATCCGCGACCTGGGCGAAGAGATCTCCCTGGACAAGAATAAGAAACACACCCTCGAGGTCCTGGTGGACCGGCTCGTAGTCAAGGAAGGGGCCGCCAGGCGGCTGGCCGACTCCCTGGCCACAGCTATGAATCTTTCCGAGGGGATCGTAAAGGTGGAAGTCGCGGGAGGGGAAGAGCTGGTCTTCAGCGAAAAGTTCGCCTGCGTGGATTGCGGCATCAGCTACCCGGAGATCAGCCCCCGCATGTTTTCCTTCAACAACCCCTACGGGGCCTGTCCCCAGTGCGACGGCCTGGGAACCACCAACTACTTCGACCCGGACCTGATCGTTCCCGATCCAGACCGGTCGATCCGGGAAGGGGCTATCATTCCCTGGCAGGGAAGGACGTCGATGTACTTTCATGCCATCCTCCAGTCCCTGGCCGATCACTACCAGATTGACCTCTATGCCCCTTTCAAGACCCTCCTCCCCCAGCAGCAGAAAATCATCCTCTACGGGTCCGACGGCGAGCAAATCAGGTTTTACCACGACCGGGGCGAGCAGCGGCATTTCTACTACCGGGATTTTGAGGGCGTCATCCCCCAGCTGGAGCGGAGGTACCGGGAGACCGACTCGGAAATCATCCGGGAAGAGATGGAAAAGTACATGAACATAAGGCCCTGCCCCGTCTGCCAAGGGGCCCGGCTGCGGAAGGAGAGCCTCTTCGTCAAGGTGGGCGGGCTGAACATCCACGAGGTCACGGAAAAATCCATCCGCCAGGCCCTGGATTTCTTTGCCCGTCTGGAGCTGAACCCGAGGGAACGGGACATCGCCCGGCGGATTCTGAAGGAGATCTCGGAGCGCCTGGGATTCCTGTTGAATGTGGGGCTCGACTACCTCACCCTGAGCCGATCCTCGGCGACCCTTTCGGGCGGCGAGTCCGAGCGCATCCGTCTGGCCACCCAGATCGGGTCCGGCCTGGTGGGGGTGCTTTACATTCTCGACGAGCCCAGCATCGGCCTGCACCAGAAAGATAACGCCCGGCTTCTCGCCACGCTGAAGAGGCTGCGGGACCTGGGCAATACCATCCTGGTGGTGGAGCACGACGAAGAAACCATCCAGGCGGCCGATTACGTCCTGGACCTCGGCCCCGGGGCCGGCGTGCATGGGGGAGAACTCGTCTTCCAGGGACCTCCGCAGGAGCTGGTCCGATCGGAAGCTTCGCTCACCGGGAAGTATCTTTCCGGGAAGCTGAGGATTCCCGTGCCGGAGCGAAGGAGGAATAGCCGGGGGAGATATTTAACCCTGATCGGGGCCGGGGAGAACAACCTGAAGGAGATCACCGTAAGAATCCCCCTGGGCCTGCTGACCTGCGTGACCGGGGTTTCCGGGTCGGGAAAAAGCACTCTGGTCATCGATACGCTCTACCGGGCCCTGGCGCAGAAGATCTACCGCTCCAAGGAGAAACCCGGCAAGGTCCGGGAAATCCAGGGGCTCATGGAGATCGACAAAGTCATCGAGATCGATCAATCCCCCATCGGGCGGACGCCCCGCTCCAACCCGGCTACCTACACCGGGGTCTTCACCCCCATCCGGGACCTCTTTGCCCAGATCCCCGAGTCGCGGGCCCGCGGGTATCATGCCGGCCGGTACAGCTTCAACGTCAAGGGCGGCCGGTGCGAGGCCTGCGGCGGTGACGGGATCATCAAGATCGAGATGCACTTCCTGCCCGACATCTACGTGACCTGCGACGTCTGCCGGGGAAAACGCTACAACCGGGAAACCCTGGAGGTGCGGTACAAGGGGCAAAACATCTGGGACGTTCTGGACATGACCGTGGAGCAGGCGCTGAAGTTCTTCGCCAACATCCCCCCCATCCGCGGCAAGCTCGAGACTCTGGCCGACGTGGGAATGGGGTACATAAAGCTGGGGCAGCAGGCCACCACCCTCTCCGGCGGGGAGGCCCAGCGCGTCAAGCTCTCCCGGGAACTCTCCAAGCGTTCCACGGGAAAGACGGTTTACATCCTCGATGAACCCACCACGGGCCTGCACTTCGACGACATCCACAAACTCCTGGGAGTTCTCAACCGCCTGGTGGAGTCCGGAAACACGGTCATCGTGATCGAGCACAACCTGGAAGTCATCAAGACCGCCGACCATATCATCGACCTCGGTCCCGAAGGGGGAGAGGCCGGCGGGCAGGTGATCGCCGAAGGAACCCCGGAGGAGGTGGCCCGGAACCCCCGTTCCTACACCGGCCAGTTCCTGAAGAAGATCCTCGAACGCGACCGCCCCCGCGACGCGGTCTGATGAAGTCCCTGGAAAAAATTACCATCCCCCGTATTTATCCATTAATTTTTTGGCAATTTTCTGGCCGGGTTCGTTGCTGCCCAGCAGGGCGTAAGGAGTGCGGGGGCATCGGTATTTTTTATACAGGGCGATAATACAATCGGAAAAATTTTCTTCCTGATCCGACGCAACGGTAATGACTTCCTGAGTGATATCTTCGATGCGCTTATCCAGGGTCCTCTCCATCAGCAGGCCTTCTTTCATCTCTCTATTCTCCCTCTTCTCCCAGGAGATCTTCACCCGGTGCGCTTTTTCCAGGATTTTTAAATCATCTATTTTTATTTCCTCCAAGGGATCCCCCGGATAATACCGCAGCTCCACAAAATATTTGCTCATGGCCGAATCTCCCTCATCGGTTCAAATATTCCTTGAATTTTTGAATTTTCAGTTTCCTTTCCTCTTTGGTCCTCAGGAAATAGTCTTTGGACGGCGCAATATGATAGGTAAAGTGATTATAGCCGACGTCCGGCCTGAACCGGCTGTCCGCCCATGCCTTCTCTTCAAAGGTGACGCTGATTTTTCCATCCCGCAAGCTTAATTTCCCCCTTACTCCGCACGTGGGGCATTCCACTGTCTCCCGATCCTTTAATATTCGGAAAAGCCAATCATGGCAGGAAGGGCATACACCCGGGTCGCCTTTATAGGTAAAATCCTTATTCTTGGCGGCAGCGGCTATTTCTCTTCCTATCTCATGAGCCGAATCCATCGCTTCCTGGTCGAGGACTACCTCCGAGATCCCCTGGGTACAAATGGTGATCTCATTAATTTTCGTCATCCCCATAATGTTCAGCAGGATATTGGATTGGAGAGAAACATAGGGGGTCCACCCCCGGGTGGCATAGGGGACGATCACCGTCGCCGGTTTCCTGACCTTTCCAGTCTTATGACCGAGAATCCAGCACCGGTCGATCAGCTGCTTGACCACCGCGGTCAATTCCAAAAAATAACAGGGGGCGCCCAAAATCATTCCGTCACATTCATCTATCTTTGAAAAGATGAAAGGGACATCATCATCCTGCACCTGACACACATTTTCCCGGAACAGGCAGAGCCCGCACCCCCGGCAGGGCTCGATTTTGTAGTCGGTGAGCCGGATGATCTCAACCGAAGCTCCTTCCGATTGAGCCCCCATCAAGGCCTGTTTCAAAAGAATTTCCGTGTTGCCGTTTTTTCTGAAGCTGCCGTTTAGGGCCAATATCTTCATTTCCACACTCTCCTCTCCGTTTCGTGCTTCTGGATGGTAGGAAAATGGGTGCTGAGAAGCGCAAAGCGCTGTGGGCCCCTCATAACAAAAAAGCCCATCCCAGTTATTGGAATAGGCTCCTCAAGAGCTTTTCATCTATAGGGTCCATGTACCCATCACCCGCGGCAATCTGGGCGGCGGTCAGCCCATTCGGTCTGGCTTCGATCGCCCGGATCACCCCCCATGGAAGGGCTAACCGATCACCTGACATTCAAATCCCCCTATCTTGGAACGAACGGCCCGGATCATAGGATCCAGGGATAGGGTTGTCAGCGGAAGGGAAAATTTCGGTAATCATACCAAAAGGCCTTGGCATTGTCAAAAAACCCAGAGCGAAGTGCTAACCGCTACGCTTAGGGAAGCCTTATTTGACATAACCTGCCAAAAGGTGTAGGTTTCAATCCATATCCAATCAAATGGGTATTTTTGAAAATACGAAAGGGTATATGGACAACCCAGCAGGGGAGCACACGGCTTGCAGGGCAGAGAGAGATGAATAAAAAAACCATCTTGTTGGTCAACCCCAATCAGATGAAGCCTCCGGTCACCCCGGTGGCCCTCGATTACCTGGCCCAATCCCTGGAAGAAAAGGGGTTTAAGGCGGAAGTGCTGGATTTGGCCTTTTCCACCGATGCGGAATCGGATATCCAATCTGCTTTGAGAAGAATGGATCCTGTATTGATCGGGGTGACCGTTCGCAACCTCGATGATTCGTACCTGGCCAGCCAGGATTTTTGCCTGGAGCGGACCAAGAAAATTATCGATTGCATAAAGTCCCATTCCCGAGCCAGGTTGGTCCTGGGGGGCGTCGGATTCTCCATTGCTCCTGAAGCGGTACTGGATTACTGCGGGGTCGATTGGGGAATCTGCGGCGAAGGAGAGAAGCCTTTACTCATGCTGGCCAGGCAAATATCGGGAAAGGGAGATGTTCATAATATTCCCGGCCTGGTCTTCCGGGCGGGGATGGGCTTTCATCGGAATCCGGAGCGTTCCTTCCCATTGAAAGACGCGGCCCTTGGCCGTCGCCAGGCGGTTGATAATCTCCGTTATCTCCGGGAAGGAGGGATGGTGGGGTTTGAAAGCAAGCGGGGCTGCAATCAAGGATGTTCCTACTGTGCCGACCCCATCGCTAAAGGAACGCGCGTGCGCTTGCGAAATCCAGAACTCGTAGCCGAGGAGCTGGCGAATCTCTACCGTCAGGGGATTGATCACTTCCATACCTGCGACAGCGAGTTCAACATTCCGGAAAACCATGCCCTCGAGGTATGCAGGCGGATCGTGAAGAAAGGGCTGGGAGATAAGATCCGATGGTATGCCTATCTCAGTCCCAAGCCGTTCTCCAAAGAGCTTGCCCGCTGGATGCAGAAGGCCGGGTGCGTGGGTATCGATTTCGGGGTGGATCATGCCAATGAAGACATGCTGAAAACCCTTGGGCGTTCCCATGGAGATGAGGATATTATTTCCTTGGCTGGCCTTGCCAGGGCGCATGGTTTTTCATTGCTTTTTGACCTTCTTCTGGGAGGGCCTGGGGAGACGCGGAAAACCATTGCCGAGGCGATTGAGTTGATGAAAGAAACTTCTCCCGAGCGGGTGGGGATCAGCCTGGGTTTGCGCCTCTATGCGGGAACTCCCCTTTTTCGCAAAATTCAAGCCCAGGGTCTGAGGAAAGAAAATCCCAACCTGCATGGGCCGGTGGAAGGAAATCCGGAACTCCTTCGCCCGGTCTTTTATCTCGAATCGGGGCTGGGGGAAGATATCGAGGATTACCTGGACGGCTTGATCGGCGATGATCGCCGCTTTCTCTTCGGGAATCGAAAGAGATTGGACCGGAATTACAATTACAACGACAACAGTACCCTGGCGAAGGCGATTGCCGGAGGTTACCGGGGCGCTTTTTGGGACATCCTTCGCCGCATCAGCCCTTGAAGGGATCGATCCCTTATCCGGCCTTAACTTCCATATTTACGCCGAATGATCTTGCAGAAGCCCGTGGAGGAAGGGGACGTCCCCCAGCTTTTACACTTTCTCACCCTTTTCCACCTCCGCCAAAAAGCCCAGCACCGCTTGATTGAAGTCAGCCGCCTTCTCCACGTTGACCATATGTCCCCCTTCGCCGAGGATGATTAGCTTGGCGTTGGGGATACCGCGGGCCAGCTCCTCCGAGCACTTGACTGGTGTGATGATGTCCTCTTTGCCTACAATCACCAGTGTAGGGGCTGATATCTCACCTAGCCGTTCCCTGGTGTCATGCTCCTTGTAGAAAGCTCCCTGGCAGAGCCAGGCATAGGCAGGCCGCGGATAGGGATTGCTCACCGACATGTTCACGTAGGCTTGAACCTGCTCCTCACTTTCAAAGAACTTATCAGTGTATACCCAGCTAAACTGCTCTCTGAACCGTGTCTCCTGATCTACCCCTGGCTGCATAAGCCTGTACCATACGTCAGCGACGTGCCGCATCAAGCCGGTTATCTTAGCCACGGTACCAAACAGGATCAGACTCTTCACCTGTTGCGGATATTTCAGGGTAAAGTTCTGGGCTATGGCACCACCATGGCAAAACCCTGCAAGGTGGACTTTATCGACGCCTAGGGTGTCCAGCAGCCCCGCTGTATCTTCCACCATCATCTCCATAGAGTATGGATGGTTGGGGGCATCGGTCTGACCCTCACCCCGGTTATCGAAACTTATCACCTGATATTTCTGGGAAAACTCGCGGATTTGACGAGCCCATCCCATACGCCCCGGACCGCCCGGAATCAAGACCAGCGGCTTCCCCTCCCCATGGATCTCGTAATACATGTTGATGTCGCCGATTTTCACTTTAGGCATTTTTTATTTCACCTCCTCTATTCCCCTATGTTTAAAAATAAGTATCATATGTTGTTATGAATTTTATGAATTTCTCGACCTAAATAATCTATACTACCAGATGAAACCTTAAAAATTGGGCGATTGTAGACTACCCAAATAAACCTTGTGTAAAAAGGGGTCAGTCCATGAATTTAGGAATATCTAGCTCCGAGAAGGAATTATTCCTCTTTTCATGGACTGACCCCTTTAACCCATCCTTCATGATCAGATGAATATGGTTTGAGGTCACAGAATAATTCAGAATCGAAACCCCAAACAGTTTCTTCGCCTCAAAAACCCAGTTCAACCAGGCGCGCTGATCCCGGCCAAACTTCGATAGGAATTCACCTTTGTGGCACCGATGAGTAATATGCCATACGTAGCCGGAAAGGAAGTAGGGATTGGCTCTCGGCATTTTGGCCACCTTAGATGGCTATTTTCAGGGCCAAAAATGATGGTTTAAGGCCAAAAAATCAGCCTTTTTATGGAGGTTCTTCTGCAATTTCCAATATTTACACGGGTCCGACCCATAAAGAATAACCGTTTGCGAAGCTACAGCGGAGCAAATCCGCTGCATGCCGTGGTTGGGCGGCGTCTATCGGGCGCTACGCCGAGGTGTCGTCACACCATTAAGTTCCATCCATTTCTTTATTTCTGGCTCATTCTGTGCCAATTCCTTTACGCGGGAATCGCTAAATGCAACTTCCAGATCAGAATTAATGGCCAGCCTCGTCTTCTCATCAGATTGCTTCCCATTCTTGAATGCTTCGTCAAGATTGATTCTGCATATTGCTCTAACAAACTCATAATGGGGCAACCACCCGCTCGTTTGCCAATTTCCTCTAAGCTTAATGGCTTCAGTGAGTTCAGCCTGTGCCTCTACCCAGTTGGGATTTCTTTGATCCTTGAGGGCAAAGCCAAGCTGACCATGATTCGCATGATACACTCCTTCAGTATCGCTTGCGATTAAGGCTCTGAAAATCGGTATTGTTCTCTCCATTTTCGGTTTGCCCTCCAGATTTTGCCAGTTCTCGCTTCTAACTTGTTGCGCTGCCCAGAATATCTGTGCCTTCATGTTGCTTGTTGCTGGCGCAATAATGGCATTGATCTCTTCCTGTGACGGTGGAATGCTACCTGGTGCCGGATTGAGTAACCGTTGAACCGAGCTCCATGCCTTGGCGTCAATATCTATAATGTCTAACTTAGTTTCAACTGCCGCAAGTCTACTGGAAGCATCAGCTTGTCTAAGAGCCCCTGCTAGATGTAGTCTGGTCCAAAGGTAACTAATCAAGAAGCCGTTGATCAGAAAGAATAGCAGTAGGGCAATTGAAAAGACTCCGCTGTTTAGAAAGTTGCCTAAACCTGTACCTACAAAATCTGCATATTCTCTTAAGGCTGCTGGGAGGGTCGAAACTTGAGTCAGTCCTACTCCAACCAATATTTTCGTGAGCCAATCCGAGATCTGCTCCAAATTAGTATTGACGGCATAGTTAGTCTCTTGTGGCTGGTCCTTACGATTTTGCTGAGTTGCCTGACTTGCTTCTTGTTGAAGAGTCCGAGGAATGCCGAATAGAAAGCCTAAGAGTCCTCCTATCAGTAAGGATGAACACGCTACCACTAATGCCACACCAAAGACAGATGCAAATTGACCTAGACTGCTAGCTTGACTGGCATAGAGTGGAATAACTAAACAACCTACAACCAGGCTTCCTGCGAGTACAGACATGGCTCTTTCGCTTTGAGGTATATCAGGAGGTGTTTTGGGGTGCATGTTTGAGTCTCCTATTATTGAGCAGGTCTCCTATTGAAGCGAAGCTGAGCATCGGCGCCCAACGCGGCGCTGAGCGGTGCCCGAAGGGCATCCGTCTCCAGTGCCTTGTTCTGCCCGTAGCGGAGCGGAGGGGTGGACAAGGCACACACCGCTCAGCGCCACGTTCCCCCCGGAGCGAAACGGAGGGGGGAACAAGTTATTCTATGGTTTCTGTATATCTCCAATGCCTGGTAAAGTCTGCGCCCAGGAGCAGGTCCCATTTCTCATTAATTGGCTGGCCTCTTAAAACCCCGGAACCCCGTTAACCCTAGAATTTAAAAATAATATCTTGACAAATATAAAAGGGGAGATAAAAGGGGTCTGCCCAACTAACTAATATCACAAGAAAAGCATGATTTGGTACGTATAGCACCTGCTAAAGGATTGGCTTAACGATGGTTGGGCAAGAAAGAACTGGAGCATTTGCCCTCTTCTTTTGACCCAATAGGGACTTCAGGTCAGATGGAGATCAGTTGGATAATAAGAGTTGAGGATAAATAAAAAACCTCCAAGGGAGTTATTTACCTCCCTTGGAGGTTTCGTAGGATCATCTTCTGATAACCCCACCTTCTCATTTACACCTCAGAAGGCTAAAGGTTAGGTTGATCGGTTTACTGAGATCAGGAAAGGAACTTTGACTATTATGTTATGAATTCCAGTTCATGACGTCAAGAGGAAAAATCGGGTGTTTTATGGAGAAAGATTTTTTCCATTGACATGCAAGTCAATCCCCTCTATTGTTATTTCGCCCAAAAAGGATCCTATCGGTAATTTCTTCTGATCCCTCGAGGAGTTGCTTGAAGGGAGGACGTTTATGGCCCGGAATCAGGAATACATGGTGAATTGCGGCACCACAAGAATTTCCGCCCGCCTCCCAATCGACCGTACTCGTATTGTTGCGGGACCGCCCCCGTCGGCCCCCCCTCTGCCCAATGCCGAGGCTGCCCTCCAGCAGACGCTAGCCAATCCAGTCGGTATGCCACCGTTAGAAAAACTAGTGGGTAGAGGAGCCAAAGTCACTATTGCAATTCAAGACGGACGGAACCCTAATTACCATCCTGAGGATCAGGATTTGCGCATTTTTGGCCTCCCCATCCTGTTGGATCTGTTACAGAAGTATGGCGTAAGCCCCGAGGATATTCAGATTAAAGTGGCCAATGCCCTCCACCGTATGTGGACGAGGAAGGAGATGACCCACATTCTTGGCCCCAAACTTCCTTACACCTTGGGAGGACGGCTGTCTTGCATGGATGCGGCCGATTCAAATCAGTAAAAAAGGGGTCAGGCTTGCAATTTTGGATTTATGATTCCCCATCAAGAGTCAGGATTTGGAAGATGGGGTACGCCCTTTACTTTTGCAGTTTTACAACAAATACGGCGCTCCCATTGTTCTTAAAGATTTTTCTTCCCATGGAGTATTTTCGGCTGGGACGTAGCCCCGCTGGTTTCGATATTTGGACCAAAGGCCATTGATAAATAAAGCTACAATCCTGATCTTGGAAGGGATTACTTTGCGGGAAGAAAGGCTATGGTATAGGGCGTTAATCCTGAAGGATGATTGGAGGCGAAGGTCTTCAATAGGGTGGCCATGCGGGAGAATTGATCGCCCGGAATGGTATGGGGAATGATAAGGATTCCATGATGCGGTCGTTGGTCGTTGAAGAAGCGAAGGGTGAGTTTGACGAAATCGTCTCGATTCCGGGTTACCAAACATCTCCCTTCTTTGGCCGCGAACTCCAGCTGCTGCAAATCCGAGGCCTCCACAGCTCCAATCTCATGGGTGCTTAGAGCGTCCACTCCTTTTTTCCTCAGAATATCGGCGATCTTCGGGCTGAGGTCTTCATCGAGATAGAATTTCATGCGGGTGGGCTCATGAAGGGATAGCGTTTCTGGATCTCTTCCCGACTCCAGCGCCGGTTCTTTTCGATTTGTTGGTCGATTTCCTGGGGATAAGCGGAGTAATAAGCCAGGGCCGCCCGAAGCTGTTCGGGCGATAACCAGTGATAGGATTTTTTGAGCCTTCTGGCGTCTTTCTTTACGCTCTGATAGGTAGCGATGATCTCCCAGACTTCGATTCCGGTCCCGGCCACTCGGGCCCTCCTCCCGCTCGTCCCCTCAACAAACACAACCCCGGGGCAGCGTCTCATCTTGATGGCTTCTTCCAGGAGATCCTTGGTAATAGCGGAAAAGTCTTTTCCCGAATCCTGGGCCATCCGCTCAATTTCCCGCAGCGTTTCCTGGGGTAACCGCAGGCTCTTCTGCACACCAGCCATGATCGAACCTCTTTTTTTTCTGACCAATCGTT
>Ga0111180_1256_pt1 | contig 12128 bp, 9 predicted proteins | sample DeeMarSWOR324_28_FD_80237 | JGI IMG/M metagenome (GOLD analysis project Ga0111180, IMG submission 80237) | Deltaproteobacteria bacterium SM23_61
GGCGGTGAGTATAGCGGTAAGGAGGGGGGAGCAAATCGCCAAAGAAAAAGGGCTGGTAATACCGTAGCAATAATAATTTATAATTTTATGGACGTCCCCCTTTCTACTAAACCGAAAAGCCCAAAGGAAATAAGGAGTAGGTGAATACCAAGAAATTGAGAAAAGGAGATGAATTGAGAAAAGCTTACCTCTTTTCCACCTTTTCGATGAATTCCTTGAAAGAAGAGGGGATTGGGGTCAAACCTGGGGATTGGGGTCAAACCTGAACTATTGACTGAAGAAAAGGGGTCAAGTCTGCTCTTGAATCTTGCTGATGATTAAAGTCAGATGACCGACCTTTTTCGATAGGGCAGACTTTGCCTTATTTTTCCTACTCCTTCCAATTCCACTGAATGGTTCCGTCGTCTTCCCGGCTCGTTAGATAACCGCTGTCCGCGAATTTCCGGAGCTTGGTTTCCACGAACGGGAGGGGGAGAGATAGGACTGCGGCCAGACGCTGGGCAAGGGGGGCGAGAGGACCGTTCCCGGTGTGAGCTTCGCTGCGGGGGATCTTGCCCTTTTCTTCGATCAGGTCTTGGGACAGGAGTTTCCAGGCAAAGTCCACCTCCACCCGTTTCTCCATTTCCTCCCGGAAAACACCCTGGTAAGTCCCGGTGATAGTTTCCTGTTTCATCCCCTCGATATCCTTGCTTAATTTCTGGAAGAATGATTTGGCGAAGCTTTGCACTTCCGCCGCCGAAATTCCATCGGTTTCTGTGACCGAATGATCGGCGTCGTAAAGAGACCAGTCGTCGGTGAGAATCTTGAGTCCAAACTCCGAGGCCCGCTCCCGAACCCGGGTCCCGGGGAAGGGGGACAAAAGATGGAAACCGTAAGGAATTCCCAGGCTCTGGGCGAAAGAGGCGGTCTCTTCCATGGTCTCCCGGGTTTCTCCCGGGAGGCCCAGGATGAACGAACCCAGGGGGGATATGCCGACTTCTTGGCAGAGGTCAACTGCATGCCGGGCCTTTTCCAGGGTGACCCGCTTGCCCGCCAGGTCCAGAACCCTCTGGTTGCCGCTCTCCAGTCCGAAACAGATCATCCGGCAGCCAGCTGCTCTCAGTTTCTGAAGGAGGGGTTCGTCCACCGTGTCCACCCGGGCGAAGATGTACATGTTCATCTTCAGGCCCCGGCGCAGGATTCCATCGCAGATGGGGAAGACATGGGACCGCTTGCGGGTAAAAAGGTCGTCGTCGATGCAGACTTCCTCGAACCCCAGCCGGCGGGCCGCCTCGATTTCATCCACCACCTTAGAGGGATCCCGAAACCGCCCTTTCCTGCCGGTCATGCGATAGCCGACGCAAAAAGAGCAGTCCATGGGGCAGCCCCGGCTGGAGAGGATGCTGACCGGGACGCGCATGGCCAGGTACCGGGAGATGGGAAAGAGGGTCCGGTCGGGCATGGGAAGGGCATCCAGGTCGGGGATAAAGGGACGGTCGCCGGTCCTTTGAACTTTTCCGTTCCGCCGGAAGGTCAGCCCCCTTACTTTTTCCAGGCTCTCTCCCTTTTCCAGGGCCTGAATCAGCTCCCGGGTCGTATCCTCTCCCTCCCCGCGGACAATGATGTCCACCCCGGGATATTCCTGGAGTGTTTGTTCATCCATGAAGGTCACGTGAGGGCCACCCATGACGGTCATGGCGTCGGGTGCTTTCTCCTTGCAGTACTGAAGCGTCTGGACGGCCAGGGGGAAGTTCATGGTCACGCTCGTCACTCCGATGATCTCGGGCTGGAAACGAGCCAGACGACGGTCGATCTTGTCCGTGGAGTAGCGGGTGGAGAGAAGGTCTAATATTTCCACTTCGCGCCCATCCTGTTTCAGGATCGTACCCAGGGACAGCAGGGCCGAGGAGGGTTTGGGAAATTCGGAGAAAGGGTAGGGAGGCTGGATCAGAAGAATTTTCATTTATTTCCTTTTATGGGGCGGATTTTAGTTCGATGCGGTTGACGGCTCCGAAGGAAGAGAGTGGCTTTTCGAAACCCTCTTCTTTTCCCACCACCACAAGGACTGACTTCCCAGGGTGAAGATGTTCCCTGGCGACCCGCTGCAGGTCCTCCGCGGTCACGGCGGCCACCCGCTCCTGATACTTTTCCAAATAATCTTCCGGGAGGCCGTCGTATTCAAGCCTCATCTGCTGTCCCACGACCGCCGCGGAAGAAGAAAAGGAAAAGATGAACTGGTTGATTAGGGTCTTCTTGGCCCAGTCGATCTCTTCCGGCCGGGGAGGATTCTTTTTCATGCCTTGGATGATTTCGTAAAGCAGAGAAATGACTCTGTGGGTGCTTTCCGCTTTGGTCTGGCAGAGCGCCCCGAAAACCCCGTACCCCACCCGGCCGCTGTAAAAGCTGCCCACGTTATAGGCCAGGCCCCGGTTGGAGCGGATCTCCTGGATCAGTCGGGAATTGAAACCTCCTCCTCCCAGGATGAAATTTAAAATCTTGAAGGAGAAATAATCGGGATGTTTCTGGGGCAAGGACACGTGCCCGAGGAGGATCGTGGAGGAAGGAATATCCTTGGGCGCGTAAAAAATCGCCTTCTCCTCCTGAGGGGAAGGGAAAGCGATGGATGGGATTTCAATGAACGACCGGTCCCAGGTTCCGAAAGTCCTCTCCAGGGCGGCAGTCATTTCCTCTTTCTTAAAATCCCCGGAGACCCCCAAATAAATGGTGGTGGGATGAAAAAACCTCCGGTGAAAAACAATCAGGTCTTCGCGCTGAATCTTTTCGATGGTTTCCACCGTCGGAATTTGACCCCGCGGGTTTCCGCGGTACAGGGCCCGGCGGAATTCCCGGTAGGCGATCTCTTCCGGGTTGTCATTCTGCCGGCGAATGGCCTCGATCTCCGCCTTCTTGACCAGGTCGAGCTGTTCGGAATCGAAGGCCGGCCACATGAGCAGATCAGCGAAGATGGGCAGGACTCTGGCAAAGTCCTCTTTCCTGGCGAAGAGATAGCCGCTTGCCGATTCCGTCCCCATGGAGAACTCGACCTCCGCCGCCAGGTTCTCCAGGGTTTCGTTGATTTCCTTGAAAGGCCGGCCTTCGGCCCCTCCGTTGCGCATGACCGCCGCGGTCACTCTGGCCAGTCCACTCCGGTTAGGGGGATCCTGAATCGAACCCGTGCGGATCAGGGCGGAGAGCCGAATCAGAGGCAGTTCCGGGTTTTCCAGGAGATAGACCACCATCCCATTGTCCAGGACCGTGCGGGAGGCTTTGGGCGGCTGGAAGGAGAGGGGAGGAAATTTCATGTCCCGGGGGTGCTTCAGGAGCTCATCCTCCTGGCTGCTGGCTCCCCCCGGCAGAAATGCAGTTAGAAGAAAAAGGATGAAAAAAAAGCGCAAGGTCCTACGCCTCATGGTCCTCCTGGCCCTTTCATTCACGGGGATTCAGAGGTTTTCACCAGGATGGCCACGGTCCGGTTTTTGGGAATAAAGTATTTCCGCGCCACCCGACGCACATCCTCCGCGGTTACTTTTTCAGTTACTTTTTCATAGGCTTTGATCCGATCGGTCACGTGCCTCCAGTCTCCGAAGAGGGACTGCCCGTAAGAAAGCCAGTAAGCCAGGCTGGAGTTGGAATCCAGCTTGCGGAGGAAGGAAGTCTGGATCTGGTTTTTGATTTTCTGCAAATCCGGGTCGGAAACCGGCTCCCCCTTCAGCTGATCCACTTCCCGGAGCAGGGCCTTTTCCAGTTCTTCCGCCGTGTGGGGATGGCGGGGAGCGCCGGAGAGGAGGAAAAGGTTGGGATACCGCTCGCCCGGGAAACCGTTGGAAGCGTCCGCTTCCACGGCAATCTTCTCTTCTTCCACCAGGCGACGGTAAAGACGGGAAGTCCGGCCGTAGCTCAGGATCCCTTCGATGATTTCGCATACGGCATCATCCGGATGAGGGGCGTTGGGCTTATGAAAGCCCATGATCAAGTGGGGATTGGCATCCGCCTCGACCCGGATGCGCCGTTCCCCGGCCTGCTCGGGCTCGCGGGTCTTGAGGGGAGGGGGAAGGAGCCGGCGGGGGATTCTTTGGAAATACTTCCGGATGACCGGCAGGGCCTCGTCCGGGTTCACATCGCCCACGATCATTAGAACCGTGTTGGCCGGGGAGTAGAAGGTGCGGAAGAATTCTTCCGTGGCCTGCCTGCCCAGGCTCTGAATATCCGAGGCCCACCCGATGATCGGCCGCCCGTAAGGGTGGGCCATGAAAGCGGCGGCCAGGAAGTTCTCCATCAGCTTCCGCCGGGGCTTGGAATCGTAGGAACGGCGCCGTTCCTCCATGACCACGTCCCGTTCCGAGTAAAATTCCCGCAAGACGGGATTCAGCAGGCGGTCCGATTCGATCCGCGCCCATAGCTCGAGCCGGTTGGAGGGCAGGCTGACCACATAGGCGGTGCTGTCCTGGCCGGTAAAGGCGTTGAAACCCACGGCCCCGTTCTGGGAGTAGATCCTTTCGATCTCATCCTTTACGATCCATTTTTTTTGCTCCGCCTGGAGCTTCTGGAGGGTATCTTCCAGGTAGCGGAGAAAACCCTTGTCCGCTTTCTCTCCCTTGGACCTTTCCGCCTCCAGGGAGGCGACCACCGAGTCCATGCGAATCAGGACCTTTTCTTCTTCGGCAAAGTTTTTCGTTCCCAGGGTCCGGGTCCCCTTGAAGAGCATGTGCTCCAGGAGATGGGCGGTGCCGGTCATGCCCAGGTTTTCATCCACGGCGCCCACCCGGAAACGGATGTAGAAGGAAATCGTCGGGGACTCGTGGCGTTCCAGCATGAGCACCTTGATCCCGTTTTCCAGGGAGGTTTCCTTGACCCGCCCCTCCAGGGAAAAAGAAAAGGCCGCCGCGGGAACGAACCAAAGAAGAAAGAGGATCCCTAAAAAGAAGCTTTTCCTTTTCATCCGAAAATTCAACACACCTCTCCGAACTCCTGAAATCCAGGGAACTATATCACAAGTTCGGAATGGGGGAAAGGACCCCGGTCAATTTCGAATTGCGGATTTCGGATTGCAAGCCCCATCCTTTTCCTCCTTTCCAAAAGGGAGGCGGGGGATGAAAAAAATCCGCAATCCCCAATCCGCAATCCGCAATGGATTCAGTCTTCCCGCACCACAAAGCCGCGGAGATTCTCCCGCCGTAATTTTTCCACGTAACCCTTTGCTTCCTGCTCCGTGCGGAAGCCCCCCAGGCGCACGCGGTAGAACCTCCTGGTACGGGTCTCCCAGAGGACCACGCGGACGCGGGGATGCCGTTTGGCCAGTTCATCCCGCAGCCGGTAGGCATTCTCCCTCTCCTGAAAGGCTCCGACCTGGATTGCGTAAACTCCGGCTATGGACTGAGCCGCCCCGGGAGCAAATCCCATCGCTTCCACAAGGACCCTGGCCGTTCCCGGCCCCAGCATTCCCAGTTCTTTCGCCCCGCTCCGGGAAAGATCGATAATCCGGCCGGGGATGAAAGGACCGCGGTCGTTGATCCGGACTTCGGTTTGCCTCCCGTTTCCCAGGTTGGTGACCCGCACACGGGTGCCGAAGGGAAGGGTGCGGTGAGCGGCGGTCATGGCATGCATATCATAGGTTTCCCCGTTAGCGGTCTTCCTTCCATGAAAATCTTCCCCATACCAGGAAGCGATTCCCGTTTCCCGGTACCGGATTTCCTTCCCCGGTTCGTAGGGGGGATAAGGGATTCTCTTCGGGGCACATCCAAAAAATAATAAACAAAGAAGAAAGGCGATGGAGAACTTCTTTAAATGGTTTGGCATGATTCACCCCGGACGGCCGCAGCATTTCATAGACTGTTCCCCACGAAGGGCGTTTCGCAAACCGCCCTGCAACCTTCCATCGATCTCTCGATTCTTATTTTTCCTTTGGCCCTATGATTCATTCCGCATTTCCAATTCTGCAATCCGCATTCCGAATTTGGCATTGGGTTTATATCTTCCCCAATTTCTTCTCCTCCCTGGCCGACAGATAGATCCCCGCCAGAACCAATGCCCCGCCCCAGATCAGGCTGAGGCCCGGGTTTTCCCCCAGGATGAAATAGGCCAGGATGGACGCCCCGACGGGTTCTCCCAGGATGAAGACCGCAACCAGGGTGGCGGAGAAAAATTTCAGGGCCCAGTTCAGGGAGGAGTGCCCGATCAACTGAGGCCCCACGGCCAGAAGCAGAAAGAGGATATACTCTTTGGGGGGGTAGCCAAAGAGAGGATCCCCGTTGAATAAGGCCAGGAGGATCAGGAAAAAAGCGGCCACCCCGTAAACCAGAGTGATGTAGGTGGTGAGGCTGACTTTCTGGCGGACGCTCCTCCCCACCAGGAGATAACCTGTGGCCATGACCGCTCCCAGGAGGGAGAGAAAATCGCCGTACAGTTGGTCCTGGCCTTTCCCCAGGTCTCCCCAGCCGATGATGATTCCGCCGACCACGGCCACGAGGATGGAAAGAAAAAGAATGGGGGAGATCCTCTCTCGCAGGAAAAAGAATGAGGCAATGGCCACAAAGATGGGGTTGGTGGTTACGAAGATCACCGAGCTGGCTACGGAAGTGTACTGGAGAGAGGTAATCCAGAAAGCAAAATGAAAGCAGAGGAAAAGCCCCGCGGCCAAGGACGGAAGGATCTCCCGGCGGCTGAGATTCCGGGACTCCCGGAGGGTCTTCGGCAGTCCGAGGAATAGGAGGATCAACGTGGCCAGGGTCAGGCGATAGGCTGCGATGACCAGGGGAGGGGCATCGCAAAACCGGATAAAGATGGAGGCGAAGGACATGGCCGCCACGCCGATGGGGAGAAGGACCCCCGCGCGGACATGGCTTGGAGAGAGGGAGTGGTTTTCAGACATGGAACCGGACGTAAAGGATATCCCCATCCTGAACGATGTATTCCTTCCCTTCCACCCGGATGAGCCCTTTCTCCCTGGCTGCGGCCGCGGAACCCGCGCGGGCGAATTCCTCGAAGGAGATGACTTCGGCCCGGATGAATCCCCGCTCCATATCCGTGTGGATTTTTCCCGCGGCCTGGGGAGCGTGCGTGCCCCGCGGAACGGTCCAGGCCCGGAGTTCCGGGCCGACGGTGGTGTAAAAGGTAATCAGGTCCAGCAGGCCATAGCCCACCCGGATGAGTTGATTCAAGGCGGGCTCCCGAAGGCCCATCTCCCGCAGGAATTCATCCCGCTCGGCGGGGGAGAGTTCGGCCATCTCCGCCTCCAGGTCTCCGCAGATGATGACCACGGGGGCCTTTTCCCGGGTTGCCACTTCTTCCACCCCTGGAATCCAGCGCCGCTCTTTCAGCTCCTTTTCGCTCACGTTGGCCACGTAGAAGACCGGCTTGGCAGTGAGGAGCTCCAGGGAACGGAGTAGCTTCTGTCCCTCTTCGGAAAAGGAAAGGCCAGCGGCCGGAAGTCCCTTAGCCAGGCGGTCGTTTATGGCCTGGAGGACCGGGGTTTCGGCGACGGCCTTCTTGTCACCCACCTTGGCCTGGTGCGCGGCTTTGCTCACACGCTTTTCCAGGGTCTGGAGGTCGGCCAGGATGAGTTCGGTCTGGACGATCTCGATATCCCGCCGGGGGTCCAGCGTGGAGTACACATGGGTTACGCTCTCCGCTTCAAAACAGCGGACCACGTGAGCCAGGGCGTCCACATTGCGGATATGGCCCAGAAACTGGTTTCCCAGTCCTTCCCCCTGGCTGGCCCCTTTGACCAGACCGGCGATGTCCCAAAACTCGAGGATCGTGGGGGTGACTTTTTCCGGTTTCAGCGTCCCGGCAAGTTTTTCCAGCCGTTCATCGGGAACGGGGACGATTCCCTGGTGGGGGTGAATGGTACAGAAAGGGTAGCTGGCTACCTGAGCCTTGGCAGAACTGAGGGCGTTGAAGATGGTGGATTTGCCCGCGTTGGGCAGTCCGATGATGCCGCATACGAAACCCAAGGCGACCTCCTGGGTTCTTGGTATCGGCTCTCATTATACCGAAAAGGGAACGGGGGAGCAACCCGAGCGAATCACTTCCCCCTTCACTTTCCAGATACCAGATAGGTGTTCATAGATCGAAGGCCTTGCCTGGCCCGGGAGCAAAGCCGCGCTTCTCGGCATGATGGGGAAATCAAGAATTCCCATCATTTGACATTGAAAACCGAAGGGCCTAAAATAAATCATAAATAACGAATTCTTTTGATTTTTCTCCGCAGGTCAATCCGCTTTTCAGGGGCCGTCGGAAAATCCAGTTGATCCCCCTTGGAAATGAAGGTCGACAAAAGCGGGAAGAAAAAAATTTTTCGGCTGAACCTTATGACTTGCGTAATTCAACCCGGACAAATGAATTCTTTTCTTAGAAGAACCCCCGTTCGGCTTTGGATGCTTCTCGGAGTGCTCTTGGTTATTTTTTCATCGGCCGAGGCCCAGGTTCCGAAGGAAAACTCCCTCGACCTGACCACGGCCATCGCCGATGTGGCCCAGAAGTCCATGCCGGCCGTGGTCCATATAGAGGTAACCCAGAAAGTCCAGGTTCCCTCGCCGATCTTCCCTTTTGAGGGGGATCCCTTCTTCCGTTATTTTTTCGGCACGCCTCAGAGGCCGAGGTATGACCGGAGAGAGATGCGGGGGATTGGGACGGGGATGGCCATCGACGGCGAAGGTCACGGGGATGGCCATCGACGGCGAAGGTCATATCGTGACCAACAACCACGTTGTGGGCGGGGCGGTCAAAATCACCGTCAAAATGTCCTCGGGGGAGGAATTCGAGGCCAGGATCGTGGGCACGGACCCCAAGACCGACCTGGCGGTCATCAAGATCAGTCCGCCCCCCGACCTTCCTTACCTGAAATTCGGCGACTCGGACAGGCTGCGGGTGGGAGAGTGGGTGGTGGCCATCGGCAACCCCCGCGGACTGGAGCAGACCGTGACCGCCGGCATTATCAGCGCTAAACATCGCACCGGGATTTCCGACCCGTCGAGCTACCAGGATTTCATCCAGACCGACGCGGCCATCAACCCGGGAAACAGCGGAGGGCCGCTTTTGAACCTCGCTGGGGAGGTGATCGGGGTGAACGCGGCCATCGTCTCCGAATCCGGTGGATTTGAAGGGATCGGGTTCGCCATCCCGAGCACCATGGCGGCGGCCGTGACCGATGCCCTGATCAAGACCGGAAAAGTGATTCGCGGGTGGCTGGGTTTGAGCCTTCAGGATTTGAACCCCGCCCTGGCCAAAAGTCTCAGCCTGAAATCTCCCCGGGGAGCCCTGGTGGCCGAAGTTCTCAAGGGCGGGCCAGGGGAAAAGGCCGGAATCCGGAAGGGGGATGTAATCGTAAGCCTGGATGGAGCCTCGGTTGAAAACGCCAACGAGCTTCGCAACCGCATCGCCGGGACACGCGTTGGCAAGAAGGTGGATGTAGTCCTGCTGCGCAGGGGGGAAAGGGTCGCGACTCAACCCGTGGTGGAAGCCTATAAACCCTCGGAGCGTATGGCGGCCCTGAACCTGGGGGACAGGATGGGCCTGGAGGTCAAAGAAATCTCCATCCTGGAGGCCCGCAAGCGGAAGCTGAACTCGCGCGAAGGGGTTTTGGTCACCCGGGTGGACCCCCATGGGCCTGCGGCCCGGGCCGGCCTGGAAGCGGGGGACATCCTTTATCAGGTCAACCAGCAAGACATCCGGGGTCTCAAAGATTACCATCGGATCGTGGAACAGCTCCAGCCGGGGGAGGAAATTCTGCTCCTGGTCCGGGATTGGCGAACCGGCGAAATCGGCTACCTGAGCATGGTGTTTCAATGAACCAGGAAGAGATCCTGAAAGAGGCTGTCCCCCCCATGGACCTATTGCCCTCCGGCCCGCAGGAACTCGTGGCGGCGGAAAAATCCGGAGCGGTCGAGGTCTTTGACCCCCTAAAGAGATACCTCGGAGAGATCCGCAGATTCGCCCTCCTGAGCCGGGAAGAAGAGCTAGCTCTGGCCAAGAGGTGGTGGGAAGAGAAAGACCCTCAGGCGGCTTACCGGCTGGTGGTTTCCAACCTGAGGCTGGTGGTCAAGATCGCCTTCGAGTACCAGCGGGCTTACAGCAACCTGCTGGATCTCATCCAGGAAGGAAACCTTGGTTTGATGCAGGCAGTAAAGAAGTTTGACCCCTACCGGGAAGTGAAACTCTCCTCCTATGCTTCCTGGTGGATCCGGGCATACATCCTCAAATTTCTGATCGACAACTGGAGCCTGGTCAAGATTGGGACGACCCAGGCGCAGCGGAAGCTCTTCTTTCGCCTGAAAAAGGAGAAAGGGCGCCTGGAAGCCATGGGGTTCGACCCGGGCCCCAAGCTTTTGGCCGGGACCTTGAATGTGACCAAGGAAGAGGTTACCGAGATGGACCAACGCCTGGAGGGAAGAGACCTCTCCCTCAACGCCCCCCTGGAGGAGAATGCCCAGCAAACCTACCTGGATACCCTGCCCACGGTGGAGACCCCGGAAGACGCCGTTGCGGATACGCAGTTCAATGAGATCCTAAGCCGCAAGGTTGAAGAATTTACCCGAACGCTGAAGGAGAAGGAGACTTTTCTCCTGAAAACCCGCCTAATGGCCGAAAAACCCCTCACCCTCCAGGAGGCAGGGAACCGGTTGCGCATCTCCCGGGAACGGGCCCGCCAGATCGAAAAGAGGGTCGTGGATAAGCTCAAGGTCTTCCTCAAACAGCAGTTCCCCGACTTGGAAGACATTCAGGTCCTGTTCAAAAAGTTAAACCCCGAGAATAAGAAAATGAATGTTGAACCGCAGACGATAAAAAAATTGGAATAACGGATAAAGGCTCATCTCCAAATTCGTTGAAAGCTAAAGAGCTGGTCTTTTCAGAATTTCCTGGCATTTCATGGGCCCGGAAGGAAAGTCATCTTGCTTGCAATCATGAGGCGCCTATCTCTTCCCACCGGTGGCGGGGGTATCGGTTATTTCTTCGAGGCTCACGTATCCCGCCCCCGCTGCGCTTTGCGGATGACCGACAGGGGGTTCCTGGAAAGCGGATGTCCCGCCGATGCTTGCTGCGCAATCTGACTTTCCTTCCGGGCCCCTGGCAGGCTTTCATGAAAAATTCGGTCAACGAATTTGGAGGTGAACCCGGATAAAAGACCCGAATCCATAAACTCAACTTTCCATGATTCCCATTTTTTTAATCGGCGATGATTTTTTCCTTCCGCTGAAATTCTGATTCTTTTCATTTCGCCTTCTAAGAGCCTGCCCGCCCATGAATTCTTTGCAAAATTCTGTTTTTCCGGGGTTGACAAGGGACGGATCCATGCTTACCTTTTTTTAAAATGATGCCTATGGAGAAACAAGAAAGGTGAAAGGAGGAAAAAACTATGGCGCTGATTCGTTGGGATCCTTTCAGGGAAATGTCTTCTTTGCAGGAGAGAATGAACCGCTTGATGTCTGACTTCCGCACCCGGACTCCCTGGACCGAGGAAGAGCTGGCTCAAGGGGCGTGGGTTCCGGCAGTGGACATCTATGAGACGAAGGATTCAATCGTCCTAAACGTGGAGCTTCCCGGGGTGACCAAAGAGGAAATTTCCCTCGAGGTCAAAGACAACACCCTGACCCTCAAGGGTGAAAAGAAAATGGAAAAGGACGTGAAAGAGGAGAGCTACCATCGCATGGAAAGGACCTACGGGTCCTTCATGAGGGCTTTCACGCTTCCCAATACGGTGCAGCAGGAAAAGGTCAAAGCCCGCTTCTTCAAGGACGGAATCCTGGAAGTCATGATTCCCAAGGCGGAAGAGGCCAAACCGAAACAGATCAAGGTGGACGTAGGCTGATAAAACACTCGCGCGGGGGGGCGAAGAGCCCCCCTTTTTTTTGTGCGGATTTTTTCTGTCTTTATAAAGGTATTCATCATGGAGTAACATTAAATCATCTGGGCCCGTTCGCGTCCATTTGCGGAGGTTTTATTGTTCCAAATGGGGAAAACCAGAAAGTCGTTCACGGAAAGGAAAAAAGATGCGTTTTGATAAATTGACCCTAAAAGCCCAGGAAGCCCTGCAGGAAGCTCAGACCATCGCCGAGAAGCGCGAACACCAGCAGATCGAGCCCGAGCATCTCCTTCTGGCCCTGATTCAGCAGACCGAGGGGATCATCCCCCAGGTTTTCGAGAAACTCGGA
>Ga0111180_1191_pt1 | contig 12075 bp, 11 predicted proteins | sample DeeMarSWOR324_28_FD_80237 | JGI IMG/M metagenome (GOLD analysis project Ga0111180, IMG submission 80237) | Deltaproteobacteria bacterium SM23_61
TGCTCGCTTCCCAGCTGGGCACCGCCGTAAACATTTACCTTGATCTTTCCACCGGAATACTTTTCGCAGAGCTCCTTGAATTTATCCGCATAAGCCTGGTGGAAACTGTCCGGCGGCGAGGAAACGGCATATTTAATGGTAAATTGCTGGGCCCCGGCCCCTGTAGTCAGCAATGCGATACCGAAAAACAATCCTGCCACCACGGCAAACCACTTTTTCATCTTTTTTTCTCCTTTCCCGGTTATAAATCTCAGCCGGTTTTCAGCAATTTCCGGCCTCTTGCAACCTTTTCTAACCACCTAACATTCTTCCCAAAGCAAAAGCCGAATTCAGGACGAACCAAATCCCGACCACGACGCTCACCGAAAGGACGGCCAGAATCGTTCTTGGGGAAATGCGATTATTCCTGATCCCGGCCATTTGCCTTCCCCCCCGTGCTGCCCGCCGCCAGTCCCAGAAAAGTAAGGATCAACGGATAGGCGATCATGAAACCCGGATGGACCTCCAGAACCGTGAAGATCAGCATGAGGGCTCCCCCCAGAACGGCAAGGATGGCTCCGTCGGCTTTCCGAAAAAGGCCCCGGCCGTGCACCCGGTAAAGCCAGAAAATTTGCAGAACCAGGAACAGGAAGCCGGCGGCGAAAAAAAACTCGCGGGAAACCTTGGAAAAGAGTCTTTCCAAAAAAGTCGGGTTGTTCCATTGCCCGTCGACGATCTGCGGGGGGCTCAGGACTAGGACGAACCTTCCCACGATCCTCTCCGGCACCCAGCGGTCCACCAGGAGATTGGCCTGGATTCTCCTCCCGTCCCGCTGAAGACTGCTGAACTCCAGCCTCCACTTCTTTCCCAGCCCTTGTCCCACGAGGGCGCACTTTCCCAGCTCCCATTTTGCCCCAGGGAACTTCGCCTCAAGGTACTCCCGCGCCGTCCTCAGGGCGGGATCGGGACTGGAGACCCGCCACTGATTCCATAAAAGGATGATGGAGAGGATCAGAAACGGAGCGGCGAAATATTTGATTCGCAGCGATGACTTTCTTAAATCGATCATGGCAAAAGACTGAATGGTACAGGGATCAAAACGGATAAAGACCCATCATTTCCGGGTGAAAATATCTGAAATGGGAATATTAGCACAAAGATCAGAATCCTCCAACCCAAACGGCTGAATTCTGTATCCAAGCCCTTCCAGAAATTCCCCCTTCGCCCCCTTTTTCTAAAAGGGAGGTGGGAAAGATTTCTGGGCATCATTTCCAAGAGAACATCTTGTTTTTCAATCTAAGGATCCAAAATCAATAAGCGGTCAGCCATGAGCTCCGATCGATGAGCTGTGGGTTCTATTTGATCACTTTATAAATTGCGTTGCAGTCCTCCTTACCAAAACCCTTCGCGCTTCCGGCGCGGAAATATTCCAGGGCCACCTTCATGGTTTTGGCGTCGTTCCCCCAGGCTTCGGCCATTTCACACCCCAGGCGGACATCCTTCAGCGCCAGGTCAAGGCCGAAGCGGTTGGCAAAGTCACTGTTGGCGATCCAGGGCCCGCGGACCTCGGCCTGGAAGCTCTTTCCTCCCGTGTCGGCCAAAAGCTCCAGAAACATCTCGGTCTCAATCCCTGCCTTGTGGGCGATGCGAATCCCTTCGGCCAGGACCGCTAGGTTGGTCATCCCGATCAGATTGCTTATCAGTTTGAAAGCCGATGAAGCCTCCACTTCCCCCATGTAGATGACCGGCTTTCCTATGATCTCCAAAACTCCCTTCATTTTTTCATAGACTTCCTTTTTCCCGCCCACGAAAACGGGCTCTTCCGCCTTCTCGGCGTGAGCCGGTGTTTTTCCCAGAGGGCACTCCAGGAAATGGATCTTCCGGGCCTCCGCTGCATCGGAGAGCTTGCGGGCGGTCCGGGGATCGATGGTGCTCACATCGATGTAGGTGGCTCCTGGCTTCATGAGGTTTAACAATCCATCCTTGCCCAGCATCACCCCTTCCACGTCGCCGGGGAGGGGCAGGCTGGTAAAGACTACATCCGCCCCCGCCATGTCTTGCACCTTTTTGACTGCCTTGCCGGTCGCACCTGCGCCCACCGCTTTTTGAATCGCCTCCTGGCTCAGGTCAAAAACCAGGATTTCTTTTCCCGCACGGATCAGGTTGCGCGCCAGACCTCCGCCCATCCTCCCGACTCCGATAAACCCGAAAATCATCATTCGTCTCCTTAAAAAAACAGGGTGCTGATAGCTCATAGCTGATAGCAAAAAACATGAGCTACGAGTTACGAGCTTTGAGCTTGGAGCTACGAGCTATGGGCTATTTCCGTTTATTTTTCACGTATTCATCCAGCCAGTACAGGTTCAATTCGGCCAGCTTTCCCGCCGTCGGGACTCCATCCTTGGGGTCCCAGCCCATGGCCTCGTAATACATGGTCAGGGCTTCCTGAAACTCCTTGCGGTCGATCCCCTTGCCCTGCAGGGGGCCGCTCTCCAGACCTTCGAAGAGGCGGTCCGGCAGGGTATCATCCTTGCGGCCAAAACCCTCGCGCAGGTTGAACACCCGGGCCATGGTGACCGTCCGCTCCCCCGCCTTCAGCAGTTCCCAGAGGCTCGTCTCCCATCCGGTGACCGCGCTGACCACTTCAACCAGTTTGTTGAGATGGAGGGCCCAGACCGGCCCGGCGACGAAGTTACAGACCCCCAGGGAATTGTAGAGAGACCAGACGAACTGGAGATAGGTGTAATTGCGGACCTTCTTGGGCCCGAGGTCCCGGGCCGGGACGGCCTCCAGCAGGCCCAGGGGGGCAATCCGGCCCAGCATGGGACCGGGGGCGGCAAAAGGCGTGTCGTGAGGAGCCTCAACGTGATCGGCTCCCGTGGGGGATAAGGCAAAGCTCAAACCCTGACCGGTCTTCCCGCGCGGGTCGTGCATGGGAAGTTCTTGCCCCTTGATATGGAGGGCGTATTTCTCCGACCCCTTGCCGATCTTTTCCGCCGCGATTTTGACCCCTTCCGCCAGCAGATCGCCAAGACGGTTCTTTCGGAATGCGATCCACTCGAGTCCCTTGATCATGGCGTCCGCATTCCCGAACCGGAACTCGACCCCTTCCGTGTCCTCTTTGGTCAAAATCCCGTTTTCATAACACTCCATGGCAAACCCGATGGCCACCCCGGCGGAAATGGTGTCCAGCGTGTACCGGTTGCAGAGTTCGTTCCCCTTGGCAATGGCCGCCAGATCATCGATGCACAGGAGAGACCCGAGGGAACTCAGGGTCTCATATTCCGGTCCGCCGTACAGGGGGGTAGTAGTGTAAGGGCCTTCGGCCACTTCCACCGCCCGTTTACAGCGCACCGCGCAGGCATAGCAGCCTTCCTCCGCCCGGAGAATGGTCTCGGTCATCTTCTCCCCGCTGATCTTCTCCACCCCCTCGAAAACCCCGGTATGGAAGTTTCGGGTGGGAAGGATCCCCTGGGTGTTCAAGGGCATGACCAGGTTGGAGGTTCCCATTTTGCGGAGCACTTTGTTCGGCCCGTGGGTGTTGATCTGTTCGGTGAGGGACTTGGCCAGGTCCAGGAATTTTTCCACATCCTTGACCTCCGGTTTGCTGCTTCCCCGGACGGCGATGGCTTTCAGGTTTTTGGACCCCATCACCGCCCCCATCCCGGTTCGTCCATTGGCGTGCTTCAACTCGTTCACCACGCAGGCAAAACGGACGAGCTTCTCTCCCGCCGGTCCGATGAGGGCCACCCGGGCCCTTTTCTCTTTCACCTCCTCGCGGATCTTTTCCTGGGCCGGGCCGGTTTCCAGGCCCCACACCTTATCCGCCGACCGGAGCTCTACCTTCCCGTCGTGGATCCAGAGGTAGGAGGGTTTGGCCGCCTTGCCGGTGATCACTACCGCATCGAAACCGGCGGACTTCAACTCCGGGCCCCAGAATCCGCCCGCCTCCGCTTCTCCGAAACCTCCGGTGAGGGGAGACTTCGCGGCCACGGTGTAGCGGGTCATCCCGGCGATGGGGACCCCCGAAATCACGTTCGAGGCGAACACCAGGACATTATCCGGGCTGTAAGGATCGATCCCCGGCTTCAGGTTTTTCAGCAGGTAGTAGGAGGCGATCCCTCCACCTCCCAGGTAGGTCCGGTAAAACAACTCATCCGGCTCCTCCACCCGCATCTTCATACTGCTCAAATCCACATGCAGAATTTTGCCGTTGTACCCGTTGGGCATGGCTGACTCCTTTTTCTTGACAACCCCCACTCAGGAGGTTCTCTTCTCATCCTTCGATTCGCGGATCACGAGCTCCGTTCGCAGGATGTACTGCGGGGAAACCCCTGCTTTTTCCCCCGTATACTTTTTCCCCTCCAGTCATGTCAAGGGGAAAAAATGGGCCGCCCAGAAAAAAGAGGCGAGGGGATTTGGTCCCGTCGCCTCTTTCCGTGGGCACTTTCCCCATCCGGTTTCCCGGACGGCAGGTTATACTTCGTTCACCGCGATGGCGTCGTTGGGACAGACTTCGATACAGCTCTCGCAGCCCAAGCACTCATCCATGTTGACGGGTTCGGATTTGCCGTCTTTGATTTCAAACACGTTGGCCGGGCAGGTGTCCACGCATTCGCCCTTGCCGTCGCATTTTTCCTTGTCCACGGTAACCTGATACATAGTTTCCTATTCACCTCCTTTTATGGATTCAAAGCTTTTTTCAGCAGCGGTGTGATAATATAATTATAAGAATTTTGGGGGAGATTTCTCATGACCCCCGTCATAGGTTGACCCGCCGGGAATGGGATCTGATTAAAAAATACATATCGGAAATATCCCTCTTTGTCAACCGAAATCCAAGCTGAGTTCGTTCATGATTACCCAGGAGGAAGAAAAACACATACGGGAATGCGCTTATGTACCCGAGCACATTGTTTCCCTGATGGTGGGAATTTCCCGGGCCGAGCCCTTTTTTCAGGAAGATCATCTCTTTTTTCTGAAGGACGACGGGATGATCCTGGTCGGCTATCCCCTGGGGAAAAATTTCCAGGACGAGTTTTTTTCGGCGGTTTTGGCGAAACTTCAAAAGAAGTTCCAACCCGCCACCACCTGGTTCGTCACTCCGCGCATACCGGCAAGCCTCTCCCCTCGGGTTCGGGGGAAGGAGGCCGATGAATACTACAAACTCGACCTCCGGGATTCCAGGATAAAAAGGACCTTGCAAAGGGAGGTGGAAAAAGCGGCCCTGGTTCTGCGGGTGGAAAAACACCGCGACTGGTCTCCGGAACACGAATCCCTTACCCGGGAATTCCTGGGAAAGGAGAACTTGAACCCCAGGGTGAGGGAACTTTACCTGCGGATACCGCAGGTCCTGGCGCATTCCGAAACATCCCTGGCCCTGAGCGCCCGCGACGAAAAGGGAAATCTCTCGGCCTTCTTTGCCGTCGAGCTGGGGGCTCAACGATTTGCCACCTATGTGGTAGGATGTCATTCGCTGATCCATTACGTTCCCCATGCCTCCGATCTCCTGTTCCACGAAATGATCGGCCTGGCCCGGGAAAAAGGGAAGGAGTATATTCACCTGGGGCTGGGAGTCAACGAAGGGATCCGGAGGTTCAAAAAAAAATGGGGGGGAGTCCCCGACTTTCCCTATTTTGCCGGGGAAATCATCCCGGCGCAAAACACAACCCTTACCTGGCTAAGGGCCCTGGCGTCAAAAATATGAAACCCATCGATCGAATGAGATACTATATCTTTCCCGGGGAAAAACCGCTGAAAACCGTCTGGAGAGTGGAAAAAAACGGAAAGATAAACTACCTGATCGGCACCGCCCATTTTTTCCCCTACCACTTCCGGATCTCCCTCAAGAAAATCCTCCGGCGTTCGAAGCGGGCCCTGTTCGAAGGCCCGCTGGACTCTCAGAGTATGGAGAAGGTGGTCGCCTACGGCTCGCAGGGGGAAGGGTCCCTGGAGATTTATCGTTCCCTGGATTCCGGGACCCACCAAGAAATTCGGAGAAGGGCCGACAGCCTTTTCGGCAATCCTCAGGCCTTCCGGGTAAGTCGGGGAAAGGGCGGAAGCCTCTTCGGGGATTCCCAGACCCTTTTGCAATTTATTCCCAAAGGGGAAAAGCCCTCCGACCCCCTGGAGGCCCATTTCCAAAGGCTGCGCCCCTGGCTTGCCTTCTTCTCCATCTGGACTTCCTACCTGAAAGGCAAGGGATGGAGCGGCTCGGTGGACCTCGAGGCCTTCGAGCTCTCCAAGAAATTGGCGAAGGAGATTCACTTCCTGGAGACCATCGAAGAGCAGGTCCGGGTGCTGGAACAAATCCCCGTGGAGCGGATGACCCGGTTTCTGAAAAATGTTGATCGTTGGGACGAGTATTCGGAATCCTATGTGCGGGTTTACCTTCAGGGAGAACTGGCGAATTGGATGAGCGGGACGAGCGATTTTCCCTCCCGCTGTACCCCGGTCATCGATGAACGGGACCGGGTATTCTACCGCCGGATGACCCCCTTCATCGAGGAGGGGGAATCGGCCGTTTTTCTCGGAGCTCCCCACCTTCACGGGGTCAACCAGATGCTCGAAGCCGATGGTTACCGCGTAGAACACATCCTGGAAATGGAAGAATGATTACTCCCGCAGAAAAAGATTTCATCCTGGAGAATGCCTACGTTCCGGAGCATCTTCCGGATTACGCCACCGGAGTTGCGGGGGGAGAACCATTCCTGGCAGCAGATTTCGTTTTCTATCTTTTACCGGGTTCGCTGGTCTTCGTGGGCTTCCCGCTGCGGGGACGATTTGAAGAGAGAAAAATGACCAAAACCCTGGAAGAGGTGGTCGTCAGGCAATCTCCCTCCCGGGTCGCCCTCATCGCCCCGGCCATTCCCCCCCGCTTGGGAACATCCGGACCGGCGGATTCCTACTACCGCCTGGACCTAGAGGGCGAAGGGAGCTGGAATCCGATCATCTTCGCCTGATCTCCGAATTTTCCGGCGCCCGGCCCCTGGAAGAAGGCACCCGGAGCATTTTCTCCCGGATTCCGGAATACCTTTGCGCCTCCCCCACCGCATGGGTTTTCAGCGCCCGGACGGGACATGGAGACTTGTTGGCATTTGACATCGCCGAATTTCCCCCTTCCGGCTATGCCTTTTACATGTTCAATTTCCGGTCCCGGGAGAAAACTGTGCCGGGGGCATCGGACCTGCTCCTCTCGGAAATCGTTCGGACGGCCCAGGAGCAGGGGAAAAGGGCAATCAACCTGGGACTGGGGATCCACCCGGGAGTGATTTTTTTCAAGAAAAAATGGGGGGGGCGGCCTTTTCTGGAACTTCGCTCGGTCAGCTACGAGCCTTCGCCCAGCGCCTTTCCGGAAAGTTTATTATCGAAACTATGAAGAAGAGCTTCTGGAACGGGTTTTTTCAAGGCCGGCAGCCGAAACCCTTTTCCGCCTGGCAGATCGAGCTCACCACCCGCTGCCCGCTGCGGTGCAAAATGTGCTGCCGGGAAGGGCACCACAGCATGGCCCGGAAGGACATGACCTTGGAAGATTTCCAAAAAATCCTTCCTTACTTGCGGGAAGTCGAATCGGTGGTCCTGGAAGGATGGGGGGAGTCGCTTCTCCACCCCCGGTTGATTGAAATCATTCGCCTCGTCAGGGACGAGGGAGCCCGGGTCGGGTTCGTGACCAGCGGCATGACCCTGAGCGATGATTATGTCTTAGAATTGGTTCAAGCAGGCACCGACTTCATCGGGTTCTCCCTCTCCGGGGCCATGGCGGAAACCCACGATTCCATACGGGTCAATTCCCACCTGCCCAAACTGCTGGACCATATCCGAAGATTCCAGGAGATCAAAGTTCGCCTGAAAACCTCCCTTCCCCGCCTGCACATCGTCTACCTTCTCTTGAAGAACAACATCGCCGAGCTCCCCATCCTGATCCGCCTGGCCAAGGATCTGGGAATCGGCGAAATCATCCTGATCCATATGGCCCTGATCAGCAACGCCTGGCAGGAGGGGCAGAGGATCTTTGCCCGGGAAGAAACGGAAGAATATGAAAGCATGGTGACCGAAGCCGGAAAGATGGCCCGCGGTCTGAAAATCACTCTCCGGCGGCCTTCTCTTACCCCGCGGGATGCGGCGGTCTGCTCGGAAAACCCCTTGCAGAACCTGTATATCTCGGTAAATGGAAATGTCTCCCCGTGCGTCTATCTCCGGCCCCCCGTTCCTCCCCCCTTCTTGCGGATCTTTCACGGGGAGGAATTCCGTATGGAGAAGGTGGGGTTCGGGAACATTTTTCAGAAACCCTTTCCGGAAATCTGGCAAAATTCTCAATACCAGGATTTTCGGTCCTGTTTCTTGCGCCGCCGGGAAAAGATGCAGGAGATAACCGGGATTCTCCTGGACCCCGATAAACGAAAGAGCCTGGAGTCTTTTTCCCTCCCCTCTCCCCCCCTTCCCTGCCGAAGCTGCTATAAAATAGAGGGCTTCTAATGGGAAGGCACCTGATCGTGAGGGTATAACACCTCTGATGTCCTCCGCCGCGTCCTCGCTTTCGCGCCTGAGCGGGCCGAATCAAGGGCGTAGCGCTAGCCAATCGCTTCGATTGTATCGAACATGCAAATGCAGCACGAGGACATACCCCCTTCTTGGTCATAACCGCCGAACACTGCTCCGTTGTCGGCCACCGAGACACAACATTCAGCAGACTCGTATCGAAGCCGATGGCCATTTCGACTTCGGATCTTTGGTCATCTACTTTTCCCTCGGATACGGCCAGGCCGTGATGCCGCCTTCCATTACCTTGACGTTTTTCCATCCGTTACCTGCGAGCACCAGGGAAGCCTCGTAAGCACGCAGGGAAATCCGGCAATAACATATAATTTCTTTTTCTTTATCGCTGGGAAGCTCCTTCATGCGCTTGCGCAGCACGCCCAGGGGGATCACCGTCTCGTGAATGCCCAGGCGCATGGCCTCGAATTCCTCCGGACCCCTCACATCCAGGATAAATGGTTTTTCGCCGGCCAGCACTTTATCCCATACTTCCTTGCAGCTAATGCCTTTGAGCCTTCCTTTCATTTTGTTTTGCATGATGTGCGCCGTGGCAATGAAATGGTCGATGGCCAGGGAGAAAGGCGGCGCATAAGGCAAATCCGCGTTGATGAGGTCTTCGACGGTGAGTTTGCCCTGGATCGCCATCGACCATTGGGCGATCTGCTTGCTAACGTTCCCCGGCCCGATGCACTGCGCGCCCAGCACGCGTCCTGTTTTTTTATCCGCGAGGAGTTTCGTAACCAGAAGCTCACCTTTCATGAATGCTGGTTTGTCCAGATTTATGTTGATGACCGTGAGAGTGTCCTGATAGCCGTGTCTTTTGGCCGCTGTTTCGGAAAGACCGGTGGAGCCGGCCGCGTAATCGAACACCTTGCAGATGCCGGTTTGAATGGTTCCGGGAAATGTTACCCAGTTTTCCGAAGCGGCGTTTTCGCCCGCCACGCGCCCCTGAAGATTGGCCAGATCGCCGTAGGGCGCGAGCACCTTTTTGCCGGTAATCCGGCTGACCGTTTCCACGCAGTCGCCCACCGCATAAATGTCCGGGTCGGAGGTCTGCATGTATTCATTGACCTCAATGCCGCCCAGGTCCCCGATTTTCAACCCGGCGGCTTGGGCCAGTTGGATATTGGGGCGCACGCCGACGGCCACCACCGCCAGCTCACAGGGCAGTTCAATTCCGTTTTGCAGTTTCACTGCGGTGAGCTTTCCATTCTCACCTAAAAAGGCTGCGATGCCGTTCTCGGTGATGACGTTCGCGCCCTTGCTGCGGACATGGTTTTCCACAAGTTTTGCCAACTCCCAGTCCAGAAAGGTGAGCAGATGCCGATGAGGCCCCCGCCGATGACCACGGCTTTTTTGATTTTGCCTTCATCGCGCACCTTGCGCAGAAAATCCGCGTCTTTCATCGACTGCAGCGTGGTGATGCCTTGCAAGTCCGTGCCGGGAACCGGCGGCATGCTCGGGACGGAGCCGGTGGCGATGACAAGCTTGTCGTAGACAAGCGAGCCGGTTTCTCCCGTGGCAATATTTTTATACGAGACCGAATGTTTTTTCGGGTCGATGGACGTTACTTCCGTGTTCACTTTCGCCTCGATGTCCTTGGCGTTGAGATAAAACAGGGGATTTCTGGTGACTCCGGTGGTCGTAGACAAAAGCATGTTGCGGTCGTCGAAATAGCCGCCGACATAATACGGATAGCCGCACGAGGCCATCGAAAGATCCGGGTCTTTTTGCAGAATGACCACCTGGGCGTTATTGTCAATCCGGCGGGCTTTTGCCGCCGCTTTGGGGCCGGCGGCCGATCCGCCGATCACGATAATTCTTCTTCTTGGGGTCATAGATTTCTCCTCTTTCTTATAGTAGCGATCAAAACGTCAGAATAAATCGCCAAACCGGGGTAATTCTCAACACGATTTTTATTTCTGGTTCATCTCCAAATTCGTTGACCGAATTTTTCAGGAAAGCCTGCCAAGGCCCGGAAGGAAAGGTCCCGCTCCGAGCGGGACGCAGCAAGCATCGGCGGGATATCGACTTTCAATGAACCCCCCGTTGGTCATCCGCAAACCGCAGCGGGGGCGGGAGAAGTAAGCCTCGAAGAAATAACCGACTCCCCCGCCACCGGTTGGAAGAGATATGCGCCTCATGATTGCAGGCAAGATGACTTTTCTTCCGGGCCCATGAAATCACAGGAAATTCTGAAAAGACCAGCTCTTTGACTTTCAACGAATTTGGAGATGATCCTCATTTCTTTAATTGCCAACAGGGTTCTGAATGGTAAAAGCACGATGATTCCTGAAAGCGCTGCTGGCAGTATCCAAGGCAGGATGCCAAAGCTTTGAAAGTGCGTATGATGATACATGATCATCGCGGAAACCGTCAAGGCCGCCAGGGAGCCGAGCAGCGAACTACCTATCCTCCAGAACTCTTGAGTTTCCGCCATAGGGTCACCGGGGAGATTCCGAGTTCTTGCGCTGTTTTTTTCCGGTTTCCCTCATGCTTCTCCAGCATCTTCAGGAGGGTCTGTCTCTCCGCCATCTTCAAAGCCTCCCTTCCGACGGAAAGCTGGAGGGGCGCTGTCTTGGCCCGGGCGAGGAGTTCCTGGGGAAGATGTTCCTCCCGGATCTGGGAGCCGTTACACAAAACGAAAGCGTGCTCCAGGACGTTTTCCAGCTCCCGGACATTACCGGGAAAGTCGTAGCGCATGAAGAGCTGCATCACCTCCGGGGAAACGGAAGTGATTCTTTTGTTCATCCGCAGGTTGAATCGTTTTAAAAAGTGGTCCACCAGCAGGGGAATATCTTCCCTTCGCTCGGCCAGGGGAGGAAGCTCGAGTTTGACCACGTTCAGCCGGTAGTAGAGGTCCTCCCGAAAGCGACCTTCCTGGACCATCCGGGCAAGGTCCTTGTTGGTGGCCGCCACGATGCGCACATCGGCCTTGTAGGGCTTGACCGCCCCCAAGGGCTCATATTCTTTTTCCTGGAGGAAGCGCAGCAGCTTCACCTGGACGGCCGGGGAAATGTCCCCGATTTCGTCCAGGAAGAGGGTCCCTTTCTCTGCCCGGGCAAACCGCCCGGGTTTATCCTTCCTGGCGTCGGTAAAAGCACCTTTGACGTACCCGAAAAGCTCGGATTCGAGGAGGGTGTCGGGCAGGGCGCCGCAGCTCACGACCACATAAGGGCCCTTTGTCCGTGGACTTGCGGAATGGATGGCCCTAGCCAGAAGCTCTTTTCCCGAACCGCTGGGGCCCTGGATCAGGACCGTGCTGTTGCTCTCCGCCACCGCGGGCAGGAGGGAAAGGATTCTCTGCATCTTTTCATTCTTACTCACAATGTCGCCGCTGCTGTACTTGCCGGTCAACTCCCGCCGCAGCGCTTCGATTGCCGAAAGGTCCCGGAACGTTTCCGCCCCGCCGATGATCCGGCCCTTTTCATCCCGCAGGACGGCCGTGCTGATGCTGATCGGCAGAGTTTCTCCCTTGGCGTTCAAGATGTCGACCGGCGAATCGATAATTTCCCGGCCTGTTTCCAAGGTCCTTTTTAAAGTGCAGGCGGTCTGGCAGAT
>Ga0111180_1092_pt1 | contig 12073 bp, 8 predicted proteins | sample DeeMarSWOR324_28_FD_80237 | JGI IMG/M metagenome (GOLD analysis project Ga0111180, IMG submission 80237) | Deltaproteobacteria bacterium SM23_61
CCCCCAGCCCGAGCGCGCCGGCTTCCAGGGCCGCCGACGCGGCCACCGCGGTCCGGGCATGGTCGGCCACGGCTTTCGCCTCCCGGTCCCGGTCGTACCCGTCCACAACCCGCCGGGCTTCCCGGGCCACCCCCTCCACCAGCCGGTCCCGGTCGTAGGGAAAATTCCCCGGCTCCATGGCCCCGATGATTCTTTCATTCTGCTCGCGCCGCCTCCCGGAGAGGTGTTGATGGATGGCTTGCCACTGGCGCAGGTCGGATTCCACCAGCCAGTCGATGAGGGCGGTCACTTTCTCCTCCGTCTGCCGGGGCAAGTCCGCCACCACCTGGCGTTCGAACTCCTGCTGGATGCGAGGCTTGCTCAGGAGGTCGAAGACCCGCCCGAACCGGAAGGTCTCGTCGAAAAAGACCTGCCCGCGCTTTTCCATTTCCAGGAGGATATTGTCGATGTCCGCCATGCGATAGCCGAAATTGCGCTGCATATCCTCGCGGTAGAATTTCATCTGGGATTCCACGTCGGCCAGGAGGTCAAGATCAGTTTTGAGGGAAGCCATGCGGGAATCGACCCGATCCAGGTATTTTTCGGTGAGACGGATCCCTACCCCCAGCGGGTTGAGGAGTTTGAGCCGCAGGCGGCTGCTCTCATCCAGGGTATGGTGGATGTATTCCTCGAAGGGAGCGAACCGGCTCTCTTCCCAGAAGCGGGCCTCCCCCTGCTTGCCCCGCAGGGCGGCGCGGGCGCTGAGGGCAAAGGCTTCGGGGACCATTCCCAGGAGAAGGCGGGCGTTTTCGAGGACAAAATTTCTGACCTTGGCTATTTCCCCTTCTTTTTCGAGGATGTCGACCTTATTGATGACGATGACCACCTTTTTTCCCCAGTCCCGAATGCGCTCCAGAAAAACTCTCTCGCTCTCGGTGAAAGGGCGGTCGGCGGAGGTGACGAAGAGGACCAGATCCGACCGGGGAACGAAATGGTTGGTGATGGCCTCGTGGCGCCGGATGACGGCGTTCGTGCCGGGGGTGTCGACGACGGTCATAGCGGAAAGGAATTCCACGGGGAAGGTCACCAGAGATTGGTCTTCTCCCAGGGTGGTTTTTTCGTGATTGCCGTGGCGGATCAGGTAGATCCGGGTTGTGGTCGGGGTGACGCCCTCTTCCAGCAGCGCCTGTCCCAAGAGGGCGTTGATGACCGCAGTTTTCCCCGAATTGAACTCCCCCACCACCACCAGGAGAAAAAGCTCGTCCAGTTGCTGAATCGAACCGCGGAGGGTGGCCTCGTCTTCCGATTCGGCTCCCAATTTTACCAGTGCCGTCCGCAGGTCGTTCATCAAGCCGCGTTCTTCCCCGAGAAGACGCTCCTGCTCTTTGGTCAGCACACCCATGAAATTCCCTCTCTTTCGGCTTCCATTGTATAGGGGACGGGGGATTCTTCCCACTCGTATATCCACGGATTTCGCAGATTACGCAGAAAAACAAATAGGTCTTTTGAAAATATAAAACCTGTGTTTATCTGTGTTCATCTGTGTCCAACAAAGTCTTTTGTCTTTAAATCTGTTGCCAATATGAATCCGTGTTCATCCGCGCCCAAACAGGTCTTTTGTCTTTCTTTCTTCTGAAAATATAAAATCTGTGTTTATCTGTGTTCATCTGTGTCCCATTCGGTTTTTCCGCGAATTCCCGAAAACCCCCGAGGGCCGGCCCCTCATTCGGTCACTTCCGGCGTTGCTTTGGGGTCGAAGGGATTGGTGCGGATGGCCAGGGAGAATAGGTATGGATAATGCGTTTTCAGGTGGAGCATGTAATCCAACCATCCCGAAATGAGGCTCTTGTAGGCCCGTCCCATATCCCCGGCCAGATGGGCGTAGTCAGTGCGGGGGAGGTTCTGCAGGTTCCTGCGGCAGGTCAGTTCCTCGGCCAGGTGAAGCACCGCCCAGAGAATGTCGGTGAATTTCTCATGCTCGAGGAGATTCGGGTTTTCGAGAATGCGGAGGAAAAAATCCTTCTTTTCCTTCAGGAAGTCGCGCAGGCCCTCCAGCCCGCCCTTCTGGCTGTCCATCGTGAATTCGAGGCCGCGGATCCGTTGGCTGGTTTCGGAGAAACCCTGCTGGTTCCAGCGCTCATTCCCGACGAGTTCCTGGCGGATCCGCTCCACCTGGGGGTCATATTCAGACAGCATGCGCAGGAGCTCCGACCCCCCTTCGCTGAAGAAGACCCCGATGATCATGTTGAGCTTGTGGAGGAGGGAACGCTTCTCCCGCTGATGGAGGAGTTGATCGATGATGAGGGTGACCAGAAGGACCTCGATGAAGACGAAGCCGATGTCCGCCACCAGAAAAATGAAGATGTGATGGGAGTCGCGGAAGATAAGGAAGTGAATGATATAGACCACCGCCGAAAGGACGACCAAGAAAAATCCGATCCAAATGCGCCAGTTCCATTTTTTCATCTTTTCCCCTCATGGCATCCAGAGGTAAAGGAAGCGGACTCCCTGGGAGGAGAGGAGATTTTCCCCGTCGATGGAAACCAGGTTGAAAACCGGGCTTCCCCCTTCGCCCAAGCCCGAGTAAATCGTGCTCTTGTAGCTCCCCGGCCGGTAATAAACGACCACCGAAGCCTTGTCCAACCCCAGATAGGACTTCACTCCCTCGATGGCGTCGTCGAGGTAGCCGACCCGGTCGACCAGCTTGTGCCCCAGGGCCTGCTGGGCCGTGTAGATCCGGCCGTCGGCCAGTTTGGCCACCCTCTCTCGGTCCAGGTTTTTGCGCCCTGCGGTGACGACCTCCAGGAATCTCCCGTAAAGCTGGTCGATGAGTTCCTGGAGGATTTTCTTTTCCTCCGGAGTGCTCGGCCGGAAGGGGGAAAGAATGTCCTTCTTGTCCCCCGACTTGATGGTTTCCTGGTCCACGCCGATCTTGTTGAAAAGCTCCTGCACGTTGAACTTCACGGCGATGACCCCGATGGACCCGGTGACTGTGGTGGGATGGGCGACGACCTCATCGGCCGCCATGGCCACGTAGTAACCGCCCGAAGCGGCCACGCCCATCAGGCTGGCGACCACCCGTTTGCCGGTCTTTTTCTTGAAGCGGAGGATCTCATGATGGAGGATATCGCTGGCCGTGACCGTTCCCCCCGGGGAGTTGATCCGGATGACCAGGGCGGCGATTTTCTCGTCGGACTCCGCTTTCTTCAATGCCTCTCGAACCTCGTCGATCATGGAAATCTTCTCAAACACGCCGGGAATCCGCCGCTTCTCCTCGGAAATGGTGCCGGCCACTTCGAGAAGGAGAATTTTTGCCTCCCCCTCCCCGTCGACAACTTTCTCCTCCAGGGGCTGGGGGCGGGAGATCAGCGGCACATAGACAAAGGCGCATCCCCCCAGAATCAAAATCCATAAGAGGGAGGTCAAAATCTTTATCCATCGCATAAGAGATGTTTTCATGGATCTTTCCTTTGCCCTTCTCCGGGTGAATGCCCGGTTCTCGAGAATACCGTTTGTTGCTTTCGGGTTGCGGTTTCTAAAATACCATAAAAGCGGACGGAATTGAAGGATTCCGCCGGGACTTGAAGATTCTTTTTGAGGGGCTTTTTTTAAAAATGGCCATTCTCCCGATCGAGTGGGTAAAAAGGGTACCGAAATATTCTCCACCCAGGGGGATATGCCAAAATACAGGGTTTTTCACGAAAAAATAATATATTCACCCCATATCAGCTTCCGGGATAGGGGAGTAAAATACCCAGGATTAAGATGGAGGTGATACCCATGAGAAAAATTCTTTTCGGCCTGTCGATTTTCATCCTGCTGGCAGCTTGGGCGGGGGCGGCGGAAGCGCCGCTGGGATTGCCCAAGGTGCCCGTCCCCAAGGACAATCCCCAGACTCCGGAAAAGATTCAGCTAGGGGAAAAGCTATTTAACGACGAACGTTTCAGCACTACGGGAAAAGTCAGCTGCGCCACCTGTCATGCGAAGGACAAGGGGTTCTCCGACGCCTTGCCCGTTTCCGAAGGAATTGACCAGCTCAAGGGCACCCGGAACGCCCCAACGGTCTTGAATGCAGCCTATTTCCGAAGCCAATTCTGGGACGGCCGGGAGCCTTCCCTCGAGGAGCAGTCTGCCCAACCCTTTCTGAATCCGGTGGAAATGGGGCTGAAGAATCACGAGCCCATTCTCAAAATCGTCCGAACCGACCCGGAATACGTCCGCATGTTCGAAAAGGCCTTCGGGGTGAAAGCCCGGCAGATCACTATGAAAGAAGTCAAGAAGGCCATCGCCAGTTTCGAACGGACGCTCGTTGCCGGGGATTCGCCTTTCGACCGGTATCTCTACGGCGGGGACAAGAAAGCTATCAGCGCGGCAGCGGTCCGCGGTTTGGAGATCTTCCGGGGACAGGGCCGGTGCGTCTCCTGCCACACCATCGAGCAAGACCATGCCCTTTTCACCAACCATCTTTTTCACAATATCGGGGTAGCTGCCCAGCGGATGCCGGCCAATCTTGACGAACTGAGGGCCGCGGTCAAAGAGGTCAAGGAAAAGGGAGTCGATGTGGCGGTACTCAGCAACCCCAAGACCGAGTCCCTGGGGCGTTACGCCGTTACCCGGGAGTTGTCCGACATGGGCGCTTTCAAGACTTCCACCCTGCGGAACATCGATCTCACCGCCCCTTACATGCATGACGGCAGTCTGAAAACTTTGGAAGAAGTCGTCCAGTTCTACAACAACGGGGGAAGGTTGAAGGAGACCGACCCGATCCCCGAGCTCCTCGACGGGGGCATCCGGCCGCTCAACCTCACCCCGGAGCAGCAGGCTGACCTGGTGGAGTTTTTGAAGGCTTTGACCAGCCCTCAGTTCGTCAAGAAGTAATGGCGAAGCAGGGAAAGAAAGGAGAAAACAAACATGATGAGGCTGAATCGTCGTGATTTTCTCAAATCGAGCGGCGTCGCCATATTGGGTAGCGCATTACCTTTCGGCTTGGTAAAGGTGGCCTCAGGAGCCAAAACCCCCGCGCAGGATTTCACCTTCGGCTACATATCGGACGCCCATATCCAGCATCTCGGCGGGCCCAACTTCGTCCGGAACTGGGACCGCGGACTGATCCGCGCGGTCCAGGAGGCCAACCTGCTCAGTCCGCGCCCGGACTTTTTCTTCTTCGGGGGCGACCTCGCCCAGCTGGGGACAAAGGAGGAGATCGACCACGGCCTGGAGATCATGTCCAAACTGCAGGGCAAGGTTCACTATGTCATGGGAGAACATGACTATTACCTCGACCTGGGAGAATACTGGGAAAAAGCCGTTGGGCCCCATTATTACAGCTTCGACCACAAGGGGGTGCACTTCGTCGTCCTGAACAGCATTCTGACTTACGACAAATGGATTTTCAGGAACTGGCCCACCCCCATGGATCGCATGCTGGCCATGGCCCGCCTGGACAACCCCGACGGATCCCCCTTCATCGTGGGGGAAAAGCAGCGGGATTGGCTGAAGAAGGACCTGGCCAAAGTGGATAAGAATGTCCCGGTCATTGTGTGTTCCCACTCCCCCCTGCAGAAGATTTTTAAGGGATGGAATTTCTGGACCGACGACGCCGAGCAGGTTCTGGCCCTCTTGAAGCCCTTCAAGAAGGTCACGGTGATTTACGGCCACGTGCACCAGATCCAGTACAACCAGATCGGGAACATCAGCCTCCATGCGGTCATGGCCACCGCCTGGCCCTGGCCCTATCCCAAGACCTACACCCAGGTCAAGAACGCTCTGCCCGTGCTGACGGTGCCTATGAACCGGGCGGATCCTTTCTTCGAACGCGACGCCACCGGGTGGCAGTTCATGGATTGGAAGACCGGCCACGTGGACATGCATTACCAACTCCCGAACAACAAGGATCGGGTCGTGGCCTACAACCGTAAGACCGGCCGGCCGGAGGATACCCGGTATCAAGACTCGAAAAAACGCATCCCCCCGCAGAATCATTTTTAAAAAAAGACTTAACCGCGGAGGTCGCGGAGCACGCAGAGGATAAAAAAAGGAATAATGGAAGAATGGAATATTGGAATGATGGGCAAAAACATTAGCAGGGTGCGAAAAAATCCACTGAGCCGTCGCTCCCGCGAAAGCGGGAGCCCAGAAAGCCTTGAAAAGACTGGATTCCCGCTTCCGCGGGAATGACAATTTGGGCCTGAAAAAGAGTTTTTTCGCAACCTGTTAGACAGCTTAAACCCATTATTCCAGTATTCCAGCATTCCAATTTGTTTGCTCTGCGGTTCAATTCTTTTCTTTATGGTTTTCTGAGCAACAGGGAAAGGAGTAGCCCCATGCGAAAATTTGGCCGAATGATTGGAATCTTGATGGCGATCCTGGCCGGGTTTGTGTTTTACCTGCAGTCGAGCGCCGACGAATTCACCGCCGACGACCTGAAAAGGTGGGAGCAGCAGTTTATGGCCGTGGTGAACCAGGGCGAAAAGCTGTTTCACAGCGGTGACCTGGGGAAGAACCGGGTTTCCTGCGACCAGTGCCACCCCAACGCGGCCAACACCCACCCGGAAACCTACCCCAAGTTCCAGAAGCAATTGGGCAAGGTGGTAAAGGCGCAGGAGATGATCAACTGGTGTATCCAGAACCCGCTGGAAGGGGATCCCCTGGCCCTGGATGACCCGAAATTGACGGCCCTCGAGTCCTACATAACCTACGAGCGCCGCGGCGTCCCCCTAGCCCCCGGCAAGCATTAGAACAGACCTGCTGCGATGGGGAGCCGGTTGATCTTCCCGCCGGCTCCCAAACCCTCCAACCTCTTCAGGTTCCAAAGACATCCGCGCAAAATAGATCAAGGCTAAGCCTCACCTTTTTGAGCGGTCCAAGTTTTTCAAGCCTCCGGGTCTGTCGGAGGTCATGACTTTGCTCTTGCATACCTGGGTCGATTCGGGTCATACTTCAGCGAAAAGAAACCGACGGTCTTCTGCGAGAAACGCCCCCAGGGGAAAGGGGAGGTGGAGGTCCGATGAGCGAGGGACAAAAAAAATTGATCCAAAAACTTCGGGAAAAGAAGGCCAAAGCCGCGCTGGGGGGGGGTCCCCGGAGCATCGAAAAGCAACACGAGGGGGGACGCCTGAGCGCCCGGGAAAGAATCTCCCGCCTGGTTGACCCGTCTTCCTTCCAGGAAATGAATATGCTCGCCGCCCTGCCGGCGGACAGCAAAAAGGATTTGTACGGCGACGGGGCCGTAGTGGGGTACGGCAAAATCGACGGCCGGAAGGTCTGTATCTACGCCCAGGATTTTACGGTCCATGCGGGGACCACCGGCCCCATCCATCGCAGCAAGATCACGGGCATTATGGACATGGCGGTCAAGATCGGCGCTCCCCTGGTGGCTCTCTGGCATTCGGGCGGCGGAAGGCTGGATTCGGAGAATCGGCCCCTTCCGGTCTCCCGTTCCTCCATCTTCTTCCGCTGCACCCAGGCGTCGGGGATTGTCCCTCAGGTCTCCGCGATGATGGGCCCGGGGGCGGGCAACGCCGGCTACGCCATGGCGCTCACCGATTTTGTCCTGATGGTCGACCAAAAAAGCTACACCTTTGCCACCGGGCCGGTGGCGGTGAAAGAAGTTCTGGGAGAAGAAATTAGCATGGAAGACCTGGGCGGGGCGAGGGTCCACAGCCAGCTTTCAGGCCTGGCGGATCTGAGAGTCAAAACGGAAGAGGAATGCTTTCAGCAGATCCGGGCGCTGCTCAGTTATTTTCCTTCGAATTTCCGGGAGAAGCCCGCCAGAATTCAGACCGGGGATGACCCGGAGCGATTCGACGAGGAGATCGGCGATTTGATCCCCACGGACCCCCGGAAGAGCTACGATATGAAAAAGGTCATCGCCCGTCTCCTGGATAACGGCGTTTTCTGGGAGGCGAAAGCGGAATTCGCCCGGAACATCATCACCGGTTTCGGCCGGCTGGGGGGCTACTCCGTCGGCGTCATCGCCAATCAACCCCTGTTCCTGGCCGGCTCCTTGACCATCGACTCCTCGGACAAGGAGGCCCGTTTCATCCGCTTCTGCGACGCCTTCAACATTCCCTTGATCTTTCTGGTGGATACCACCGGATTCCTGCCGGGCTCCCAGCAGGAACACGGGGGAATCCTGAGGCACGGGGCCAAAGTCCTGTACGCCATCGCCGAATCCGTGGTCCCCAAAGTTTCGGTCTTGATCCGCAAGGCTTACGGGGGAGCGAAGCCGGCCATGGGAATCGATAAAGACATCGGGATCGATCACGTCTATTCCTGGCCCACGGGGGAGTCGGCGATCATGGGCGCTGAAGCGGTGGCCGAGGTGATCTACGGAAGAGAGATCTCCACCGCCGACGATCCGGAGAAATTCAGGCAAGAGAAGATCCAAGAACTGAGAGAAGCCGCCAACCCCTACCCCATGGTCCACGGTGAGCTGGTGGATGATATCATCGAGCCCCGGGAAACCAGAAGGAGATTGATCGCCACCCTGGAGTCCCTGGAGGGAAAACAGGAGATTCGGCACCCCAAGCGCCACGGCAATATTCCCCTCTAAATTTCCTGACGGCCCTTATCCAAGTCTGGCAGGAACCTGAATGAAAAGGTGCGCCCGGCGGGCCGGGCGGGACGATGATGAAGGGGATCCGGACTAGGTTAAGGGCAGGGGAGGTCAGACGGCAAGGTAGGTAAGGGGAAACCCCGGTGAAATGAAAGTATATCAGGAGTCCTGGTCTCGCAAGAGAGGCAAAAGAAAAGCTTAGTTGGTGCTATTTTCTGGTCGTCACCCGAACGGTGTCCTCAAAGAACTCCGCTGCTTTATGGGGGGTGGACGAGCCTTCCTTTCTCCCGCCTATTTTGATGCCCCGGGTCTTCATGCCCACATCCTCCGACCTGGTTTTGACCTGGAAGACACCACCTTGGGCGGCGGTGCTGATCTCTCCCAGGGGTTCGCTGCTGGCGTACAGGATGATGCTCTCTTCGCCAAAGGGCGGGGTTATCTCGAGATCGAACCGGTCGCTTCCGGAAGGGATTTCGTAGATTACACCTCCGTTGAAGTACTTTTCGGAACGGTAGGGATTGGGCAGGATCTGAACCAGGTCCCCCGAGGCACTCTTGTACATCAGCCGGGCATAGAAAGGTTTGTTGCCCCGGAGATAAATCTTGATCTTTTCTGATTCCTTGTACTCCTTTTTGTCCGTCCACGCCTGGACAAAGAGCGGACCCGAGGGGTCAACGGATATGCCTTGTTCAACCCGGTTCATCATCCGCGAATCAGGAACCACTTCTGCTTTGATCCTGACTCGAAAGCAATCCCCCGAAGAGGCATCCTTATACCAGGTCCTTTCGATTTCCTGGATGATCTTGACCGCGGCATGGGCATAGGCCTCAATCAGGTCTTTCTCCAGCTCAAAATTTTTCACCTTGGTCTCGCTCTTGATAAATGTCGAGGCATATTCAGCCGCTTTTCTCCTGGCCTGAGCCAGAGCTTCCTCCTCGGTCTGCTTTCGGGACTTGTCATATCCCATGCAGGCGAGGCCTTCTGCTTCGGCAATGGTCGATTGGGAAGCATGAAGAGGGGAAGCAAAGAAGAAGACTGCCAGCAGGACAAGAAGGCAATTTTTCATATTCTTGTCTCCTAAAGATAGATAGAAGGTTTATTTCACCGTCCCCAGAATGAATCGTTATCAAAAAAAGGAATGTCTAGGTATGAGGAATCTCCTTGGGGTCCATCGGTCAAAAACCACCAGCGATCCCGGGAATTCATCCGGCTTATCGGCATTTCAAACAATTTTTTTAATTCAGACGCTTTCCATCTTGGGCCCTTTTTTGGTATAAATATTTGATACTATACATATTTCTCATAAAGCGGCGGCATAAGGAGGGGAGACACAAATTCTGAATTGATTTACGATCATCTAGTGTCCTGAGTCACAAATTGGGTTCATAATTTCCCCATGGGCCGGGCGGAGGATCGATGGGCGCCGCCAAAATCGGCGGGAGCAACCCCGATTAAATCAGGTTCCCCCTGCAATCCGCAAGGAGACCCTGGCCAATAGAGAAAAGCCCACGTAAGAACAAAATAATATTTCCTTCAGGAGGAATCGAAATAAGTTCCCCGTCGACCCAAGATAGACCAGCGCCTCATTTTGGCAAGCCCAGCGAGCCTTCGCCCGGGCCATCGCTTCCCCCCTTGATTCCATCAACGGACTTTTGATTCAGGACACTAGCCATGGATATATCAAGATGGTTTTAGGACCATAAGGGGGTAATATCTGGAAGGACGCCACTCTCCTCCGCAATAATTCCTTGGGCAAAATTCAAAAATAGGGTATCCTGACACCTTGAAACAACGGAAAGGGATCAGCAAAGAGGATGGATGGGAATAAGATTTCCTTTGAATGGATCGAGACCCCGGTGCGCCTGGAAGAGGCAGCCCGGATTCTGGGCCAGGCGGAAATCATCGGGGTGGATTTGGAAGCGGACTCGATGCACCACTACTTCGAAAAAGTGTGCCTGCTGCAGATGGCTACGGAATCCGCCTGTTATGTCGTGGATCCTTTGGCAGTAAGGGACCTTTCCGCGCTCCAGCCCGTCTTCTCCAATCCCCGGATCCGCAAAGTATTCCACGGAGCGGATTATGATATCCGTTCCCTGTACCGGGACTTTCAGATCGAGGTCGAGAACCTCTTCGATACGCAGCTGGCCTGTCTATTTTTGGGCCTACGGGAGACCGGACTGGAAGCGCTGCTGCGAAGCCGGTTCCAGGTGGACCTGAATAAAAAATTCCAGCTGGCCGATTGGTCCCGAAGACCCCTTTCTCCGGAGATGGTAGAATACGCGGCGATGGACGGCCGGTACCTGATTCCCCTTGCGCGGGGTCTGGAAAAGGAACTGGAAGAGAAAGGCCGTTTATCCTGGGTCGAGGAAGAATGCCAATTCCTGAGCAAGGTCCGCTTCCCGCCACCCGGCCAGGAGCCGCTTTACCTGAGAGTGAAAGGGGCTTCTCTCCTGGATCCCAGAAGCCTTGCGGTTCTAGAGGCTTTGCTGGAATTCCGGGACGACCAGGCCCAAAGGTCGGACCTCCCGCCCTTCAAGGTCCTCGGCAGCGAAGCGCTCCTGGAGCTGGCCATTAAAAAACCATTGGGGCTGGAAGAAATGGAAACGGGGAAAGCCCTGAGCGGGAAGCTCATCCCCAGATATGGAACCCGCCTGCTGCAGGAAATTCACCGGGCCGTGAACATCCCCGGTGAAGATCTTCCGGTCTATCCCCGGAAAACAAGGGTGGATTTGCCTGCGCCCGTTCGCAAAAGGGTGAAAGCGCTGAAAAACTGGCGGGATATGCGGGCCAAAGATTTGGGAATGGAGCCGGGAATTCTTTTGAATAACGCCCTGATCAATGACCTGGCCTGGAAAAATCCCAGGTCCTTGGAAGAAATGGAAGAGATTCCCGGCCTGAGAAAATGGCGGTTGAATCATTTTGGAGAGGAGATTCTAGCTGCTCAAGCAGCAAGGCGCGGAGGCGATGGGAAATGAGGATTTATGGAAAATAGGTTTTTATTCCTTTAGAACACGCCCGGTGGAGGCGAGAAGAAAACCATTGTTCCCTTTTCCCATGAACCTTGGAGCGATTTTAGGATTTCGGCATCTTCCGGCGGCTAACCCCCGCAGGATGGATGAAGCGGCGTAAGATCGATCGAAAGGAGGATTCTATGAGAAGAGGTTTTGGTAAAGTTTTCCTGCTGGGTCTGATTTGGGTCTTTTCTTCAGTAATTTCGGCGGAAGCCGCCACCCTGGAGTCTTTTGGTTGGGCCGGGAAGGGCAGCGACCGGGTGGGAGATTGGGGCAGGGGCACGCCCGACGGGCGGCCGGACGGCCATTTTCAACTGCGGCTGAACATTCCCGGACAGAGGGAAGTGCAGTCGATCGCGGTTTACAGCTCCAATGCCTCGGGGAACCCGGCGGGGGGCCAGGTGTGGCACAGCCGGGAGACCCGGTGGTGGATGCTGGGGGTTTTCCGGGGCGGCCGGCAGCTCAACCGGAGCCATGTTTCCACCCTGGGATCGTACTCGGGGCAGGTTCTTTTCGACCTTTTCTG
>Ga0111180_1093_pt1 | contig 12054 bp, 11 predicted proteins | sample DeeMarSWOR324_28_FD_80237 | JGI IMG/M metagenome (GOLD analysis project Ga0111180, IMG submission 80237) | Deltaproteobacteria bacterium SM23_61
GAGGAGGCGCTCGCCCATCGGCACCTGGATGGGGGCCCCCGAATCCTCGACTGCCGCCCCGAGGGCCAGCCCCTGGGTCGGGGTGAGGGCGATCCCCCGCACCCGCCGGGAGTCCAGATGGGTGATCACCTCGATTTTGATTTTCCCCCCCTCGCCGGTGTGCAAAAGGTTGTAGATGGCCGGAATCCTCTCCGGAAAGAGGGCGTCCACCACGCTTCCCCGGATGGAAACCACCGTTCCCTGATTGGCTTCTTTCACTTCGTCCTCATCCGCCATGCTTTATGAGCAGAGTCCTTCGCGCCGATCATCATTCCGGCCCCTTCTTTTCTTTGAACCGGGAGACGGCCTGTTTCACGCTCTTTTTCATCTCCCCCAGGACCTGGTCCAGGCCGGTCTTCAGATCCCCCCAGGCCTGGCTTCCGGATTGTTTCAATTCCTGGAGCTTCTTCTTCGCCGCTTCCTGTTTCTTCCGCAGATCTTCCGCCTGCGCCAGGTATTTCGCTTTGACTTCTCCTTTCGAGGCATCCGCCTTGCTCTTCAGGGCTTCGATCTTGGCCCCCCAGTCCTTGAGCTGGCCTTCCACCTTCTGGGCGTACTTTTCTAAGTTCACGACTGCTCTTTCCGTCGTCGCCGAGCCCTTTTGCTTCAGGCCCGATACCGTCCCCTCAAAGGCCTCCTTCAGTTCTTCCAGCCCCGCTTCCATCCTGCCTTTCAGCCCTTGCCAGTTTTCCACGCCCGATTCCTTGAGATCCTGCATTCTCTGCCGCAGGGCTTCCTCTTTGCCCCGAAGCTTTTCGACCTCTTCTTCTCCTTTCAGCCATTCGGATATGGCCTTTTCCGCCCGGCCATGGAGTTCTTCAATTTTGGCCCCCCACTCTTTCAGCCGGGCTTCGATTTTTTCCTCCTGTTCCTTTTGCTTCTCGGATTTTTCCAGGGATTTTCCGCCTTCTTCCCCGGCAGGGGAAGCAGCCTCCCGGGCCGGCTCACGGACCGGGCGGAAGGAAACGGTCAGAACCGGGCACTTGGCGAGGCGCACCACCTTCTTGGCCACGGAACCGAAGAGGAGGTATTCCAGGCCGGTCCGGCCCCGGGTGCCGATGGCGATTAATTCCGCCTGTTCCTGCTCCGCTGCCTGGACGATTTCCTCCGCCTCGTTTCCCCGCAGGACCCGGAATCCTGCCCGCAGGCCCTGGGCCTGGAGACGACCGGCCATCTCTTCGAGCGATCGTCTGGCCGAGGCCTCCAGCTCCTGCTCGGTGAGCGGAAGGTTGACCGGCGGGACTTCCATGGCGGGAGGGACGGCTGAGCCGGGGACGACCACGTGAAGAAGAAGCATCTCTGCCCCGAAATGGGAAGCCAGCTCGGCTGCCACCCGGACGGCCTCATGGGACGGATCGCTGAAATCCGTCGGACAGACGATCTTTCTTAAAGGCAGCATTTTCCTACCTCCTTCTGAAGGAATTCCCGCAGACTTCCTGCCCTCCGGCGAGGGATTTTACTTACCCGACCGGTCCTGCAGGAATTTGAAAAAGTCACCCTTGGTGGAGAGCAGGAGCCAGTCCTTTTCCGACAGGGTGTTTTTGTAGCTGTCCATGGTCTTCAGGAACCGGTAAAAATCCCTGGATTCCGGGTTCTGGTCGTAGGCCCGGGCGTAGATGGCCGTCGCCTCGGCATCCGCTTTCCCCTTGATCTCCTGGGCCTGGCGGTAGGCCTCGGACTCGATCTTCTTCAGGTCCCGTTCCCTGTCCCCCTGGATCTTGGCCGCTTCCCCCTGCCCCTCGGAGCGGAATTTTTCGGCGATCCGCTTCCGCTCGGAGATCATGCGCTCGTAGATCTTTTTCTGGACCTCCGCCACGTAGTTGATCCGCTTGAACCGCAGGTCGAGGAGCTCGATGCCCAGGACCTGCAGGCGGGGGACCGCCGCGTCGATGATCTGGCGGGTCAGTTTCTCCCGCCCCAGCTGGATGTCCAGGTCGATCTCCGACTCCTGCAGCTCCTCCAGTTCCTCGCTGACCTCCATCTCCCGGTTGGTGGAACGGATGATTTCCACCAGGTTGTTGTTGGCCACGGCGTTGCGCGTCTCCCCGTCGAGGATGTCGTCCAGCCGGGTCTGGGCTCCCCGCTCGTCCCGCACCCGCTGGAAAAACAGGAGCGGGTCGATGATCCGCCAGCGGGCGTAGCAGTCCACCCAGATGAACCTTTTGTCCTTGGTGGGAATCTGGTTGGGGTCGCCGTCCCAGGCCAGGAACCGCTTGTCGAAAAAATTGGCCTCCTGGATGAGGGGGATTTTAAAATGAATTCCCGGTTCGGTGACCGGGTCGCCCACCGGTTTTCCGAGCTGGGTGATGATCACCTGCTCGGTCTCCTTGACGATAAAAGCCGCGGAAAAAATGGCGATCAGCCCGGCCACCAGGATCACCCCGATGAAGATTCCTTTGCCCTTATTCATTCTTGCTTACCTCCTTCCTGACCTCTTTTTCCCCCTCCTTGCCCAGCTGGATCAGGGGAAGAATTCCAGTGGTTTTTTCGTCGGTAATCAGCTTCCGGCCCACCCGGGCCAGGACCTCGTTCAGGGTCTCCAGGTAAATTCTCTGCCGGGTAACCTCCGGGGCTTTGGAATACTCCCGGAAGACGGCGCTGAACTTGGCCGCCTCCCCGCGGGCCTGGTTCACCCGCTCCACGGCGTAGCCCCGGGATTCCTCGATCACCCGGGCGGCGTCGCCGCGGGCCTTGGGAATCACCTTGTTGTACTCGGAGCGCGCCTGGTTGATCAGCCTCTCCCGCTCCTGCTGGGCCTCGTTGACCTCGTTGAAGGCGGGCTTCACCGAGTCGGGGGGATTCACGTCCTGGAGGACCACCTGGTCGACCTTGATGCCCATCTCGTACTGGTCGCACAGGGCCTGGAGCCTTTCGGTCACGGTGTTGGCGATCTCCACCCGTCCAATGGTCAGGACTTCGTTCACCGAGCGGTCCCCCACCACCTCCCGCGTCAGGGCCTCGTTCATGTCCCGGAAAGTGGTTACGGCGTTGCGGACCTTGAACAGGAACTTGTAGGGATCGGCGATCCGGAACTGGACGATCCATTCCACCTCGGCGGCATTCAGGTCACCGGTAAGCATGAGCGATTCCTGCTGGTAGTCCCGCCTCCCGTAGGTGGACCGCACGCCGGCCTCCTGGGTCCGGAAACCGAATTCCTGCTTCAGCTGCCGCTCCACCGGAACCTTGGTCACGGTTTCGATCCCCACGGGCAGCTTGAAGTTCAAGCCGGGGGGAACCGTCCGGGTGTATTTCCCGAAACGCAGGATGATCCCCACCTCCTCCGGGTTCACCGTGAAAAAGGAGGAAAACAGGATAATCAGGGCCAGGATTCCGATTACCACCCAGCGAATGGGCTTTCCCCCAATTTTGGGGACCTTAATTTTGGGAAAATCGAACTTGGGGAAATCAAAAGGGCTTTCCTGATTCATGGGAGTCTCCTCTCGGCATTTTTTCCGGCTTCCCTCTCCCCTCTGGGATTAGGCGAAATTAAAGAGGGCACAGATGTAAAAGGTAGACCTTTTGAGTATGACCAATAACCAAGAAGCATGCCAATTCTGGGCAGGTCAATGACCCTGTTTCATTCTGAGTACTTAAGCACACGTCGGCAATTATGGGACGCAAAAGATAATAATTGTTGTCCTGCCTGATTGGACAGAGTCTTACAGAATGGGAGTGTGTCTATCATGATAAGACTTACTAATACAGTTGGCAAGACGATAGCCCAGCAGAGAGTGACCCGGGAAAAAACCCTCTCCCCCGAGAGATTTTTAGCAATTATTAGACTGAGGGGTAGTGTCGTGTCCCAGAAATAAGCTGACAACGTCGAACCCTGGTGCCAGGAGCTGAGGGTCAGACCGCTGCGCTTGCCAAAATAGGCCTTGGTCCCTCCGGATTCAAGAAACGCCGCGCGGCACTTGGGTGTCCAGGGAAACCGGCCGCACGAAAAGTGTGAGTCCCCTGGTTCCCTCCACCGTCACAGTTTCACCGGGCGGGATGGACCTCGCGCGGTCCGCCGCCTCCGCCCGCCACAATTCCCCCTCGATGCGGATGTACCCTTCGGGGGAGAGGGATTTGACCACCACGCCCCGGGACCCGGGGAAAGGGCGCTTTGCCCCGTGGCCGGCGCCATAAGCCGTCCAGGTGTAAGAGAAGAGGATCAAATCCTTGACCACCCAAACGGCCAGGGCAGCGGGAACGAGCCACAGGGGAAATTTAAAAAACTGCTGGAGGATGAGAAGAACCACCGACCACAGGGCCCAGCCGGGAAGCTGGTACAGCAGGTAGCGAAGAAAAATCCGGCTCTTCCATGGAGTTTTTTCCGTCATGTATTTCCCTCGGGTATACCTGCAGAGCTGCCGGAGAGAATCCCCCTTTTTCAACCTTTTTCCTTCCAAGAATGGAAGGAGAGGAAAGGCGGGAGAGCTCATTCTTTGGGGAGGGTGAAATAGACGGTCGTTCCTTTCCCCGGAGCGCTCTCCAGCCAGACTTTCCCGCCGTGGCGGAGGATGATTCGATTCACCGTCGCCATGCCGACACCTGTTCCCGGGTATTCTTCCGGGCTGTGGAAACGTTGAAAAGGCAGAAAGATTCGGCCCATGTCCCGGGGCACAACAAAACCGCAGCCGTTATCCCGGATGAAATAGGCGCGGTCCGGGCCCTCCTGCCGGGTCCCGAACTCGATCCGCGCCGGGCAGCAATCCCTGGTAAACTTCCAGGCGTTGGATAAGAGGTTGTCCAGCATGGATCGCAGCAGACGCTGGTCCCCCCGGCAGGCTGCGCCCGCGGAGAGGGCGCATTCAACTTTCCTCGTCGGGTCTTTCTCCCGGTACTCGGCAAGGAGCGACTCGGCCAGCCCGGTGAGGTCCACTTTTTCGATTTTCAGGGAAGCTTTTGAAACCCGGGACATCTCCAGCAGGTCGTCGACGAGCTCGGTCATGTGATCGCAGGTGGAGTAGAGCATCTGCAGGTACTCCTTCCCCTTGGCGTCCATTTCTTCCCCGTACTTCTTGATCAACCGCCCGGTCAAGTTCCCCATGACCACCAGCGGGTTCTTCAGGTCATGGGACACGGTCGAGGTATAGGCGTCCAGTTCCCGGTTGATCCACTCCAGGTGGAGGTTTTTACGGGTCAGCTCTTCAGTGCGCAGGCGGACTTTTTCCTCGAGCTCGGCGTTCAGCCTGCGGATCTCCTCTTCTCTTTTCTTCCTTTCGGTTATGTCCCCGAAGGAGGCCAGCCAGCCAAAGGATTCTCCCTCCATATCTACGAGCTCGGAGAAGATGACCAGGCTGTCGAATCGCCTGCCGTTGCGATGCTGAAAGCGGAGTTCGTATTCCCGGCTCGTCTTCTGATGGCTGAGAACCTCCAGGAAGGCATCGGTTATAACCTTCCTTTCTTCCTGCGGCCAGTACGGGAAGGGAGGCTTTGTTCCGATCAATTCTTCCCGGCTCCATCCGACCATCCGGCAGAAGGCCGGGTTGGCATAGATGATTCTCCCCTCGTAATCGAAGGCCGCCAGCCCCAGGCGGATGGAGTTTTCAATGGTCTCGCGGAAAGCCTGTTCGGCCCTGATTTTTTCCTTACTCGCGCTCAATTCGGTCACGTCCCACAGGGCGGAACGGACCTGGGTGACTTCTCCGCTTGAATCTTTGCCGGCAATGCTCTCCAGGACTACGTCCAGAATTGTCCCGTCTTTCCTCGTTACCTGCAGCTCACACCTCTGCCGGGAGGTCTGCCGCAGGGTATTGTTCCTGTGCTTCCGGAACTTATCCCGGTCGCCGGGAACGACAAAATTGCTGAATGGTTTATCGATCAGGCCTTGCCTTTCCCGTCCCAGGAGCTCGGCCCCCTTGAAGTTGACCTCGACGATCGGCCCGTTCCCTTCGAAGGTAAAGTAGGGGATGGGGGCGAAGTCGAAGAGGTCGGCGAACCGGCTTTGTTTTTCGTCGATTTCCTCCTGGGCACTGCGCAGCTGTTCATCCTGCATTTCCAACTCGAACTGGTGGGCACGGAGCTTGTGGAGTAGCTCCTGCCTATGCCCCGCGTCGATTTTCCGCAAGTCTCGGGGTCTCTTCACGGGCGGTCGGTTGGCTTTGGACCTCAGGTTGCTGGTTTTCCCGGATGCCTTCCTTGCTTTGGGCGGCGATTTTGTCCTCTTCATGGTGAATGACTCGTTCCAGGAGGCCCGGTTGTTCTCCGGATATTCTCTCTCCGAAGGGCACCGTGGCTTTACGACGGAAGGTTTGAATTCATGGGATGATTATCCACTTCCTTCAGTCGAAACGACAGGCGGCAAAAACTCATTTTCGATTCTTCGTGGTGGTGGATGATGGGTGGGTAAAAAAATCCAATTCTTCTAAAACCGTCGCATAATTAGAGAGAAATCTTCCCCCCTTCAGATAAACTGTAAAACCTGTTCTTTACATACAGGAAAACAAGGAGAATGTCAATAATAACCTGTTCCTGTTCCTTGCGGCCGCCGCCCGGCAGAGGCTCCGACTGAGATTCACTTTACACGTGGGAATGTGATACACATATTTCCGTGATGTTCAGAAAGGAGGGAATCGATGGAAAGACAGAATGTAACCCTGTCCCTGCCCAAGTCCCTGTTGAAAAAGGCGAAAGTTTTGGCGGCAAAAAAAGAAAAATCCTTGAGCCAGATTCTCAAAGAGGCCATTGAAGAGAAAGTCGTGGAGGACAGCGGGTATGAAATGGCAAGGGAACGACAGCTGAGCCTGCTGAGAACCGGCTTGAATCTGGGGACCCGCGGACGGGTCTCCTATTGCAATTGAATATCCAGTTCTTTGCTGATCAACAGGGATAATTTTAGAAACGAATCTCTCGTAGCACTGAGCCAATCTGATAAGACCATTTTATTTTGAGTAAGAGGTTCATGAATTTTAATCGTATCATCTGACGGTATCATTCCGAGAAGTCTGGATAACTCTGCAATCTGTATGATGATTTTTGTTTTCTGGCCTTCAGATTTTTCTTGGGGCTGGTTCATTTCTCATTTACCTCCTATTTTAATGAATCGCCCGGCGGTTTATTCATCAATTCGCCAAAATAAAGCTGGCATCACCCGATTTTTGAGGAGCTTCCGACAAAAAAGTTACGGCGTATGCACTTGCTAGTTTAATGAATATCTTATTCTATCTTCAGGAGAATATGAACGCTTGTGATATCAATTACCGAATCCGAAATACTGTCGTACCCCGGGTATGGGCCGGACTATAGCTCGGATCAAAGGTCTACTCAAACATCAGGCTTTTCATGATTTGCTCAAGTGGTTCAAACCCGCTGTCATTATAGCCCGCTACAAATAACCTTTTTCCATTCTTGTCAACGAAGGTAAAGGCTCCGACCAGTGAATCGGTCTTGGTTTCAAATTTTATGGCGGCGTACAAAGCTTTGGTTCCGTCCGGCGTGGTAAAAATCTCGGTCGAAAGAATTTCCGGGTTTTTCATGCCCAAGTTTAACATTATCCTTTTTATCCAGTTTTTTCCGGCTTGCGGATCCAGCGGTTGATCTGCGGGAATCACATTCTTTCGAACCTTCAAAAACATAGTTCTTTCCGGGTGCTTGATATGGAAAAGCATATCGGAGGAGGAGAGTTTTCCCTGTTTATTCATACTTGTCGGAAAGGTTATTTGAATACCGAACTCTTCGTTGACGTAAAGTCCCGGTTTCGCTGGAGGCGGTGACAGGTTCCCCCCTTTCAAGGATACCACCAGCAAAGCCACCACCAAAACAAAGAAGAAACCTGAGATGACGGAGAGAATCGTCTGCAGATTTCTCTTGTCACTTTTTATTCTCATCCCGAATAAAAAGCGAAGCACATTAAAACGCCTTATCAGAATCGCATAGATCGCCACAATAATGGCGAATGAAATGATAGATATAAGTAAGAATTTGCTAACGACATTCCCACTCCCCTGAATTACATAGTAACCGATTGTGTAAATTACCGAGTGGTGCATTATGTAAAATGGGAGGACGGCTTCGTTGCCATAGGGAAGGAATTTATTGTTGATATTCATCAAGCGGTAGCCAAGACCTAATAATCCAATAATCCAGCACCAGGCCAGTAATCCTCTAAACCCTTGAACAACTGTCCAAACGGAATGATTTAGAGGCAAGAGCGCACCGTTATTGAGAAGGTCATGTCTTGTCACCCCAGGGATTTTCAAGTTAAAACCAAAATGTGAGTCCACATACAAAGCTGTTAGAATTAAAGCCACGGCGAGGTAGATCGGACTATACTTACTTATCGTCTCCCCAATTCTCGCATTAGAGAAGATCAGATATCCATAGCTGAAGAACAATAGGTAGGATATTGGATCCCAGCCCCCCATAACTCTCACACCCCCCAGTCCAATAATCTCGAAAGCTGCTGCAAATGCAGAAATTGGCAGGAAGAGAAAAAATAAAGCCCAAGGCTTTCCAAAATGCATTGATAATCTTGAAAGAAAGCTTGTTCCTCGTTTCTTGGATCGAACAAACAACGGGAGAAGTATCAATGAGTAGATAAAGAGGAATTCCAGATACCAGAGATGCGTTCCCTGCCCCAAGGGCGCAAAATTGCCGCCAAATCCATACATGCCATCGAAAAATTGCGGGTACCACTGGAAAAAGCCGGTGGAAGTTTCACCACTGGATAACCGTTCAATGTATACATAGACTGGATTTATTATGAACGTACCAATAATAATCAGGGGAACCAGAAGGCGCAGGAATCTCGATTTGATAAATTCCCATTTTTTGTCAGTCCCTTTAGACAAAAAAACTGCAGCCCCTGATAGGATGAAAAAGAGGGGCATGACCCAAAGAAGACTGAATTCTCTAAAAGCCGACAAAACAGGGCTTCGAACCGGGTTGAAAACAACTGTTGTGTGATAATCGAAAATTTTACTGCAATGAATAAGGAAGACTACCACGATAGCAAAGACCCGTAACCAGTCAAGGTAGTATAAACGATCGCTTCCAGTTGCTCCACCGTTCTCAGTGAAAGTGAATGGTTGATTTCGCATGAGTAAATTCCCCTCCCCTAGTTAGGGATCAATGCAGTTCGATAAGAAAACTCGAATGAAAATAATTATTGCCGATAGAGTGATTCCTATAATCACGGGATGTCGTACTCCCATAACCCTTTAAAAGTGGCTGACGCCTGCCATCAGCAGCCAAAACCGAACCATTCTACGAGCCCAATGGCGCTTCGCTATCCATCGAAATCATATAGACGCTCTGCATTCTCGCGCAGAATCCCGCGGCCCAATGAAGTAGCCTGTTCAACGGTGATCAGGTCGTCTCGCACCAAGCCGGCAAGAGCCCGGTTCAGACCTTCGCGAAGCTTTTTGGAGATCACGATATGCTGAACCTCCGGGCCGCCAGGCACGCTCGGGTAGGACGACACGTCGGTGCCAAACAGCATGCTTGACGGAGAGTAAATCAGGTAGATCCGCAGCCGTTCCACAAGTTCGCGCATGGGATAAAAGAACGCCAGGGCAGAGACATCGACCCAAACATGTGGCTTTAAGCTCAGGTACGCAGCATCCTCAACGAGAGGGAATCCGCCGTGGATGAGTACGAACTGAGTGCGAAAGAACCTTGGGTCAGTAAGAACCCCTTCCAGATGCCGGACGTCGTTCTCGCCGAGTTGCAGGAAGGGTGGACTGCTTAGCGCGGCATGGATATGGACCGTCAGATCGTGTTCCGGCGCTTTGAGAAAGATATGACGGGCAATATAGTCTTGCAGCCTAAGGAACTCGTCGCGTCCAAGGGCCTGGGATTGCCCTGTTCTGTAGAGTTCAGCCGCCTCATCTGTGCCGACCTTGGAAAAACGCAACGTGCGGGTCAGCCCGTCAATGAACTTGATCCCCACAGCGCCGTCCCGGGCCCAGGCGGCCAACGTCTCATCCACGAACGCCAGGTAGGCGGGCAAGTCCGCCGGAGCCTGACCATGCTCCGGAGCATTGTCGGCCAGCCATGCCCTCGCACGCTTGGCGATGTCCGCGCCAGCAGGATTACGGGGATAGTTGGCGGCAGGAACCGGAAACAAGAGGTAGGTGGCATACGGAACCCACAGCATCCGTCCGCCGGTGTCGGGCAAGGGTGCCATCGTGTTGACCAGCGCAATCCGCGTGCGGGTCGCATCCAGGTGGCGTATCCAGTAAGCGCCCGCTTCGGATTTGATCTTCCGGTCACGGATTGCAGCTGCTTCCACCGGGTCATCGGTGCCGAATAACTCTCTGGCCAGGGCAAGTTGCTCTGGTACGGCATGCCGCATGGCGAGTGGCATATATCCAAAGAGCCTCTCGTCGTAATGCGCGCCGTAAACAATGTGGGTATGGTTGTCGATCGCCCACTCGTCCTCAAGTGCTGCCTTTATCGCTGCGTAAGCCTGGGCTTCGGTCAGCGGGCTTGGCTGCACCGCTTTTCTGTAACCCGATTGGGCATGCAAGCAACCCGTCGACATGCTGACCGACAAGAGCATGAAGAGAAGAAAGAAAAGAGTGAGCATGCCGTGCAAGGGACCGACGAATGGCAAGCATGCTCCTTGTTCGTCCGGAATCGGCGTTTCAACCTTGGGCATGGTCCGAACGGACAGGGGATACAACCCATAGGAATTTCTAGTATTTTTTGTATTAACCATGACCTCGCTCCCTTTTGGCTAAAATTATTGAATATATGGTCTCAGTAGTGTCCCAACGTTGAGTTGGAAAAGTCTTGTAACGATAAATAATTATTCAGGTTTCTGAAGAAAATGGCTGTAATCGATTTGAATTCCAAATCCCCTAAATGCCATACTTCTTTCATCTCAATGAAGGGGATGGCACATGAACTCCGGCAAAACCATTTTCTCTCAGCTCCTGGATTTCCTTCCCAGCTACGAGTTCCGCCAATGCGTCAAACGATATCGAGGCCACTACAAGATCAAATCCTTTTCCTGCTGGGATCAATTCCTCTGTATGGCTTTTGCCCAACTCAGTTATCGCGAAAGCCTCCGAGACATCCAAGCCTGCCTGCGGGGCAATCAACAAAAACTCTATCACATGGGCTTTCGAGGAAAAGTCTCTCGCAATACCTTGGCTCATGCCAACCAGGTCCGCGATTGGAAAATCTACGCCGACTTCGCCCAACTCTTGATCGCCCAGGCCCGCAGTCTCTATGCCAAAGAAAGCTTCGGTGTCGAGTTGAAGCAAACCGTTTATGCCTTCGACGCCACCATCATCGATCTGTGTTTGTCTCTTTTCCCCTGGGCTCAGTTCCGCCAACACAAAGGAGCGATCAAACTTCACACCCTGATGGATTTACGAGGCAGCATCCCAACGCTGATCTTCGTAACCCATGGCAAAATCCACGAGACCAAGCTCCTCGACGAACTCATCCTAGAACCGGGAGCCATTTACATTCTCGACCGAGGCTATCTGGACTTTGCACGTCTCTACAGGATTCATCAGGCCAGGGCTTTTTTCCTCATCCGGGCGAAAAGCGATTTTCGTTTCCGACGGATGTATTCCCAGCCAGCGCAAAAATCAAAAGGCATTCAAGCCGATCAGCTCATCGAGCTCCATGGTTTTTATGTCCGCAAGGACTACCCCGAACGGCTTCGCCGGATTCGCTACTTCGACGCCGAAAAGAACAAGCGGCTGATCTTCCTAACCAACCATGTTGCGCTGCCGGCATTCACGATTGCCGAGCTTTTTCGTTGCCGGTGGAAGATCGAATTATTTTTCAAATGGATCAAACAACATCTCCGAATCAAGGCCTTCTATGGGACTTCGGAGAATGCCGTAAAGACTCAGATTTGGATTGCTGTCAGCGTCTATGTCCTGGTTGCCATCGTTAAGAAGAAGCTCAAATTGAAGGCGAGCCTCTATACCATGTTACAGATTTTAAGCGTGTCTCTTTTTGAGAAAACACCATTATTCCAATTGCTTTCGCAAATTAAACCCGAAGAAAAAAAGGCTGATTCTTCTAACCAGTTAAAATTACTCTAATAACGTTGGGACACTACTG
>Ga0111180_1099_pt1 | contig 12015 bp, 8 predicted proteins | sample DeeMarSWOR324_28_FD_80237 | JGI IMG/M metagenome (GOLD analysis project Ga0111180, IMG submission 80237) | Deltaproteobacteria bacterium SM23_61
CCCTTCTCGCAAGGGAGGCCCGGGCTTCTTGAGCCTTTTGCAGAAAGGATCCGGTCAATTTGATTTTTAATCCTTCTTCCTGCAACGCTTTCCGCAGCACCGGAAGGGTGATCCCTTCTGTGCCTTCTTTTTCGGCATAGCGGATCGCCCTTTCCGCGGCCCTTTTGGCCTGCCGGAAGGGAATCTCAAACTCCCGAACCATTTGCTCCACAACCTCCGGCGCGGTAATGAACCCTTTCTGGCTCCGGGCGGCCATTTCTTCAGGGTTGATCTTCAGCGAGACGATGATTTCTCCCATCAATTGAGGGGCGGCGAGGCATTCGTCAATCAGGTCCATCACCAGGTATTTGGTCCACTGGGTGTCCCGATTGTACCCCAAAAAGAGCGCCTTGCCGATGGAAAGGAGAGAGACCAGGAGCCCGTGGGCCACCGAAGTCTTGGCCTTCATCACTTCCAGCGGATCGGGGTTGCGCTTCTGGGGCATCATGGAGCTTCCCGTGCTGTAAGCGTCATCCAGCTTGACAAAACCAAACTCTGCGGTGCTGAAGAGAATCAGAGTCTGGGCAAGAGAGCTCAGGTGGTTCATCATGGTGGAGATGGCAAAACCCAGCTCGGCTTCCGATTCCCAGCGATTCTGGATGGGATCCAGGGAGCTCTCGCACGGAAGGTCAAAACCGAGAAGCTTCGAGGTAATATGGCGGTCGATGGGAAAAGTGGTACCGTAACCGGTCATGGAACCCAGAGGGTTTTCATTGAAACGCCGATACCAGTCCTGGAATCGCCGGACGTCCCGGCAGAAAGCTTCGGCGAAGGAAAGCCAGATATGCCCCAGGGTGGTCACCTGGGCAAGTTGATGGTGGGAATATCCGGGAATCAGGATCTCCCGATGTTTTTGTGCCTGGCGGATGAGCATTGGAATCAGGGAAGAAAGGCTGAAAATGAAGGTGAGCGTGCACTCCCTCAGGTACAGACGCATGTCCACGGCTACCTGATCGTTTCGGCTCCGGGCGGTGTGCAGCTTCCCTCCAACTTCCAGCCCATACTTTCGAATCAGCCACCGCTCTACATTGCTATGGACATCTTCCTGGGATGGATCCAGTCTGAACTTTCCGCCTTTCCAGGCCTCTTCAATTCCCTTCAGGCCGGAAATCAGCAGCCGTGCGTCCCGCCGGCGGATAATCCCCTTCCGCGCCAGCATGACCACATGAGCCCGGCTGCCCCAGAGGTCGTAAGGGATCAACCGCTCATCCGCCGGGGGGATCCCACGAACGTCTCTGCCGGAAGTGAAGGCTTCTGCCAACACCGCAGGCTCCTTTCCGAACCTCTTTCCCCATAGTTTCTTCATTTTCATATCCCGGGACACAGCGGAAAGCCGATTCCCTGCCCCGAACCGGACAAACATATCATTTTCCCACCCGAAGAAAGAGCCACTGCCTTGTTATGTCCCGCCAGGGGCGCAATGCACCCCCTGGGCCCCTCCCGATCCATCGGGAGAAGACCGCTAAAATTATTGTTCGCTCCCTATAGTATATAACAAAAATCGACGCATAAAAACGAAGATCATAATTCTCCCGGGAAGATCTTGATCCTCCCTGTTGATCCGTTTTCATCCGCATCCAAAAAAAGTTTAGCGTTCGGAGTTAAAGGCCATAAAGCCCTGTTTATGACTTTAGGCCCCCTGGGCACTCTAGCGCCCTTTAGGAACTTTCTTTTATCTGCGTTTATCTGTGTTCATCTGTGCCCAATATCCATTCCCCATTCCGCATTACCCAAAGACTCCCCCCATCCGCGAACCAGCGGGGCGGTTGATCAGCCATAGACAAAAAGCCCGGCGGATGATCAGGATAAAATCCAGGGTCGCTGCCTCATTCACCGACCCGCCGATGTAGAATTGAAGATCCCCGCGGGCATTATCTCCCTTCCGGCAATGACCAAAAGAAGCGTTGCCGATGCTTCCCGAAGGGTGAGGATAAAAGAATACAAGGCACCTATCCGTATCCCTTTCCAAATCAGGGGAGCTACCATATCTCGGAAGGTTCTGGACTTGGTGGCGCCCACGGATTCGGCGGCCTCCTCGATGGATTTGAGGTGTCCAATCGGGGTAAAAATAGCCGAGAGAAAAGGGATTGTCAATAAGAATGCTCCCGCCGGTATAGACAAAATTTCTGAATCATCCCGGAGATTTTTATCATTGACAAGGAGTCCTCCGGGCAAATACATTTAGCTGAAGGCCGGATCGGCTGCGGATACCCAATTCCCCCCGGTTGATGCTGAATATAAACCCCATGAGTGCTCTGACCTTTTCGGGTTACATTTTTGATCTGGATGGAACGATCTACCGCGGCGAAAAACTGATCCCCGGGGCCGGGGAAACGATTCAAAGACTGAAATCTCTTTCCAAAAAAATCGTTTATCTTTCCAACAAGCCGCTCCAGACGCGGGAAGATTATGCTTCCAAGCTGACCCTTTTGGGAATCCCCACTCAACCTGACGAAGTCATAAATTCTTCCCTGGTCATGGCCCGCTGGCTCTCCGGGGAGGCGCCGGCGGCCACGATCTATGTGATTGGCGAGATCCCGCTCATCGAGGAGATGGTTCGCGCGGGCTTCCGGATCAGCGAGAAAGCCGGGGAAATTCAGTACGTGATCGCTTCCTTCGACCGGACCTTTGACTACCGTAAACTGAATATCGCCCTCCAGGCCATTAAAAAAGGGGCCCGGTTTATAGCCACCAACCCGGACCGGACTTGTCCGGTGGAGGGGGGAGAAATCCCGGACTGCGCGGCCGTGATCGGAGCCGTCGAGGGGACGACGGGGAAGAAGGTGGAAGCGATCGTGGGAAAACCTTCGGACATCATGATCCGGGTGGCCGTGGATGATATGGGCCTTCGTCCCCAGGATTGCGTGCTGGTGGGCGACCGACTCGAAACCGACATGGTCATGGGAAAGAAGGCGGGCATGGCCACCGCCTTGGTCCTCACCGGCGTGACCAATCGGGAGATGCTCAAGAATTCGGTGATTCAACCGGATTACGTCTGGGATAGCGTGGCGGAATTAATAAAATAAGCCATCAGCGGTCAGCTTTCAGCCAAAAAATTTTTTATTTTTGTATTCGCTGACCGCTGAAAGCTGATCCCTGAAAGCTGTCTTTCTATGAAAACGGAAGTGGTGGTCATTGGGGGGGGCGCTACGGGAGCAGGGGTTTTCCGCGACCTTGCCCTGCGGGGCATCGATACCATTCTCCTGGAGAAAAAAGAATTTACCAGCGGAACCTCGGGCCGAAATCACGGCCTTCTCCACAGCGGCGGCCGGTACGCGGTCAAAGACCCCGACTCGGGACGGGAATGCATCCGGGAAAACCTTATTCTCAGGAAAATCGCCGCCCCGTGCATCGAAGACACAAGCGGGCTTTTTCTTTCCACGCCTCAGGATCCGCCGGATTATCCGGACTCATTCCTCAAGGCCTGCGAAAAAATCGGCATTCCCGCAGAAGAAGTGCCGGTGGCGGATGTTTTGCAGAAAGAACCCGCTCTTTCTACGCAAATTATGAGGGCCATCCAGGTGCCGGACGGGGCCATCGATCCCTTCAGGCTGATCCGAGCCAACGTGGAGGAAGGCCTCCAGCTCGGAGCCAAGGCCTTCCCCCACCGGGAAGTCGTGTCTATTCAAACCGAAGGAGGAATCATCCGCGGCTTGAGGGCCAAAGACTCCCGAACCGGAGAGGAGTTCCAGGTCCAGTGCCGTTTCATCGTGAACGCTGCCGGGGTCTGGGCCGGAAAGATCGCCCGGATGGCCGGGGCCCGTCTGGAGGTCGTCTTTTCCAAGGGGAGCCTGATTGTCCTCAATCAGCGTCTGGTCAATACGGTAATCAACCGCTGCCGGCCGCCTTCCAACGGGGATATCTTCGTTCCCCACGGGCCGGCCCTGATCCTGGGGACCACCTCCCTCAAAACCGAGGAGATCGAAGACCCGTCGGCCAGCGAGGAGGAAGTGGACCTCCTTCTCTCCGAGGGGGAAATGCTCATCCCCTCTGCCGGCGTCACCCGGGCCATCCGGGCCTATGCCGGGGTAAGGCCTTTGATTGGAGCAAGGGAGACGGAGGGCGATACCCGGACCATCAGCCGTGATTTTCTGCTGCTCGATCACGGGGCGGCAGTGGGCGTAAAAGGTCTCTTCTCCATCGTGGGAGGAAAGCTGACGACTTACCGGCTGATGGCCGAGCGAACCGTGGATACCATCTGCCAGGAGATGGGGAAACACGCGTCCTGCACCACGTCGGAAAAACCTCTTCCCTTTCCCCGGGAGTACGCCTTTCACGATCTGGTTTCCAGGTTGAACCGGATTTCCGGTTCAGGGTCTTCCTCGGAGATTCTCTGCGAGTGCGAGCTGGTGACCCGCAAAGAGATCCTGGACCAGGTGGGGAAACTCTCTTTTTCCACCTTGAAAGAAGTTCAGGAGCGAACCCGGGCCGGGATGGGCCCATGCCAGGGAGGATTCTGTTCCCCCCGGCTGGCCGCCCTCCTGGCGGAAACGGGGAAAATCCCCCCGGCTACATCCCTCGCCGTTTTAAAGAAATTCCTGGAGGAGCGCTGGAAGGGGACCCGTCCGGTTCTGTGGGGGCCCCAGCTCAAGGAAGAGCAGTTGATCCAGGCTTTGTACGCGGAGCTTTTCAATCTGGACCATTTGTGAGGCAAGTTCCAGGTTTCGGGTTACAGGTTTGAGAAAATTGAAACTCGAAACCCGAAACTTTTACTGTATGTTCTACGATGTCATCGTCATCGGCGCGGGGCTGGCCGGCCTCATGGCCGCGGAGGCGGCCCGGGGGAAGGGCGCCCGGGTTTTGATCCTGGCCAGGGGAATGGGTTCGTTACCCCTGACGAGCGGCTGCATCGACGGGCTGGGATACTTCCCGAGCTCTTCCCCGGCGCCTGTCCCTTCCCCTCTTACCACCCTGGGCCAATTCGGGGATTTTCAGCCCCGCCATCCATATTCCAAGGTCGGTAAAGAAAGAATCCTATCCGCTCTGGACCGTTTTCGGGATCTGACCCGTTCGGGCGCCGTCCCGTATGCCGGGCGATTCGATTCCAATTTCCTGATTCCCACAGCCCTGGGAACCTATCATCCCACCTGCCTAGTCCCGGAGACCATGAAGAACGGGGTTCTTTCCCTGCCAGGGCGGGTCCTCCTCCTGGGCTTTGAAGGGCTCAAGGATTTTTCCGCCTTTTTGGCTGCGGAGAACCTGAATCTATTGCAGGCCCGGGGACAGATCGCACCCTCTTTCCGGGCCAAAACCCTGGCCAATCCGGGTTGGGGAGGAAAAGCCCTGAACAGTTTGAATCTGGCCGAAGCCCTCGATGAGGAAGCCTTCCGGGATCGATTCGCCCGGCAGGTTCAGCCTTTACTGAAAGGAGGAGAGAAACTGGGACTGCCCGCGGTTCTAGGATTCCGTTCCTCTCACCGGGCCTGGACCGATCTGCAAGAGAAGCTGGGGACCGAAATCTTTGAAATCCCCCTTCCCCCTCCTTCGATCCCGGGGATTCGACTTTACAACCTGATGAGAGCCCGGCTGCAGGAAAAAGGGGTGCGGACGATCATCGGCCTTTCCGTATTGAAACCGATGATCGAAGGAGGAGAAATGAGGGGGCTTGCTCTCGGAGAGTCGAGGAAAAGCCCGATCTACCGGGCATCCGCCTACGTGCTGGCCACCGGTAAATTTGTGGGTGGAGGGCTCGATGCGCAGCGGAATAGGGTTTGCGAAACCCTCTTTGACCTTCCGGTTCAATACCCGCAGAACCGCAAGGAGTGGTTCAACACCCAGCTCCTCACCCCCGCGGGCCAACCCTTTAATTCCTTCGGGGTGGAGGTGAATGAAGATTTGCAGCCGATTGACCCGGCCGGGAAGGTCGTTTACCGGAATCTCTTCGCCGCCGGGGGAATTTTGGCCCATGCCGACTCCATGGCCGAAAAATCCGGAGGCGGCGTGGCAATCTCTACGGGTTATGTGGCCGGTGAACTGGCCGCAAAGACAAAATAATTTCACCACAGAGAGCACAGAGATAAGAAAAAATTCTAATAATTTTCTTTTAATTTTTTTTGATTTAAACCCAAATCCTTCTCTGCGTCCTCTGCGTTCTCTGTGGTTAAAATACTTTTTGATTTTTATGGATGACTTGCTCTGCGGTTAAATTTCCTTTATGCTTTTTTATGAAACCGAATATAGATCAATGCATCAAGTGCTCCATCTGTAACGTCTACTGTCCGGTGTTGAAGGCCACGGGGCTCTTTCCCGGGCCGAAGCTGGCCGGGCCGGATGCGGAGCGCTTTCGTCTCCAGAGGAAGGCTATTCCCTCGGAGTGGCTGGAGTACTGCGACTACTGCAAGATCTGCGAGCGGGTCTGCCCGCAGAACGTACCCATTCCCGACCTGCACATAAGATCCCGTCTGGCCTGGAAGAAGACCCGTAGGCCCCCCTTCAGGGACTGGCTCCTCGGCCACGCGTACCTGATGCAGAAACTGGGAAGCTGGGGGACTCCCATCTCCAACTGGATCTCTGCATGGGGCTTTTCCCGCTGGCTTCTGGACCGAGGACTGGGAATTGACCGCCGCAGCCCCATGCCGTCGTACCGGCGTAGAACCTTTGCCCGATGGTTCCAATCCCGACCGCCGGGCAAAGGGCAGCCCCTGGCTTACTTTCACGGCTGCTACACGAATTATATCCAGCCCGAGCTGGGCCGCGCCCTGGTCGAGGTTCTGGAAAAAAACGGGTTCCAGGTCCGCGTCCCCCGGCAGGAATGCTGCGGCCTTCCGCTGATCAGCAATGGTTTCTTTGGCCTCGCTGCCCGGCTGGGGGAAAAGAATATCAAATCCCTGCGAAAAATGATCGAGGATGGAACCGAAGTGGTCTTCTCTTCCCCCAGCTGCGGCATGACCCTGAGAGAAGAATACGAAACCATCCTGGATCTTCCCGGCGCTGCGCTGCTCAAGGATCACGTCTTTGAAATATGCCAGTTCCTTCTGCAGTTATACGAAGCGGGGAAACTGGACACCCGCTTTCGGGAGATCAAGGAGACTTACTACTACCACGTCCCCTGCCACCTGCGGGCCTTGAAGATTGGCCTGCCGGGCCTGGAGCTTCTGTCCCTGGTTCCGGGGTTGAAGGTGATCGAGCTTCCCGAAGGGTGCTGCGGATTGGCCGGGAGTTATGGTTACAAGCGGGAAAAGTTCGCGATTGCCCGTCGGGTGGGAAAAGAGCTGTTTCAGGCGATCCAGGAATCGAAAGCCCGGACGGTCATCTCCGACTGTGAAGCCTGCCGGATGCAGATCGCGTACCACACCGGAGTAAAAACCCTTCATACGGTTCAGGTCCTGGGCCGGGCTTACGGAGCGTGATCCATTGGAATTCAACATCCTGACCACGGCGATCCTGCTGATCACCCTCGTCCTCCTTTTTGAATTCAGCAACGGGTTCAATGACTGCGCCAACTTGGTCGTCACTCCGGTCATCACCGGGGCCATGGAACCCCGCAGGGTCATTTGCTTGATCGCCGTCTTCGAATTCGTCGGCGCCTGGTTTCTGGGAACAGCCGTGGCCCATACTCTGGGAAAGGGGATCGTAGACCCCCGGAACATAACCGTGGCGGTCATTTTTGCCGCCGTTTGCGGGGCGATCCTCTGGAATCTGGGAGGGTGGTATTTCGGCATGCCTTCCAGTTCCTCCCATGCGCTGATCGGGGGATTGGTGGGGGCCGTGGTGGCGGGCTCCGGAGCCGCATGGATTGACTGGGTCAAGGTGGCCCAAGTCCTGGCCATCCTTGTCCTCACTCCGATGATCGGTCTTATTGCCGGCCTTTTTTTGACGCGGAAAATTTTGGTCCTTTTTCAGAATTCAAAGCCCAATCGGGCAAACCCGCGTCTGAAACAACTCCAGATTCTGACCTCGATTACTCTGGCCCTGAGTCACGGGAGCAATGACGCCCAAAAGGGGATGGGAATCATCAGTCTCTCCCTCATCATCTTCCATAAGATCTCCCCGGATTTGATGGACAAGATCTACCGGCCCATGCCGGGTTACGATTTTTATGTCCCCGGATGGGTTATTCTGATCTGCTCTCTGGCCCTGGCCCTGGGGGTGAGTTCCGGCGGGTGGCGGATCATGAAGACTCTGGGGACGAAATTGTACAAGGTCAGGCCCGTTCACGGGTTCAGCGCCCAAGCCTGTGCCACCATCGTCATCTATCTGTCTTCTCTTTTCGGTTTCCCCGTTAGCACTACCCAGATTGTCTCCTCCTCCATCCTGGGAGCCGGGTCGGCCCAGGGATTCGGGTCCGTCCGCTGGGGGGTGGGGAAGCAGATTTTCTTGACCTGGATCATTACCATCCCTGCTTCGGCCGCCCTTTCGGCCGTTCTTTTCTTGGTCTTCAACCTCTTCTTCTAATTTTCGCTGGACATGTTTAAGCTATTGGCATAAAATATGCAACTCGATCAGTAAAAAAGGGGATTCCCCATGGCCCTCTTCCAGAAAAAGAAATGCGATTTTTGCCAGATGCTGCACGCCCAGGCCCTGAAGGTCCTGGAAGGGCTTGACGCCCTCTATGCTTGGGCTGCGGGTGGAGTGGATGCCCAGGGGGAAAAGGTGAAAGATATCGAACGGGAAGCTGATGAACTGCGGCGCATCGTCATTGAAGAGCTCAACCAGACCTTCGTCACCCCTTTTGATCGGGACGATATCTTCTCTCTATCGCGGGCCATTGACGACGTGATGGATTATGCAGACCGGACCGTGGACGAGATGGAAATTTATGAGGTGAAACCCAACAGCCACGTGGTGGAGATGATCGATATTCTCCGCAAGTCGGCCCGGGAGTTGAGCGATGCCATCCGCTTGATCCAGAAATATCCCAACATCGCCCTGGAGCATGCCACCAAGGCTAAGGCCGCGGAGAACGAGATGGAAAATGCCTACCACCGGGCCTTGGCCGAGCTTTTCAAGGGAACCGATACGGTCTACATGCTCAAAATGCGGGAAATCTACCGGCATCTTTCCAATGCCGCCGACCGGGGCGACGAGGCCGCCGACCTGATCGGCGACATCGTGGTCAAGATGACCTAGCATTCCCCAAAATCCCCCTCTGAATCCTCCGTTTCTACCCGCCCAGCTTGACATTCATGCCGGGAATGTTAATATTTTCCCGGAGGAAGCATTTTCTAAAATGGTAAAGAGAGATTATTACGAAATTCTGGGCGTCCCCCGCAGCGCCAATGAGACGGATATCAAAAAAGCCTACCGCCAGATGGCCCTCCAGTATCATCCTGACCGGAACCCGGGGGATAAAGCCGCGGAGGAAAAATTCAAAGAAGCATCCGAGGCTTACGAGGTTCTGCGGGACCCGGAAAAACGTGAGCTTTATGACCGGTACGGACACGAAGGCCTCAGCCGGACCGGATTTTCGGGCTTTGCCGGTTTTGAAGACATCTTCTCCAGCTTCGGAGATATCTTCGAGGATTTCTTCGGGTTCGGGACCGGCCGGCGAAGATCTGCCGGGCCGAGGAAGGGGCCGGATTTCCGCTACGACTTAACCCTCTCCTTCATGGATGCAGCTAAGGGCAAGGAGATGGAGATCGAGATCGAACGCCCGGAGACCTGCGGAACCTGCAAAGGAACGGCCATAAAACCCGGCACGAAGAAAGAAACCTGCTCCTCCTGCAAGGGGACCGGGCAGGTCACCCATTCCCAGGGATTCTTTACCTTGCGTACGACCTGTTCCCGCTGCCGGGGACAGGGGTTTTTCATCCCCCATCCCTGCCCGGATTGCCGGGGCGCGGGCAAGGTGAAAAAATCCAAGAAAATCCCCATTAAGATTCCAGCAGGAGTGGATTCAGGAAGTCGTCTCCGAGTTTCGGGAGAGGGGGGAGAGGGCGAAAGGGGAGGCCGGCCCGGGGATCTTTATGTCATCTTGCACGTTGAGCCCCACTCCTTCTTTGAACGGCATGAAGACGATGTTCTTTGCCAGATTCCCATCTCTTTTGTTCAAGCCGCCCTGGGAGAAGAAATAGAGGTCCCCACGCTGAACGGAACGAAAAAAATCACCCTCCCACCCGGAACCCAGAGCGGTCAGGTCTTCACCCTGCGCGGGATGGGCATTCCTCATCTGGACGGGTACGGAAAGGGAGACCAGCACGTCCAGGTGACGGTCAAAGTACCCGCCAAGCTGAACAAGCGCCAAAAGGAACTCCTCAAAGAGTTTGCTTCACTCGAAGGGAAAGAGGATTAGGAACAGTTTCAAGTTAAAAACCCGCTACATCTAACCTGTAACTTGAAACTCGAAACCCGAGACTTATTTTCCTTCCAAGAAATCCGGGTTGGTGTACTCCGGGTTCGGGTAGGTGTAAAACCCTTTGCCAGTCTTCACTCCCAGCTCCTTCCGGGCGATCATCTCCTGGAAAGCTTTCGGAGGAACGTCCCGGGGGTCTTTGGAATCGTTGTAGTAAGACATCTCGATATCATAAACTACGTCCAGTCCCACCAGGTCCATCATGCCGAAAGGCCCGGAAGCCTGGTTGGTAAAAACCATCCAGGCCCGGTCGATGTCCTGGAAATCCACGAACCCATTGCCCCACATATAAAGGGCCTGTTTCTTGATCGCTCGCCACACACTGTTGAAGCAGAAGCCCAGGATTTCCTTTTTCACTCCCAGGGGAATGCAGTGGATCGAGCGTACAAATTGCCTGGCCGCTTCGATCGTTTCGGGGGAGGTCTTGGTTCCGCCCATGACATCGACGATATTCATTCCGATTCCCGGCTGGTAGAAATGAATGTTCAGGCACTTTTCCGGCCGACCGGTGGCGCTCTCGATCCGGGAGACGGGAATGGATGAGCTGTTGGTCGCCAGAAGCGCTTGCTTCGGCGCCAGGGAGTCGAGCTGGGCCCAGACGCTTCGCTTCAGCTCGAGATTTTCCGGCACGGCTTCTATGACCAGATCCGCACCCCTCAAGGCATCGGCCAGATCTTTCACCACGTTGACTTTCGATGCGGCTTTTTCCCACTCCTCCGCCGGCATGGTGGGGCCTTTGCCCAGGAACTTCATCATTCCTTTGACCTTCTGGATCGTCTTCGGAAAGATCTCCGGGTCCTGGTCATATCCCCTGACCTCGCACCCATAGTAAGCCGCCTGGATGGCGATCTGAGTTCCCAGGGTCCCCAAACCGATTACGCTGATTTTCTTGATGGCCATTTCTTCCCCTTCCTCCCCTGCGCTTCAGGGGTATTGAACCAAAAGGAACCCGATCCTTTTCCCCTTGTCCTTTGGGTTCATAGAAGCTTCCCCATACCCAGTTCCTACATAAATAATCTTTCTTTTCCATAATTGTCAACCGGATTCATTGGATTGCCCACCCCCAGTTTCTTGTGCTCGTTGGGATTCAGGCTGGAAGAATTCGGATCATCAGGCTCGGCGGGATTATCGTTTTCTAATCACCCTCCCGCCTGTCCTCCGCAAAGAGAGGCCTGCGAGTAAATTAAAGAACAACCGCCTTAGGATGATGATCCGAATTCTTCCAGCCTGAATTCCATGACTACCCACTTTTCTCCCGGATTCCTCTCGGCCATGGGTTCTTTCCTCAAAAACTGGGGTCGGGCAAGGATTCTTTGGTGAAAAAAGGACGCCGGTCTCAACCCTTTCGGCGGGAACTACAGCTCTTCCCTTCCGGTCAGATAATTGGAAGCCAGCGGCCGGCGGATGATTCGCCGGCTGTCGGGGGAGGGGAAGGAAAAATCGAAGACGATCTGGAAGAAGTTTTGGATCACCTTGAACGTGGCGCCCCAGAGAATCTCCTCTTCCCCGTTCTCCGAGTGGACCAGGCAGGGAAATTCCCAGGGGCTGGGGATGCCCTGGGCAACGAGCTTTTCCGGAACTTCCAGGGAATAGATGGCATAATTTCCCGGATTGAAAAAAGTTGATAGGGGGATGGGAACGATCTTTTCCACTTCCCAGCTGAGCTTGGGCTGCCAGGCGTGTTT
>Ga0111180_1148_pt1 | contig 11796 bp, 8 predicted proteins | sample DeeMarSWOR324_28_FD_80237 | JGI IMG/M metagenome (GOLD analysis project Ga0111180, IMG submission 80237) | Deltaproteobacteria bacterium SM23_61
CAGCGGGGAGTTTACTTTCAGGAAAGTGTTAGAAGACTACTTCAAGACCAGCTATCAGGCCATCAAGAAAAAAGGGGGGACGGTCTTTCATGCGGGTTATACGGAGATTGCCACCAACCTGAAGGACCGCCACATTGACTTTGCCTGCATCAACATCGCCCCGCCTGCATCCATCATTCAAGAAGCGGCCATCGGCCGAAAACTCCGCATCCTCCCCTGGCCGAATGACCTTCTTCAGCTCATGAAGAAAAAGTACGGCTACGGCATCGGGGTGATCAAGAAAGAAATGTATCCCGGCATCCTGAAAGAGGATATTCCTACTTCCACCATGGGCTCGGCGATCATCGTTCACAAGTCCCTGGACCCTAAAGTGGCCTACGAGATCACCAAGATTGTCTGCGAAAATTCGAAACAGCTGCCCAGCATCCACAAGAGCATGGTAGTGTTCCAGCCCGCCACTGCCTGGCAGGACATGCCTGCTCCCCTCCATCCGGGTGCCATCCGGTACTATAAGGAGAAAGGCTACATGAAGTAAAAGACCGCAGGGCCGGGGCGAAGAATATCCCCCGGCCCCTTTCCCGGTATCCCTAAGCCGAGATGAACGAATCGGCCAGGGATTGCGAGTTGCTGGAACGCTTCGTTCCACGACGGATGGGAACAGACGATGCGGGAACTTTCAGGGACTTCTAAAAAAATCGTTATCGCCCTGGCGGCTATCACTTCCCTCTTTCACCTCTACACCGCTGCTACCGGAGTGCTGGAGCCTCGCCTGCAACGGGGCTTTCATCTGTTGTTCCTGATTCCCTTGGCGTTTCTCCTTTTCCCGATGACTCGGCGGTCTCCCCGGGATTGGATTCCCTGGTATGACTGGTTGTTGGCCTTCGTGGCGGCGCTCCCCTCGCTGTACATAATCCTGGATAACGATAATTTGAACGCGCGCTGGGAAGGGGCCACGGATGTGACCCTGTTGCAGGTAGTGGTAGGAATCATCATCGTGGCCATGCTGATCGAGGCCGTGCGCAGGTCCACAGCAGCAGCCCTGGCCGGGTTGATGATCCTGGCCCTCATTTACCTCGTCTTCGGCCACCATTTGCCCGGCTTGCTGTACCACAAGAAGTTCAGTCTGGACTGGATTATCGAGACCTGCTACCTGTTGGACGATGAGGGGATTTACGGCTCTATCACCGGGGTATCGGCCGTATTCGTGGCCCTATTCGTCATCTTCGGGGCCTTCATCTATAGACTTGGCTTGGGCCAATATTTCATCGATGTCGCCTCCCGGCTGGCCGGGCGCACGGCGGGAGGGCCAGCCAAAGTAGCGGTGATTTCCAGCGCCTTTTTCGGTACGATCAGCGGGGCGGCCGCAGCCAATGTTTTCGCTACCGGAACTTTTACCATCCCCTTGATGCGCCGGATTGGATACCGGCCGCAGTTCGCCGGGGCCGTGGAAGCAGCGGCCTCCACGGGTGGACAGATCATGCCCCCCATCATGGGAGCCGCCGCTTTTCTCATGGCCCAGATTACCCAGATTCCCTACATCAGCATCTGCAAGGCAGCTCTGCCGGCAGCCATCCTATACTTTATGTGCATTGGTTTGACGGTCCACTACGAGGCCCTGAGGCGAGGATTGACTGGTTTGGAGGTCATCGAGGCTGCACCGGTTAGACTCTTGATCAGAGACCTTTACTTGCTCCTGCCCGTAGTCGCGCTCCTAGTTTTGATGATCATCGGGTATTCTCCCTTCATGGGAGCTTTCATGGGTACGGTCGTGGCCCTGGGAATCAGCTATTTCGATCGAAACAGGTGGATGACCCCCCGCAAGATTGTCGAGGCCCTGGATATGGGCGGAAGGAATCTGATCATGATTGCCTGCGCCTGCGCCGGGGCAGGGCTGATCATAAGCGTGGTGATTAAAACCGGCCTTGGTCTACAGTTTACCAACGTGGTCATTTCCTACTCCCGGGGAATCTACTTGGTAGCCATGCTCTTTATCATGGTGGCCGCCATAATCCTGGGCATGGGGCTGCCGACCACGGCGGCCTACGTGCTGGCCGTTTCCGTGGGTGGACCCACGCTCATCGAGATGGGCGGAGATGTCCTGTCGGTGCATCTTTTCGTTTTTTATTTCGCCATCATGGCCTGCGTTACGCCCCCGGTGGCCCTGGCCGCCTATGCCGGCGCCTCCTTGGCGGGCACGGATCCTTTGCGCACCGGCCTGGAAGCCTCCCGCATCGCTGTGGCGGGGTATATTATTCCCTACCTGTTTTACTTCAACCAGGGAATTCTCCTGCGAGGTACCTTCCTGGATATCGCCCTGGCCATGGGCACGGCTATCATCGGGGTGTACCTTCTGGTGATTGGCCTGCAGGGATTCATGTTGACTGACCTTAACCTCCCGGAAAGGGCCCTTCTGGTGGCGGCCGCCATTTTTGTCCCTTTTCCCATCTTTCTCGATAACTTTCAGTCCGTGCTATTGGGGCTGGGTTTAATGGGGGGGTTCTACCTGCAGCAAAGGCGCCGGAGGGGGAAAATGGAGCTTCCCTCCTCATAGGCCTTTAGGAATCCGGCAATCTTTCCTTCGATGATGGCTTCGGCCTCGAAAACATCCTCCGGGGTTTGAAATTCGGATTCCAGGCTCAGGAGAATTTTATCGAACCGGGAGGGCTTTATCCTCCAATTTTTCTCGTATTCGATCCGGGCAAGCTGGTATTCGGAATGGGAGAAATAGTACTTTCCCAGGCGCTTCCGGCCGGCGGCGAACTTCCAGGACTCCTTGAGCGCGAAAAACTCCCGCAGCGCCTTCCGAACCCTCGTTTCCTCCAACCGTTCCTCCCGCAGGCTGTCTCCAAGGCGGGTTTGAACGTGGTGGAAGAATTCCTTCACCAGGTCGATGTCGGTGACCACCAGCCCGTAGAGGTACCAGTCCTCGAGGGCCGCCAGTACGGACTTCTGTTCCGCCCGGTTCAAATGGGTATGGCTGGGACAGAAATGACCGGCGCAGATTTCCTTTCCGTAGAAACAATAATCCCGCAGGTCCCGCCCTTCGTTCACCGAGGGATGGAGCAGGCATCCCACCCTTTTCCTTTCTCTGTCCAGGAAACCCAGGAATTCGCAGTTGTGGATCTCCTCCAGGAGCTTCGGGTTGGGGGGGAATATTTCCTGATCATAGGCCTTTTGGAAAACCCCCGGATCCCGGCCCAGGGAAAAGAAAAGGTCTCTTCGCTTTTCCAGAACAGGGGTCAGCGCCGCGCGCGAGTGATCCTCCCAGTTGTAGAGGCCGCAGCAGGCCCCGCAGGATTTGGACGGGTCAGGCTGGCAGAGTGAGTAGCCGTCAATTGCGGATTGCGGATCGCGGATTGCGGATTGACGGACGGGGGGAATTCGCTCAGCCATCGTCCTTGATGCTCTCGTAAAAAGCCGTCACTCCGGTGAAAACCGGAGTCCAGGAAATTTATAAAAGGTGGAAGTAACCTAGATTCCGGCGCCTGCCCCGGACTAGATCCGGGGTTCGCCGGAATGACATAAGATTTATTTATTGGCTCATTACGAATTTATCAGCCTTGATTCAGTATCTCCGCGACCTTGTCCCGGTACGCCCGGCTCTTTGCGTCGGCGGCCGCCAGTTCAATCTGCGCCGGGGAGGAAACCCCCAGACCGAGCTCCACCGCCCGGGCGATCTGCGTTTGCTCGAAGATCTTCCGGTTCATGATCCGTTCGTTGCTTCCCAGGTGCTTGAGAAGCGCCACCCCAACGGCGTCCACCGCGATCCGGTCGGAGGAAGCCCAGAAGACGTTTCCCCGCGCCCCTTTTCCCGTGGCCGGCCCGCCATCCACGAAAGCCTCGATCCCGTCCATGATCACCAGGTTGGGTTTGAAGGGCTCGTTGATCTCGGCGATCATCTTCCGCTGGTGGGGGGAACTGTGGAGCTGGCGCATGTATTCATACCCCTGGCGGGAGGTCGGGACCCCTCCGACGTGGAGCTTCAGCGATAGGGTAAAAACACCGCCGTATTGGTGGGTCTTTAGACAGCCCGTCGAGATCAGGTACTCAGATTCCAGCACCGGCCGGGCGATCCGGAATCCGTCGGGCCAGTGACTGTCCTTGGGTCTGAACTCCACCCAATCCTTCTCCGGCAAATCGTCGAAGGGGGCGATCTTGACATCCAGTTTTTCCATGAGGGGAAGGATCCCCTTTTTTTCCATGACTTCCCGGGTGGGGGGGAAACTCCGGTCTCCCACGCTCACCGATTTGGCCCCCATCTTCCACAATTCCTCCACCAAAGACACCAAGACATCGTTGTGCGTGGACCCCGGCGTCGGGTCGGCGGTGTTGAAGTTGGGCTTGATCAGGACTCTCTTTCCCTTGATCGGATTGCCCTTGAGGACCTTCAACATCGTCTTGACCCCCTGCTTGCGGTCTTCGGTCTGAAAAAATATCACCTTATTCTTCTCCACTTTCTCCACTCCCATTCCTCCTTATTAGGGACACTTCCCTATTTTATCGTCGTTTTAAAATAGGGAAGTGTCCCTATTTTAACTTTGGTCTTCCTACCTTTTTCGCGATTAGGTTGCGATGCACGATTTTTCCCACTTTGCTAACAAACTCTTCGCTCCCGAACGGCCTGCCGGTGGAAGTTGCTTTTCTCATGAAGTCCTCAACATTTTTCTCTTCCATTCCTAGAAACTTTCGATAGCCATCAATTTCATCCGATTTCAACCACCCTTCCCCGGAGAGAACCCGATCTTTCGTTTGCATAACGTGCGCCCGGGCGCTGGACCACGGATAATCTTCAGCTTTTTTAACAAGGCTAGCCCTCACTGGATTCCTTTCGATGTACCGGGCCGCTGCCCATAAATAAGTCTCCCTTTCAATGATCGCCGAGAAAAAACGGTTTTGCCAAAGTCTTCCACTTCTTTGGTATCGGCGGTTCACGTATTGGGTGTATACTAAATTGGTCCCTCCGATCCCTTTGGCCAGGGACTCCTCTCCTTTTGGGACAGCAAGAATATGAATGTGATTGGGCATAAGACAGTAGGCCCATATCTCCAGGTCCCACTTGAAACTGTATCGACTAAGGATCTCCAGATAGGACTTGAAGTCCTCATCGGAAAAAAAAGTTGTCCCCTTGTTGTTCCCCCTCTGGCATATGTGGTAAGGAAAATTAACGGCAACCAATCTTGCTATGCGTGGCATAGCGGAACACTACACAGGAAATAATAAAATGTCAAGAAAATAGGGAAGTGTCCCTAATTAAGGAGGTGGAGATGGCTATCCGTATCAGGGTGAAAAGAATCTATGAGCCGCCGTCCCCGCAGGACGGGTTTCGAATCCTGGTGGACAGGTTATGGCCCAGGGGCATGTGCAAGGAAAAGGCCAAAGTGGATTTGTGGCTCCGGGATATGGCCCCCAGCAATGAATTGCGGAAATGGTACGGCCATGACCCGGATAAATGGACCGAATTCAAGAAGAAATATCTTGGAGAAATCGGAGAAAAGAAGGAGGAGTTTGAGCTCCTCAGGAAGAAAGCAAGGCAGGGAACGGTCACCTTCCTTTTTTCCTCCAAAGAGGAAAAGTTAAATAACGCCGCCGCCCTGAAGGAGTTCGTGGAAAGAGGTAGGGGCGATTCACCTTCGGCCCGAGCGGCTCGACTGAGCTCGCCGAAGTCTCAGGTCGAGGGCTGAATCGCCCCCTGCAACAGGCAGAATTCGTTCAGGCTCTCGGGCGCTGGTGGGGGTTGACGTAGCGGAGCCCGTATTCCTGGATAGTCTTCACCTGGATCCCCTTTTTCTTCAGGGCTTCGATCCCGTTCACCGCCGCGTAGGCTCCGGCCACGGTGGTGATCAGGGGAACTTTGAGGGCCACGGCGTTGGAGCGGATGGCCAGGCCGTCGGGCTTGGTCCCCTTCCCCCCCGGCGTATTGATGATCAGGTCGATCTCCCCGTTTTTCATCATATCCACCACATTGGGCCGTCCCTGGGAGACTTTCAGGACTTCGGTAACCGGGATGTCGTTGCGAGCCAAAGCCTTGGCTGTTCCCCGGGTGCCGACCAGGGTGAACCCCAAATCGACCAGTTTCTTGGCCAGGAAGATCATGGGCCGCTTGTCTTTGCTGCGCAGGCTGATGAAGACCGTTCCCTTCAGGGGGAGGATCTGTCCGGCCCCCTGCTGGGACTTCAGGAAGGCCATACCGAAGGTGTCGTTGATCCCCATGACCTCGCCCGTGGACTTCATCTCCGGACCGAGGATGGCATCCACCCCGGGGAAGCGGGAGAAGGGGAAGACCGCTTCCTTAACCGCGGTATGCTCGACCTCCACCTCTTTGGTGAAGTTCAGCTCCTTGAGGGTCATGCCCATCATGACCTTGGCGGCGATATTGACCAGGGGAACGCCGGTGGCCTTGGATACGAAGGGCACCGTGCGGGAAGCCCGGGGGTTCACCTCCAGGGTGTAGACCACATCGTCTTTTACCGCATACTGGACGTTCATCAGGCCTTTCACGTTCAGCTCCCGGGCCAGGGCATAGGTCTGTTCCTTGATCTGGTTCAGAATTTCATCCCCCAGGGTGTAGGGGGGAAGGACACAGGCGCTGTCGCCGGAATGAATCCCCGCCTCCTCGATGTGCTCCATGATTCCGCCGATGACTGCGGTCTCCCCGTCCGAGACGCAGTCCACGTCGATCTCGATGGCATCCTCCAGGAATTTATCGATGAGCACCGGCCGCTCCGGGGAAGCCTCGATGGCCTTCTTCATGAACTGTTCCACGTCGGCATCGTCGTACACGATCTCCATGGCCCTCCCCCCCAGCACGTAGGAGGGGCGCAGAAGAACGGGGTACCCGATCTCCTGGGCCAGGGCACGGACCTCTTCCACCGAGACCGCGGTGGCGCTGGGGGCCTGTTTCAGCCCCAGCTTGTCCACCAGCTCTTTGAACCGCTTGCGGTCTTCGGCCCGGTCGATGCTGTCCGGGCTGGTCCCCAGGATCTTCACCCCGGCTTTCTCCAGCGGCACCGCCAGGTTCAGCGGGGTCTGCCCACCGAGCTGGATGATTACCCCTTCGGGCTTCTCCTGCTCCACGATGGCCAGGACATCCTCCCGGGTGAGCGGTTCGAAGTAAAGCTTGTCCGAAGTGTCGTAGTCGGTGGATACCGTCTCCGGGTTGCTGTTGATCATGATGGCTTCGTAGCCGAGCTCCTTCACCGCAAAGACCGCGTGGACGCAGCAGTAATCGAACTCGATCCCCTGGCCGATCCGGTTGGGCCCTCCGCCGAGGATGATGATCTTCCGGTTTCCCGTCGGTTTGTTCTCGTTGACCCGGTCGAAGGTGGAGTAATAGTAGGGACGCTCGGCGATGAACTCCCCGGCGCAGGTGTCCACCAGCTTGAAAGAAGCCTCGATCCCCAGGTCTTTTCTCCTCTGCCGCACCGCCTCTTCGTCCGTTCCCGTCAGGCAGGCCAGCTGAACATCGGAAAACCCGTCGCCCTTGACCTTGCGCAGGGTTTCCGCGGGTATCTTTTTGAGCCCCGGCAGGCCTGCGAACTTCTTCAGAGAATGGCCCTCCCCCACGATCTCTTTAATATTGTGGAGAAACCAACGGTCGATCTTGGAAAGATCGTAGATTTCGTCCAGGGAAAGTCCCTTTTCCAGGGCCAGCTTGACGTAGAAGAGCCGCTCCGCGTTGGGGATGCGCAGCTTCTGGCGGATCTCTTCCAGGTCCTGGAACTTCTCCGGGTCGAATTCCTTCTTGTCGAAGCCCAGGCCGAAGCGTTGATTCTCCAGGGAACGGATCCCCTTCTGCAGGGCCTCCTTGAAGTTCCGCCCGATGGACATGGCTTCGCCCACGGATTTCATGGAGGTGTTGACCGTGGGGTCGGCCTGGGGGAATTTTTCAAAGGTGAAGCGGGCGATCTTGAAGACGCAGTAGTCCACGGTGGGCTCATGGAAAGCCGAAGTCCGGCCGGTGACGTCGTTGCGTACCTCGTCCAGGGTCAGGCCCACGGCCAGCTTGGTGGCCACCCGGGCGATGGGGAAACCGGTGGCCTTGGAAGCCAGGGCCGAGCTGCGGGAGAGGCGGGGGTTGACCTCGATGATCACGATCTCCCCGTTGTCGGGATTGCCGGCGAACTGGATGTTGGCCCCGCCGCCGGTGATCCCGATTTTGCGGATGATCCGCCGGCAGTAATCGGCGTACTGCTTGTACTCCCTGGCGGTCAGGGTCTGGGCCGGGGCCACGACCATGCTGTCCCCGGTGTGCACCCCCATGGGATCCACGTTTTCCATGGAAGTGATCAGGATGACATTGTCCACGCAGTCCCTCATCACCTCGTACTCGATCTCCTTCCACCCCAGGACCGACTGCTCCACCAGGACCTGGCCGATGGGGCTGACGCTGAGAGCGTATTTGAGGTAGCCGCTCAGCTCTTCCATGTTGTAAGCGGTGGCCCCGCCCGTGCCTCCCAGGGTGAAGGCCGGCCGGAGGATGACCGGCAGGCCGATCTTTTCGGCTATGGCCATGCCCTCCTCCACGCTGTGGGCCAGGCCGCTGTCGGGGACTTTGAGGCCGATCTCCTGCATGGCGTTCTTGAAGAGTTCCCGGTCCTCGGCGCGGGAGATGGCTTCGGCGCTGGCCCCGATGACCTCCACCCCGTACCGGTCGTACACCCCGTCCCGCGCCAGGAACACGGCCACGTTCAGGCCGGTCTGCCCGCCCAGGGTGGGAAGGATGGCGTCCGGGCGCTCCCGGGCGATGATCTTCTCCAGCACCTCGGGAGTAATGGGCTCGATGTAGGTGCGGTCCGCCATCTGGGGGTCGGTCATGATCGTGGCCGGGTTGCTGTTGATCAGCACGAGCCTGGGAACCGGAGTAGTCAAACTCGCAGGCCTGTCCGACAATAATCGGACCGGACCCGATGAGCAGAATCTTTTTCAGGTCATTTCGTCTGGGCACGTAAATCCCCCCTTTAAAACTAAAAAAACGTTATTCGTTACTCGTTGCAAACCTAACCACTGATCGGTGTATGTTGCTTTTTGGGTCCTGAGTCCTGCGGGCTCTGCGAGAAACAACGGCTTTTTTCTCTCGCCCGCTTCGCCCATCGAAGCAGAGCGCAGAGAGCAGGGAGCGTGGAGAACGGAAAAAACGTTATACGTTATTGGTTATTCGTTGAAAAACTGACCGCTGACGGCTGACCGCCGACCGCAGGATGTATTGTCCTGAGTCCTGCGGGCTCTGCGAGAGAAAGGGGCGGTCATCCTTTACTTGAGGTACTCGACAAATCTCTGCAGCACCCGGTCGGGTTTTCCGTTTTCATCCCTCTGGGGGATGAACTGAACGGAGAAAACCCGGGGACTCTTCTTACTCTCAATCCCTTCAACGCTTTGATCGTTCAGGTTGAGGTGGGTCACCCGGCAGCCGGCTTCCTCGGGAACCTCCAGGACAAAGCTGTGACTCTGGGCGGTGATCAGGGAATGCTTCTGGCCGCTTTCCCGGACCGGCTGATTCCCCCCGTGATGCCCGGGATGCATCTTTTTCACCCCGGCGCCCAGGGCCATTCCCAAGAACTGGTGGCCCAGTCCGATGCCCAGGATGGGCGGGCCGCCGGCGATCAATTTTTTCACCTCTTCCACGATCCCCTTGGGCTTGCCAGGGTTTCCCGGACCGGGGCTCAGCAGGACGCCCTTGGGTTTCAGCTTCAGAACTTCTTCCGCCCGGGTGTAAGCCGGGACCCGGACGAGAGAGCATCCCAGGGATTCCAGCTGATCGCTCAAGCTCCGCCGCATCCCGAAGTCCACCACCGCCAGCAGAGGATCTTTTTTTTCTTTCGGGGAAATAGCCTTTTGGGGCGTGACCTGGGAAAGCAGGTCCTCCTCGTAAGCCGAAGGGATCTCCTTCACCTTTTTCTGCAGCTTCGCCGGGTCCTTCTCCCGGGTCGAAAGGATCCCCCTCATCTCTCCCCGCTCCCGGAGGTGGACGGCCAGGGCCCGGGTATCGATCCCGCATACCGCCGTTACCTGATGCTCCCGGAGAAAGTCCGGCAGGTTCTTTTCCGCCCGGAAGTTGCTGTAGAGCGGGCTCATCTCTTTCAGGACCAATCCCCGGGGATGGACCCCGTCGGACTCCGCGTCCTGAGCGTTGATCCCGTAGTTGCCGATGAGCGGATAGGTCAGGGCGACGATCTGCCCCCGGTAGGAAGGCGTGGTGAGAACTTCCTGATAGCCGACGACATCGGTCTGAAAGACGACTTCACCGGTAACTTCACCGGCGACCCCGCAGGACCGCCCTTCGAAGACAGTCCCGTCCTCCAGCACCAAGAATGCTTTTTCCATTCCCTCTTCTCCCCCCAAAAGATTATAGCGCTTATAACGCGGGTTATCCATTTTTGTCAAGGACAAGAATTTCACTTGTCCGCTTTTCGCCAAGTTGTTGTAATAACAGTTGGTTTTCAGGCGTTGCCTGGCCGGCAAGCAAGGGCATTTCGCGAAAAAACCATGAGGCAAATTTCATTACTCGGGTCGGGCGGGCAAGTCCTTCTTTCCCCCAAGAGCTGGGTTATTCCGTCGTAGGGGCGTCACGCGAAGCGCGTGACCGGCCGTGCGATGGCCCGCCTCGCTCTGCGGAAGCACGGCGTGATCTCCGTATGGATTTCTTTCCCCGCCGATGCTTTTTCCGCGAAATGCCCTTGCTTGCCGGCCACAAGATTACCTTTCGGCAGAAAAGGAAATCGCAAAAGAGAAGCAAGACCGGTTGATTCGTTGATTCGTTGATGGTAAAAGAATTCTATGTACGAATGGGTCCATATCTATGAATTTGAGGGGGACCTGAAAGAGCAAGTCTTTCCCCTGAAAAAAGACGAAGACTACATCGGATTCTGGAAGGAAGCCAAATATTCCTATCTCTTCTTCAAAAAGGAAAAGAGGGCTCTCCTCCGGGAGTTTCTACCCTCCTTCCGATCGGAAACCGTCCTGCGCCACGAGGACTGGGAAGCGGGGAATTCGCTGGACATCCTCCAGGTTGGAGGGATCACGATCCATCCACCCTGGAAGACCCCCCCGGAGAAGAACAGGATCTCCCTGTCGATCGACCCCGGCATGGCCTTCGGTTCCGGCTTCCATGCCAGCACCAGGGGATGCCTGATCCTCCTGGAGAAATTATTCCGGAGGTGCCCTCCCCGAACCGTCCTCGACCTGGGAACCGGAACGGGGATTCTGTCCATGGCGGCATTGAAGATGGGCGCCGGGGTGGCTTTCAGCCTGGATAACAACAACCTGGCCGTGGAAACAGCGCGCAAGAACCGGGCGGTCAACGGGTTGGAAAGCCGGATGCACCTGTGGATGGGAGATGCCAGGGATTTTACCCATATCCCCGCCGACCTATTGATCGCCAACCTTCATTTCCAGGTCCTCGATGAAATGGCCGATCAGAGGAAATTCTATTCCCATCCCTATTATCTGGTATCCGGCCTTCTCGGCCACGAGGGGTACCGAATGACACAAAAACTTGAAGAAAGGCTGACCCTCCTGGATAACCATCAGGAGAATTTCTGGTTCAGTTACCTTTTCGCCCAGCCCTGACGTCTTATGTTCAAATCCTTGTAAATGGGGAAAAAACCATGCGATTCCAAGACAAAGTAGCCATCGTTACCGGAGGCGCCTCCGGGATTGGTGCGGCCACGGCAAGGGGGCTTTCCCGCGAAGGGGCCAAGGTGGTGGTGGCCGACTGGAATTTGGAGAATCTGGAGAAGATGGAAGCGGAGATGAAGAAAGAGGGCTGCCCCTTCCTGGGCCTGGAGATCGACGTATCCT
>Ga0111180_1097_pt1 | contig 11563 bp, 11 predicted proteins | sample DeeMarSWOR324_28_FD_80237 | JGI IMG/M metagenome (GOLD analysis project Ga0111180, IMG submission 80237) | Deltaproteobacteria bacterium SM23_61
GACCCTGCCCGACCGCAAAGCGGCCAAGGCATTGGCCTTGCAATACTTGAATAACCTTTACCGGTTGAAGGAGTAAGTAAAGGAGTATTGGGTGCAGGGTGCAGGGCACAGGGCGCAGGGTGCAGGGTGTAGGCTGGTTGACTCCGGTACTTGAGACTTACGACTTACGACCTATGATTCGTAATTGAAGGGTTTTATATGAAAGCTGCGGTCTACCGAAAAGGAAAAGGTTTGGTGATTGAAGAAATTCCCATGCCCGAAGCCGGGGTCGACGGGGTACTGGTGAAAGTTTCGGACACGGGCTTCTGCGGGTCGGATCACTCCCTGATCGAAAGCGGGCTGCTGCCCGACGGGCTCATCCTCGGTCATGAGACAAGCGGCGTGGTTTTCGACCGGGGGCGGCAGAAGAATGCCCTCCCGGAGGGCACCCAGGTCATTCTCCGGCCCACTTTCTGCGGACATTGCCGGGAGTGCCGGCGTGGAAAACCCCACCTCTGCGGGGAAAAAAGACATTCCATCGGGGTCGGGGACTTGCCCGGCGGCTTTGCCGAATTCCTAAAGGCTTTTCCTCCCATGCTCATCCCGATTCCTCCGGGGGTGGGTTCCCGGAATGCGGCTCTGGCCGAGGCGTTCGCCTCCGCTCTCCACGGGATCCGTTGCACGGAGAATGAGGGGGGATCGGCCCTGGTCATGGGCGGAGGTCCCATCGGGTTGGCCGCCGTAAGAATCCTAAAGATCCTCAAGTTTCACCCTGTTGTCCTGTCTGAACCCGTCGGAGAAAAGAGGGAGCTGGGAAAGAGATGGGGCGCTGATTTTGTCATCGATCCCTTGAAGGAGGATATCTCCCGGGAAGGAAGGGAATGGACCGGGGGCATCGGCTTCGAGACCATCCTGGAGTGTTCCGGGGTCTCCCGAAATGTCCCCGCCGCATATAGCCTGGCGGCCAAGGGCGGCGCGATCTGCATCGTGAGCATGTTCAAGGGATTGGCCCTCGATCACCCCATGGCCCTGAACTTCAAGGAACCCAGGTTGACCTGGTCCTATTCCAACACCCATGAGGAGAACATCCAGTGCCTGGCCTGGATGGCTGAAGGCAAGATCGATGGCCGGGATATGATCACCGACCTCATCGCCCTGGAAGAACTGCCACGGGTGTACCGAGAAAAAATCCATGCGGGGAAGGCCACAAAGGTAATGCTGAAGATCGGAGAAGAATTTTAAATCGAAAATCAAATTCTTCCCTCACAGAGTCGCGGATAGCTCAGAGAAAAAGAAGGAACCCTTTGAAGGTTATACGTTATACGTTATTCGTTATGCGTTATGCGTTATAGGTTATTCGTTATTGATCATTGGCCATTAGTCATTGGTCATTAGTCATTAGTCATTAGTCATTGGTCATTGGTCATTGGTCATCGGTCATTTACTGCATGCTCCATGCTCCACGCTCCTTGCTCTTTACTTTATAATGCGTTCGGAGGTTAAAAATGGCTACCCAATCGGCTCCCGAAGGTTTCCTATTTTCCCGGGGTTACACCCACTACGTCTTTATCCTCCTCTGGCTCCTTTATTTCTTCGATTACGTCGATCGGATGGTGGTTGTTTCCCTCTTCCCTTTCCTGAAGAGCGAATGGGGGTTGACCGACGCCCAGTGCGGGGCGCTGGTCTCGGCCGTTTACTGGGCCATCGTCTTCTTCTCTTTTCCCGTTTCAATTATGGTTGACCGGTGGAGCCGGAAGAAGAGTATCGGCATCATGGCCGTCATGTGGAGCCTGGCCACCATGGCCTGCGCCTTCACCAAAAATTTCAGCCAGCTTTTCGTCGCCCGAACGGCCATCGGCCTGGGGGAAGCCGGCTACGCCCCGGGAGGAACGGCCATGATTTCGGCCCTTTACCCCGAAAAAAGGCGGGCCTTCATGGTGGGACTCTGGAATATATCCATCCCGCTGGGCATGGCCACGGGAATTGTGCTGGGCGGCCTCATCGCCACCCACTGGGGTTGGAGGCACGCCTTTGGGATCGTCGCAATCCCGGGGTTGTTCATTGCCATTCTCTTCTTTTTTTTGAAAGATTATAAAACCGTCGGTTTGGAGCAGACCGTCCAGCAGCAGGCTGCGGAGTCCATCGCCTCACCTGCCAAGAAAAAGATGTCCAAGATGGACATCGTCCGGGCTTTTTCCCGCACCCCCTCCCTGCTGCTGACCTACCTGGGGTTCGCCGGGATGATGTTCCTTACCATCTCCCTATCCTCCTTCCTTCCGACCTATTTCCAAAGGGTCCACGGAGCTCCGCTGCAAAAAGCCACGCTCTTGACCAGCGGGGTCATGCTCATGGCCATCATCGGGTCGCCCCTGGGCGGATGGATTGCCGATCGATGGATGAAAAAGAGAATTCCGGCCCGGCTGCTGGTCTCTACCATCTCCGCCCTCCTGTCCGCGGTTTTGTTTTTTGCCGGTCTGCACCTATTCTCCGGGCTGACCGTTCAATACCCCCTTCTCATCCTGGGGGGAATCGCAGCCATGGCCTGGGCTTCATCGGCCATCGCCGTGACCCAGGATGTGGTCCATCCGGGTCTGCGGGCCATCTCCTATGCCCTTTGTGTGATCGCCCAAAATCTCCTGGGAAGCTCTCTCGGACCGATCGTGACCGGAGCCCTCTCGGACGCGTACGGGATCGCCACCGCGTTGAAGCTGGCAACTTTGGCCGCCCTGGTTTCGTGCGTCCTCTTCTATTCGGGGTCCCGGTTCTATAAAAAAGACCTGGACAAAGTGGAGAAGGTCACTCTGGCGGCGGAAAATTGATGGGCGGACGAAGCGATCACCCGGACCCGCCCCGGCAATCACCTGTTTGGCTCCAGATTAACCGGAATAAGAAATCTTCAGGGAATTCCTTTGGATTTGAGGGTGAAGAGGGCGGTTTCAACCTTTTTCAGGGCGTCGGGAGCTTCCTCTGCAATGCTGCTTTCCGCCTCTTCGACTTTCTCCTGCAGAGGGGGATCCAGCTTTCCCCATCCTTGGACAAATTCCAGGTAGCCTCCGCGGAGGTATCGGTTGAGCAGATACTGGGCCCTTTTCATGGGAGGGAGGGCCCGGTAGGAATCAAGAGCATCGAGGAAGGCTCGTTTCTGGCCGGGTAACCTTCCCCGGAAGCTGAAGGCATTGGTCATCTGCAGGGTCTCGAAGGCGCAGTCGAAGTCAATTCCCTCAATCATCTCCCCTAATTCTTCCACCATCTGGTCCTCGCCCGGATGGAAAAATTCCCGGGCCTCGCATTTCCCATATAGAGGAGCGCTCTCCAAAACCGCCAGGCTGCGAACCCGCACCTCGGTTGGCTGAATTTCGTTGAGGAGGTCAATCGTATCCCGAGTATGCCTGCCAGATACGTCCGGATTCCTTCCCCCGAGCCCGGGCATGACAAAAGCGGCCATTTCAATTCCGGCGGCCAGGAGTTTGCGCCCGCCGGAAATATGTTCTTGCCGCGTGACGCCTTTCTTCATAAATTCCAGTACCTCGTCACACCCCGATTCGATCCCCACAAAACACCAGGAAAGCCCGGCATCATGCAGCTCGGTCAATTCCTCGGGAGTCCTCCGGGCACAGGTCCTGGCCCTGGCATAGCAGGTAATTGTGTCCACCGATGGGAAGGTCTTTTTCAAATATCCAAGGACTTCGATCAACTCTCCCGGCTTCATGAAGAGGGCATTGGCGTCCTGCAAAAACACCCGCCGTGTTCCGTGTATGTACCAGTTGGCTACGTTGCTGAGGCAGCGGAGAGCGCTCCACTGCTTTTCGGTAACCGCGGATGGGTATTTCCCATACAGTTCGGGGTATTTTTTAAGGGATGCCTCGATCACCTCATGCTGGACATAACCGTTCAACCCCATGTCCCAGGACGTGCTCTCCAGGAGGTCTCCGACCCTTCGGGCCGCTTCAATATCCCTTTTGACCTCCTCCACCGAACGCGCGGAAAAATGACTGGCCTTGTAAACCGGGCAGAAGAGACACTGGTTCCAAGGGCAATTGCGATTCACCCGCAGCATCAGCGCGGCCCCTTCCCCGATGGGGCCCATGGGACCCAGCTCCATCGCATAATCATCGGGGTCCATGGTGGACATGAATCTCCGGCTTTCTCTCTCAGTCTCTGATCAGCACTTTGATCGCATCCGATCGGTTGGCCGTATCAAAAGCCCGGGGAATTTCTTTCAGGGGGAACGGTCCGGTCAGCAGCGGTTTCACCTGGATCAATCCCTTCCAATAAGGGGCCAGGAGGCGGTCGAACCAGGCGAACCTCTCGTAAGGGGTATTTACATGCATGACGCAGGTCGTGCGAATGTTCATGCCGTCGTCGTGCCAGCGGCTGATGTTCAGGCGGACCGGCTCCATCACCCAGCTGTAGAGGGCGAGCGTTCCGTTTTTCCTTAATATGCGGGTGGCCATGTTCATGGAGTCTTCCGTACCGGCGGCCTCGAAGACCACGTCCACTCCGACACCTTTGGTCTTCTCCACGATCGTTTTCTCCGAATCCGGGATCTTGGGGTCAAAGACCTGGTCCGCCCCCAGCTTCCTGGCCAGATCCCGCTTCCCGGCCAGGGGATCGATCCCGATGATGGTCATGGCCCCCCTCCTCTTAGCCCCCTGGACCATCAGCTGCCCGGCGAATCCCAAGCCCATCACCGCCACAGTGTCTCCCAGCTGGACCCCGGAGTTGAAGATGGAGTACATCACGCAGGCCAGAGGCTCACCCAGGGACCCCAATTCCAGGTCCATCTCCGTCGGAATGGGATGCAGGTTCTCTTCCAGGGAAAGAAAATAATCCGCAAAGGTGCCGTTTTTCTTGCAGGACATGACCCGGTCGCCCGCCTTATACTTACGGACACCCTTGCCCACTTCCATAACCGTGCCTCCCCCCTCATGACCCAGCATGGTAATTGGGAATTTCAATCCCGGCGGGAGGATGCCGTTATAAATGTTCCGGTCCGTGCCGCAGATGGAGGATTGGTAGGTCTTTACCAGGACCTGTCCTTCGGCCGGTCCAGGAAGTTCCGCGCTGACCACTTCAACTTTCTTGGGTTCGGGCAGGCAAAGGGTTTGAATCTTCATCGGCTTTCAACTTTCCCATGTAACGTCAGGGTAATGAACTCTCCCTTCCGAAAAATCCTGGCCTTGATCGGCTCCCTCATTTTATCCACAACGGCTCTCAAGCTTTTAACGTCTGGAGTTGCTTCTCCTCCGATCTTGGCGATAATATCTCCCCGCTGGAGGCCGTCTTTCTCCGCGGGGCTCCCGGCGCGCACGTCGGAGACCAGGACCCCGCGGGTTGACGGGAAGGAAAAGGACTGGGCCAGGGAAGAAGTGAGCTCCTGTGCGGTGATTCCGTACAGACCCTCGGCATCCCTTTCTTCTTTCATAGGGAGCGACATTTCCTGGAACATTTTCTTGGCCACAAAAACAGGCGCTCGGACCTTCAGGGCCAAGACCATGGAGTCGCTGGGACGGGCGTCGATTTCGATGGCCTTACCTTCCCGTTCCAGGACCAGATTGGCAAAATAAATCCCGTCTTGGGAATGAGTGATGACGACCTTCTGGATCTTTGCCTTCATCGTCTGGATGACCTCCTGCAGAAGGTCATGGGTCTGGGGACGGAGGGCTTTGCTTCCCTCCATTACGGCATTCATGGCGTTAGCTTCGCAGGGGCCGATCCAGATCAGAAGGGCGCGTTCCTCCTGAAGATCCGTAAGCAAAACCACCGGCTGATGGCTCGATGGATCGACGGTCAGGCGCTGGATTTTGACTTGAACCAGTTCCGGAGATGAGGCTGCGGGAGGAGCGGGTTGCCTGGCCGCCAATTGGGAAGACAGAACCAGAGAGATGGCCAGGCAGATTCCCGCCAGGGTCCAAAGACCCGCCTTTCTTTTTCTTGGCATATCCCACCCCCTTCCGGATGAAGCGCCAAATCCCAGTCAAAAAATTAACCACAGAGCTCACAGAGAACACAGAGGTAAATAGGATTTGATTCGGCGGTTCATGCGATCAGGATTTATAATTTCAATTCTCCCTTTTCCAGAATCACTTTACCGTCCAGCTCGAGGGTGGCCTTCCACATGAGAAGATCATAATGAACGGCGGCCTTGATGTTCCCGCCCAGGGTGAGGTTGGACCCGATGCCAATGTGAACCGAGCCCAGGACCCCTTCGTCATCCAGCATGACCCCCGTCATCCGGGATTCGGGGTTCAGCCCCACTCCCAGTTCGGCTATGTTGTAACTGTTGGAGTCATTTCTGGACTCCAGGTCGTTCCTCAGCAAATCGGCCTGGAAACCGCCTTCGATGCCGACGATGAATCCCTTTTCCACTTTGCATTTTACCGGTTCCTGCAGGATCCCGATACCCAGGTAGGGGATGCTGGCATCCGCCACGAGGGTACCCTCGGCCGTTCCCTCCAGGGGGGAAAAATTGGCCTCAATGGTCGGAACCGTGGAAAACTCTCCCGGCCCCACCAGGCAATAGAGGGCATTGCCTCTTCTGCCTTCCTTGCGCATCCTGAGGGAAGTCCCGCCGGGGGTGGTCAGCAGGACCGCTTTGGCTTCCTGGAAGCGCCTAGCCACTTCCAGGCAAATGGGCTTCTGTTTCCGGAAATCCGCCTGGATTCCTCCCCGGATTAAAAGGTCCTCGGTAAAGGCGGTCATGACGATGGCCCGCGATCCTGCAGCCGCAGCTTCTTTCATGGCCTTCGTGTGGGTGATGGAAGTGCTGACCGGGGTCAGGACTACGTTGGCCTTCTTCATGGCCTCCGCCAGGCAGGCGGGGGGTTCTTCACTGTGTCCCTTGCGGGGAATCATGACCGCCAGGATCGGCTCGGCGTCCCTTTCTTTCACCGCCATGGCGAGGACTTCGGCGATCTCCACCATATTGGTGTCCGTGATAATCAGGACGTTCTCTCCGGCTTTTACCCCGGCGCACGTTTCAACAATGGTCCTCGCTCCTCGAATCGTCTCAATCCGCTTCATGGTCGCCTTTCCGCAGGCAATGGCCGATCATCCTTCCTTCTTATTTCTTTCTTCTCCCCCGCCTTCCTCAATGGGCAAGTCCTGATAAATCGCCTCGATCTCTTCCTGGTACTGGGGAGGGGCCAAAACAGCCCCCCACCCCTTCTGGGTCTGAAAAATCCCGTCATAGGCGGAATCGTAATAGCTCCGGATCCTGTGGGGGATGTTCCGCTCGTTGAGCACCGAATCGAGGAGCCGGGCTTCGATCTCATTCTCCAGAATTAGGATTTTCTTGAACTCTTCCATCCCGGATCAGGCTCCCAATTGTTCTCCCAGCGCCTTTCCATAGTCCTGGCAGGCGCGCATCCCCTCCGATGTTTCAATCACGTCCTCCCGCAGGAGGAAAGAGCCCAAATTGGTCATATTCATCTTGAAGACATGTTCCATGGTGTCAAAAATATACTTCGCCGCATCCCCGCTGTGAGTATGGGACCCGAAAGCGCCCCCCCATTTTCCGCCCAAGCCCGCTTTTTGGGCCAGGAAAAGGAAGGTCTTCATGTTTTCGGTCATGTCCCGATGGTAGGTGGGACAGCCGAAGATGTACCCGTCATATCCTTCCAGCTGTTTCTCCTTCTTCAGCTCGGAGACCTTCTTGACCTCCGCCGCATGGCCGCAAAAGCGAACACCTTCGGCGATGTACTCGGCCATCTTCTCCGTCTTCCCGGTCCGACTCACGTAGGCAACCAACACTTTCTTCATGGAGTTTTCCTCCCTCCTGCTGATTGAAATTTCCAGCTCGCTTCCCCTATTCATCTAATATTATTGAAATCCATACCGGCCTTCAACTGAAATCTCGGCCGAGCCATTCCTTTCTCCTCGTCCATCCACAGTTTTTCTGTGGTCGTTGGGCTACCCCCATTGGGAGTTCCGGATCATCGCCGGAGTTTTTCATTCGGAATCATGATTTTTGCCTGAAGGCTTGCTCCGCCAGAAGAGAAAAAGTTCGGGCGTCGGTCCACATTTGGACGTTATTGAACAGGCAGTACGTCATTCCCCGGCATCTTCCCCGCAGGGCTCTTAAATCTTCCTCGGAAAACCGGTACCGATAACCGGTGATCCCGTGGAGCCGGAAATACCGGATTTCGCCGAAGGTGGACTCATTTTTGAAAGGGTCGACACCGTGGATCAGGTTTAAGTCACGGCATATTTCACGAACCTCCTGCGGCTCCCACTTTCCCCTGGGTTCCCAGATCAACTGAAAATCCTCCCGCCCGGCCCTTCTAAAGAAGGACCGCAGATTTTTTTTGTTCTCCGAGGAAGGGTGGAAGCTTGCCGGGCATTGGAAGACAATGAACCTGGACTGAAGGGCTGCGGCGATTTTCCGGGTCTGTTCCCAGGCCCAGAGGACTTCTTCGGTGGGCTTAAAAGACCCGCATCGGGCAAGCCTGTCCTCGGGCCAGGAAAGCTTCAGACGGCGGTAGGTGGGGCTTTGGGGTTCGTGGGTGATTAACTGCCAGGCTTTCAGGGTGAACTCAAAGTCCGGGGGTGCCTCGGCCCGCCACTTTTGCGCCGTTTCGGGGCGGGGCGGGTGATAGAAAGTCTGCTGGATTTCTACGATTTTAAAGGTCCGGTAATATTCCGACCGGGACCTGGGAAAGCCGCAGCAGCCGATCCGGACATCCATAAAAAAAGGTAAGGGGTCAGGGGTTCGAGGTCAGGGGAAAAAAATTATTCCTTGCTTATGCCCAATAACTAAAAACGTATAACGTGTAACGTATAACGTCTTACCTATGAGCTGTCAGCTATGAGCTATGGGCCGTTTATTTTATATCCTCCTCTTTGGTTTGAGCTGGTAGTACTGGGTCCGGTCCGCCGACTTCACGATGATGTCCCGGATTTGGATCCCCCGGAGGATGCTGAGGGGAACTTCCACACCTGCCTTTCCCAAACCCCAGATCTTCCGGTAAAAATCCGCAAGCCCGCTGATTTCTCTCTTGTCCACGGTGAGGATGATATCTCCTATCTTGAGTCCGGCTCTTTCCGCCGGGCCTTCCGGAGTGACCCGGGTAACGAAGATCCGTCCATGGCTTTCATCCGCATTCACCCCCAGCCAGGGCCGGGGAGGTTCGGAGGTCTGCCCTTTGTCGATCAACTCGGAAAGGATGGGCTTCAGATAATCGATGGGGACAAACATGTTTCCGGGGATCGCCCCTAAACCGGCAATGGGGATCTGGGTGAAGAGCGAGCCGATCCCCACCAGTTTTCCCTGGCGATCGATCAGCGCCGCTCCCCCGAAGTTGGTATGGGGAGGAGCGGTAAATATGGCCTCGTCCAGAAGATATTCCCAGTAGCCGGCGAATTCCTTCCGGGAGATCACCCGGGCCCCCATGGCTCCGTCTTCTCCGCCATGGGCCGCGACCAGGACCGGGTCCCCTTCCTTGACTTCCGAAGATTTCCCCAATTCCATGGGCTTCACTTCCAGGGGCTTGTCCACCCTCAGAATGCCGAATCCGGTCCTGTGGTCATACGCCGTCGATTGGGCAATGACGGCTTTTCCATCCGGCCCGACTACTTCGAGGGTTTCCGCCTCCAGGATCAAATAACCGATGGTCAGGATGTGCCCCCGGGAATCGATCACCACCCCGCTCCCTTCCCGCTCGGTCCCCAAAATCTTGGCCGACCGCGCATAATCGGGGACGATGGCCCGTATTTTCACCACCGCTTTGAGGATCTCCCGGGCAGCATCTTTGGAGCCCGGCTGGGCATGGGCGGGGAAATGAACGGCCAGCAGAAGGCTGAAAAAAAGGACAACACGGCCAAGTTTCATGCTCCCCCTCTCCCTTCCAACTTCCTCATCAAGCGCTCCCATTCATGGTTCACGTTTTCCTGGATGCGCTCCAAATCCCCCTCCCTCAGGAAAGAGAAGCGGCCCTGGAGTTCAAGGTATTCGTTCACCGGCACCCCCTCGGGCTCCACGTTGAGGATGTACCGGTCTCCCTCCTCCACTTCATAGAGGGGGAAGATCTTGCTCTGAACCGCCAGGCGGGCGAGACGGATGGTGTTTTCCGAAGCGAATCTCCATCCCACCGGACAGGGGGATAGGACATAGATAAATTTGAACCCCCGGATCCCTGCGGCTTTCTTGATCTTGCCCATAAAATCCTCGGGATAGGCCACCGATGCGGTGGCCACATAGGGAACCCCGTGGGCGGCCACGATTTCCACGATATCCTTCTTGGGCTGGTTCTTCAAACTGGCCGGGGGAGTGGTGGTCGTCCAGGCGCCCCAGGGAGTGGCGGAAGAACGCTGAATCCCGGTGTTCATGTAGGCTTCGTTGTCGTAACAGATGTAAATGAAGTCTTCATTCCGCTCGGCCGCTGCGGAAAGGGCCTGGATCCCGATGTCAAAAGTCCCTCCATCCCCGGCGATGGCGACCACTGCGGTCTGGGTATGCCCCTTCATGTCCAAAGCCGCCTTGATGCCCGAGGCCGCAGCGGCGGCCGAGGCAAAGGGGGTGGAGTAGGTGGCAACCTGGGTGGGAGAGAAAGGATAGGTCAGGACAATCGTGCCGAGGCAGCTTGCGGTGAGGACCGAGATCGTATTCTGTCCCAGGACGTGGTAGGTATAGCGCGTGACTACGGGCATGGCGCAGCCGGGACAGGCCCCGTGGCCGGAGACCAGATATTCCTCCACCAGATCTTTGGCCTTCATTCCGGCACCCCCTCTCCTGTTCTGCTTAGAATGATATCTGAGGTGCAGGGGGAAATCAAGGGCCGACGTCAAATGCGGAATGCGGAATGGCGAATGGGGAATGGAAAAAAAGAAGTGTAAATTCCGAACTCCAAACTCCGGATTCCGAATTCGAATGATTATGGATTGCCCCGGGGGCAACCGGATGGTACGATAAATTATTCTTTTGTCCGGAAATCCGGAACTGCAACGAAAAGAAGAGAGGGGCCATGAAACTGCTGCGGTACCAGAAAGAATATCAATCCTCCTATGGCGTACTGGAGGGGAATACGATTTACCAGATCGGGTCTCCCTACGCGGACCGAATCGATAGAGGTACGGCCGCAGGGACCCTCCAGAGCTTGAAAATCCTTACCCCCTGCGAACCGACCAAGATTATCTGCGCGGCGAAGAATTACCCCTGGGGAGAAAACCCGTCGAAATCGCCCCGGCCGGTTCTCTTCTATAAACCGCCCAGCTCGGTCATCGCCCACGAAGAGGATATCATCTATCCGTCCTCTTCCCAGCACCTCATCTTCGAATCCGAGCTGGTGGTGGTGATGGGCAAAGTCGCCCGGAACGTTCCCGTAAAGGACACGCGGAAATACATTCTGGGCTACACCTGCGGCAACGACGTCACCGCTTATGATTTCATCCTGCAGGACAACGCCACTTTCCACGGAAAGAGCTTTGACACTTTCTGCCCCCTGGGCCCCTATATCGCCACCGACCTGGACCCGGATGATACAACCGTTACCTGCTGGGTCAACGGCCAGGTCAAGGCCAGCGGCTCGACGAAAAAAAAGTATTACCGCTGCGACCAGCTGGTCAGTTTTGTCTCCGAGATCATGAC
>Ga0111180_1145_pt1 | contig 11539 bp, 11 predicted proteins | sample DeeMarSWOR324_28_FD_80237 | JGI IMG/M metagenome (GOLD analysis project Ga0111180, IMG submission 80237) | Deltaproteobacteria bacterium SM23_61
TATAACGAACATGCCAGGAAGATAGGAAAGGGTGTAAATGATGTTCTCACTGAGTGAATCAGCCAATGAGTCATATTCAGGATTGGAACTCATGTTGACAAAAGGCAGCACAGCGATGGAAGGCTTGTCCGGAAGCGGAAAGGCCATCTTCTCCCTGGAGGCAGGTTCAATCTTCGGTGCTCGCCAGTAGAAGTTCCACACAAGCCCCCCGGCTACCAAGACCAATACAGCAACCGCCGCCGCAACCCAACGCCATCGGGTTCGCTCCGGTTTTTTCTCATCAATCACCTTTCCGGCCTGTTCTGGCTCCATCAGAACCCGGTACACCCGCACAGGCTTCTCAATATTCTTGACCGCCTGCTCTCCCATGTACTCATAGCCCAAGGGAAGTCTCTTCCCTATGTGGTCAAAGGCTGTTCCGGAGATACAGATCCCCCCGCCATCGGCAAGCCCTTCAATCCGTGCCGCAATGTTCACCCCATCCCCATAAATCCGCTCACCTTCCTCAACCACATCCCCCAGGTTGATGCCTATGCGGAACTCCATCCTCCGGCTCTCAGAGCGGTCCGCATTTCTGACCTTCAGCTCTCTTTGGATCTCAACGGCCGATTCCAGGGCATCCACCACGCTGGCAAATTCCGCAAGCACATTGTCCCCCGGAGAATCTACAACCCGACCTCCCTTCTTCTGGATCAGGTCACTTATCACCGCGCGGTAGGTCTGCAGAATGCGGATAGTTCCCACCTCATCCGCACCCATCAGGCGGCTGTACCCCTTCACGTCCGCACTGTCATTGGATCACCCCTGGAATGAAAAAGCCTCTGGAAGGGAACTGAAGTCCCTCAGAGGCTTCACTTTCAAAACCTTCGAGTGGCTCTTTCATGGCCATCTCCGGAAGGTTAAGGTTGACCTGAAAGTCTACGGCAAGACTGAATTGTTTTAGGATTAAAGCAAAGATAGACCTTTTTGGGAAAAAGTCCAGATTTTTATGTGGCTGATATAACGACAAATTTAAGGTTTGAGTCAGTAAACACGCGTCAGAGGAACCAGTTCAGACTTTCCACTACGATAACAGTGTTTTGCTCGATCGAATCTTAGTGAGCTTCCGATGTCTATCGTATCAAGTCTCAGTAATTGCAGTTAAATGTGCTCCATGCTGATCATTCTCTCTAAAACGCCCCTGACTTCCCTTACGAAATCGGTAGCACGCAAGAAAGTCTTTTCCGCTGTATTTTTTTTGATCATGCACTGATTCCTACCCGCATAATATTGGCAAGGAGCGTGCTTTCAGAAATCGGTCCATTCTCAAATTGGTCTTTATCAACCATAACGGTCGTGATCACGCATCCATTCTCGAAAGCCACTTCCCATGCCACATCAGTTGCTCGGCCTCCCTCTTAACGGGAATCCAGAAATGGCACTTTTCCGCAATCTCTGCGTCAATCTGCGGGATTGTTTGTGCGGTGTACAACCTGTACACCTCCGCGCAATCCCTTGATTTCCTTGACCTTGCGAAAAATTGTTCATTTCTGAACTGGAAACTTGAGCTGGTGCCCATCGGTGCAGATTTTTATTTCTGGATGGGCTCTAGCGTGGATCCTCACGGCATCCAGCGGGCGCTTCTACCGTACCTACGCACCCGATCTGCCCGAGACTTAAAGGGCCGGATTAGGATTGGACAACGTTGCGGAAAACCCGTAGGATGCCTTTTCCGGGCCAATCGAGACGCTACCGATGGATTGCGGGAGATGATGTGCCGGATCAGTGCGGCGTGGCCCCCACACATACCATCCGAATAGAAAGAGAGAAGGACATGGCACTTCGAGACCTCTTGGATCAGGCCAGGGAAATAGAGGGGTATCTCACGGAAATACGCCACCGTATCCACAGAAATCCCGAACTTGGGTTCCAAGAAACAAAGACTACCGCCCTGATTCGTGAAGAAATATCCCGGCTGGGGCTGGAGATCCAGCCCCTCGAGCTTGATACTGGAGTGGTGGCCGTCCTGAGAGGGAAGGGTGCAGGGCCTGAAACCGTTACTGGTCTTCGTGCGGACATGGACGCCCTCCCCATCACGGAAAGGACAGGGCTCCCTTATGCTTCCAGGAACCAGGGCGTGATGCATGCCTGCGGTCACGACGGTCACGTGGCCCTTCTTCTGGGTGCGGCCCGGCTCCTGTCCGGCCTTAGCGACCGGTTTTCAGGCATGGTCAAGTTTCTGTTCCAGCCTGCCGAGGAACTCTTGACCGGTGCCCGGGCCATGATAGATGCGGGTTGCCTTAGAGATCCCGTGCCTGAGCGCATCATAGCCGCACACGGGTGGCCTAACATCGAGGCAGGGAAGGTAGGGGTCCTGGGAGGACCTGCCATGGCTTCGGCCGACAAGTTTCTGGTCCGATTAAAGGGACGGGGCGGGCACGGCGCTTATCCCCACAGAGCCATGGACCCGGTTCTTGCAGCGGCTCATACGGTGACAGCCATGCAAGGGATCATCAGCCGCGAGACCGATGCCCTCGAGCAGGCTGTTGTGTCCGTCTGCACCATGGAAGCAGGCCGGGCCTTTAACGTGATTCCAGGCGAGGCCTTGCTGGGGGGCACGGTTCGCTGTATGCGTGAGGGGCTACAGAAGGATATACGGGGCCGTTTGGAACGGGTGGTGAAAGGAACTGCCGCGGCCTTTGGGTGTGAGGGGAGCCTCGAGTGGACAGAGCTGGTCCCTGTTCTTGTAAACGACCCTGAACTTACCCGCACGGTTGAGGAAACAGCCAGGGAAATGCTGGGGAAATGCTGGGTCCGGACCGGGTCGAAAAACTCGCCGGGCCCAGCATGGGTTCGGAAGATTTCTCCTTATACCTTGGGGAAGTCCCTTGCGGGGTCTTGTTTCGTCTGGGGCTGGCAGTGCCGGGCAAAAACAGGGTCCCTCTTCATAACGATCAATTCGATTTCACAGACAGCGCTCTCACGGTGGGGGCGGCCATGATGACAGGGCTCGTGCTACAGATTCACGGTTCATGAAATACGCCGGCCTTTTTATTCGACATTCAGTTCCCATATGAGGGAATTCCCAGGGAGTACCCGCCGTCTACCACCAGCAAGGCCCCTGTGCAGTACCTGCTTTTTTCAGATAGGAGATAAAGAATCGCCTCCGAGATGTCCTCCGGCCTCCCGGGTTCTCTGAAGGGAATTCGAGCGAGCTTGGCCTCGTGTTCTTGCCGTGCTCCCGCTTCTGAGAGACCGGATACCACGGTCTCCGTTTCGATGAGACCCGGTAGCACACCGTTCACCCGGATACCGAAGGGGGCCAGCTCCACCGCAAGGACCTTTGTAAGCATGTTGAGTCCCGCCTTGGAAGTGGCGTAATGGGCAATGCCGGGTCGGGAAACAAGACTCGCCGTAGAACTCACATTGACGATCCGGCCCCGGACCTTTCTCTCGATCATAACCCTGGCCACAGCCTGGGTTAAAAGAAAGGGGCCTTTAAGGTTCACCCCCAGGACCCGGTCCCACTCTTCTTCATCAAGTTCGAGGAAGTTTTTTACAGGGTAAAGACCGGCATTATTCACCAGGCCATGGGGTTCCCCAAACCGCCGGATCGCAGCAGCCACAAAGGCCGCTGCCTGTTCGGCCCTGGAGACATCGCAGGGAAAGGTGAAGAGTCGGTCCTCTTGTGAGCGGCCCGCATCGGCCGACAACCGCTCCAATCCCTCCCGACCCCTGGCACAGGCGGCTACCCGTGCCCCACAGTTCAGGAGCATGTGGGTAATTGCCGCCCCGATGCCCCGAGAGGCCCCGGTTACCATGATGAGCTGCCCTGAAAGGTCCTCCATGTGTTTCACTCGCGAATCCGGATAGGTTGTATTCATGCGCAAAACTCGACCACAAGCCCAGCAAAGACCTTGGCGGTCTCTACAAGCTCATCCACGGTGATGAACTCATCCACACTATGGGCTCTGGAAAAGTCCCCGCCACCATACATGATACCAGCCACACCTGCCTGGGATGTCCAGTAGGCATTCCCCAGAGACGAATAACCCGCCATATTCCCAGTGGGAACCACCTCCTTGCCTGTTATTTCCCGGGTTATCTCTCCAACCTTCCGCACAAAGGGATGATCCGGTCCGATTCCACCTGTCTGTCTGTCGTTTAACAACCGCATGCTCTCCACCACAAAGTCGGCGTCTTTTTCCTGCAGGTCGCGGAGAATTCGATCCATTAATTCCTTGATAACCTCCTTTTTCCGGGCGGGACGGATGTCGAAGGTGATCTTGCAGCGGCTGGGCACCACATTGATGGCCTCTCCACCCTGGATAATACCAATGTTTAGCGTGGTCGCCCCCATGAGAGGATCAGAATGCAGATCGAGGCGGCGCACGGCGTTTGCAAGGTCGATCGCCTTTTCAATGGCATTAATCCCTTCCAGAGGATTTCCCCCGTGTGCCGATCGGCCCTTGAGTGTAAATTCGTACCACAGCCTCCCCCGGGCCAGGCATCCCAGGAGACCCATTCCAGTGGGTTCTCCCACCACATGGTAGTCCGGGAGCGGCAAACCCTTTTCCTCCAACCCCCGCTCTATGAGAAACCCCATGCCCGGCCATTGGCCGATCTCGTCATCCACGGTAGATGTAAAGAGCACATCCCCCTTGAGAGGGATCCCTGCCTCTCGCAATGCCCGATAGACGATGAGCTGGATGGCCAGGTGTCCCTTTGTGTCCTCAGCCCCGCGGCCGTAAACACGGCCATCCACGAATTGTCCTGAAAAGGGAGGATAAGTCCACTGGGATTCATCTCCCGGACCAACCACGTCCATGTGGGCATCCAGGCAGAAGACCGGTTTTCGTTCAGACCCCTCTGCCAGGGCCACAATATTCGGCCGGGGCCATGTAAGCCCCAGGGCCTCCACGTCATCTCGAGGGGCCTGAAGAAGCACCGGCTTGAGACCCTCGGCCTCGTATAGCCCGGTCATCTTTTGGGCCATTTCTCCATAATCCCCAGGGGGGTTTACCGAAGGAATTCGCACCAGATCCTGGGTGATTCGGACCAGGTCATCCGCATGGGCCTCGATCTTGCGAGACACCTCCCTGCGAACGTCTTTTTTTTCTGTATTCATTGGAGTTCCTCCTCCATCCAAAGGTTCAATGGGAACGATTTGTTTCCAGGTCCGGTCTTGACGGGCTGTTGCCCAAATTCGCTTTTGGCTTTAGATGCGGGTTCCGATGTCTTTCCCTCAATACCGAGGCTCCCGGCCTGGTCATTTCAAGGCGTTACGGACGGGTGATGCCCGCCTGCCTTCGGGCCGGCGGGCAAGCCTCCCCCCTCCACTGTTCCCGGTCCTCACTTAAGGGAGTCAACCTCAAAGTAGCAACCGCCGTATCTGCAGACAATTTAGAATTACTCGACTCCCCGATTGGTGAGGACCGGGCCAGGGGGTCCCCCATCCCGTAACGCCCTGAAATGACGAAGGCCTCCCACCAGGCATTTGGGAAAGACATCACAACCCTCATGATCATCTGAGGTATGTAATTTGGGCAACAGCCTGTTGAAATGCAACGTTCTATAAAAGATCCCTTTGACCGAAAAGAATTCGGCTGAAGTCTGGCCTAGCTGAGGGCCTGTCTGCTTCATGAAGAGGTTTTTCTCCCGTTCTTGGATTTGTAGGACATAAGATCTCTTTTTTGAGCGGAAACCTGTTCGTACTCAAAACACTCATGGCACGTGACACTACTTCAGGTCAAGGTGACAGGCACTCCACCGGTCTTTACCCTGAAGGCGGAATTCCGGGGCCTCCTTCTTGCAACGATCCATGGCATGAGGACATCGGGGATGAAAGCGGCACCCGGGAGGAAAGTCTTCCGGGTTGGGCGGCTCCCCGGATAAGGGTATCTCCTCAGAAGACCCTGTCTTCTTTTCGATGGTGGGAATGGCCGAGAGGAGAAATTGCGTGTATGGGTGAATCGGTCTTTCAAAAACGGCCGGCGTATCCCCCATCTCCATGATCTTCCCGGCATACATGACCGCCAGTCGCTGGCACATCATGCGGACCACGCTCAGGTTGTGGGAGATAAAAAGATAAGTCAGGTTGAATCTGGACTTGAGGTCCAAGAAAAGTTTAAGGATCGTGGCCTGGACCGAGACATCCAGCCCCGACGTGGGCTCGTCCAGGATCACAAGGGATGGATTCAGGCAGAGTATCCGTGCAAGGCCCAGCCTTCGTTGCTGGCCCCCGCTGAATTCGTGGGGGTAGAGGCCCAGGTGTTCCTCTCCCAGGCCTACGGCCTTCAACATTTCCCGGGTACGCTCCTCAATGGCCACCCTCTTCATATGGGTATGGATGTGGAGGGGTTCCGCGAGGATTTTCCTGATCTTCCAGTGGGGATCCAGGGATGAGCCGGGGTCCTGGTAGACATACTGGATCTCGCTACGGATACGTATGGCCTGTTTCCTGGGCAACCGGGTGATATCTCTTCCCTTAAAAATGACATGACCCCCGGTGGCTCTGTAGATGCCGAGGATGGTCTTCCCCAGAGTGGACTTACCGCACCCGCTCTCTCCCACAAAACCGAAGGTCTCGCCTGGAAAGACCTGGAAGGAGACTCCATCCAGGGCTTTCAAAAAAGACACGCGGCCCTCAAGGAACCCCCCGGGGCCCTTAAAATATTTCCTTAATCGCTGAACATCGAGGATCAGTTCCTGCATCGGATCACTCCAATGGGCGAAAACATCGGACCCAATGCCCTGCGTGGATTTCAACCTTCGGGGGACGCTCCCGGGCGCACCGGGGCTCGGCCATAGAGCATCGGGGATGGAATCGGCATCCGGATGGGGGATGAAGCAGGCTGGGCACCTCTCCGGGAATATCGCGGATGTTTCCGTCAGGTCTAGGTAAACTCTCAAGCAGTTCGCGGGTGTAAGGATGCCCGGGAAGTACGAATATTCTTTCGGCGGGAGCGTCTTCCATGTCTTGCCCCGCGTACATGACAACAATTCGAGTGCAGATCTGACTCGCCACGCCAAGATCGTGGGTAATGAACAGTACCGATATCCCTCTTTCTTCTACCAGGCCCCGGAAAAGCCGGAGAATCTGGGCCTCCACCGTCACGTCCAGGGCTGTGGTCGGCTCATCAGCGATGACCAGGCCCGGGTGCGGCAGCAGGGCCATAGAAATCATCAGGCGCTGCCGCTGCCCGCCGCTGAACTGGTGGGGGTATTTTCGGAGTTGGCTCAGGGGAGAAGGGATCTGTACCTCACGGAGAACATCCGTAATCCGTTCTGTATCTTTATCCTCCGGGTCTACCCCTCCCTTCCATTTGAGGATATCACGAATCTGGGTCCCTACTGTAAAGACCGGGTTCATGGAATTGAAGGGATCTTGCGGAACAAGGGTGATGGCGCGCCCCCGGACCTTTGCATTCAACTCCTTTTCCGACATGGTCAGAAGATCCCTTCCCATAAAGTGCACGGATCCCTCCGTGATCTCTGCTGAGGGAGGAAGGATCCGCAGGACACTCCGAACCGTTGTGGTCTTGCCAGACCCGCTCTCGCCGATGAGCCCTACGACCTCACCCTCCCCCACGGAGAGGTTGACCTTCTCGAGGGCCCGGACCACTCCCCTGTCCGTGAGAAACTGGACACTCAGTTCCTCCACTGCCAGGAGAGGGTGTTTTCCTTCCCGTACCATGGCTAGTCAAAACCCCTTCGAATCCGGGGATCCAAAATATCCCTGAGCCCGTCCCCGAGCATGTTAAAACCCATCACCACGATAAAGATGGCCAGACCGGGGAAGGTGGCATACCACCAGGCATCCGGGAGATACTGCCTTGATTCAGCGATGGTAACGCCCCACTCGGGGGTAGGGGGCTGGGCCCCGACACCCAGGAATCCAAGGGTCGCAGCCGTAAGGATCGTAAAGCCCATGCCGATGGAGCTGCGGACGATGATGGAAGATGAGACATTGGGGAGCACGTGGAGGAGCATAGTCCGGATCCTCCCGGCTCCGAGGGCCTCGGTGGATTCAATGAAGGCCGTTTTTTTCAGGCTACGGGCCTCCGCGTAGACAATTCGAGTGAACCACGGCCAGTAAGTGATGGACAGAGCCAATATGACACTTCTGATACTCGGCCTGAAGGATTGAGCCAGGAAAATAGCGAGAATGACCTGGGGAATAGACAGAAAGATGTCCGCCACACGCATGATCAGTTCACTGATCCAGGTTTCAAAATACCCCGCCAGGAGCCCCAAGGGCGCCCCTACGAGAAGAGAGGCTCCTACGGCGATAATGGAGATCACGAGCGTGACCCGCGCCCCGAAAAGGAGTCGGCTCAGGATGTCCCTGCCCATGCTGTCCGTGCCGAGCAGGTGTTCGGGTGAAGGGGGACTCAAGCGCTTGGCAGGATGGATCCTGAAGGTGTCTTCGGGGTAAGGGGCCAGGATTCCTGCAAACAGCGCGGCGGCCACGAGACTCAGGATGATGAGGAAGCCCGTGAAGGCAAGCCGGTCCCTGGTGATTTTTTTCCAGGTAAGCCGAAATCCGGTCATAGTTCCGCCTTCCTAGGATCAATCAGGCTGATGGCCACATCAACCAGCAAGTTCACGGTCACGTAAGCAATCCCTGCCCAGAGGGTCACCCCCAGAATGGCTTGGTAGTCTGAGAGCACGATGGCGTTATAGGCATAAAGCCCAAGTCCCGGCCAGTCGAATACCGTCTCGATAACCACGGTGCCGGCGAGCAGAAGCCCGAAGAGGAGCCCGATCTGGGTCACGGTAGCGATGATGGCGTTTCGAAGCATGTATTTGTAGATGATGATCCGCGGCGGCAGACCCATGGACCGCTCATAGAGTATATAGTCCTGTTGGATCACGTCCAGCACACCGGAACGGGTGAACCGCGTGATGGTAGCAAAGGATGCAAAGGCCAGGGTCAGGGAGGGCAAAGCCATGTGCCGGATGGAACTCCAAAGGGCCTCCCCGTTTAAGGTGAGCAGGGAATCCAGGATATACATCCCCGTGATGGATGATGGGGCACCCGTGTCGATTCGGCCTCCAAGGGGCGTGATCCCCAGCCACATGCTCAAAAAGAGCTGGAGCATGATGCCCAGCCAGAAGCTTGCAATGGCCAACCCTCCGACCGTCACGCCCCTTAAGAGGTGGTCCAGGGTGGAATTGCGTTTGAGGGCCGCTACGATACCCAAGGGCACACCGATCAGGATAGAGAGGAACATGGAAACAAGGGTAAGCTCCAGTGTGGCAGGGAAACGATCGAGGAGGTCATCCAGGACTTTTCGCCCTGAATAGAGGCTCTTTCCCAGATCACCCCGGGCGAGCTGCTTGAAATAAAGGCCAAGTTGAACATAGAGGGGATCGTCGAAGTGATAGCGCTGTCGCAGTTCCATCACTTGCTCGGGGGTGGCCATTTCGCCCGCCACAAGGGCCGCCGGGTCTGCAGGGATCACCCGAGATATGACGAACACAAGGACCAGCAGTCCGAGGATCGTTGGAAAGGCGTAAAGAATTCTCTTAACGGTATAGATCAGCAAAGTAAACTGCATAGAGGCGAATAAAAGAATGCCTCCCCCTTCATCTCGGAGCAGAGATCCGGGGGAGGCAGGTATCCGTTTACCGACCCGTTCCGGATCAAACAAGGTGGATCCAGCGGCATTCCTGGCCGTTTCCGATAGGACAGAACCTGAGGCCCTTCACACTGTTTCGGTAGGGCCCGTACCATTTGGTGTTGTAAATCCAGATGTCGGCCGCATCGTTGACCACAATGCGGCTGGCTTTTTCGTAGAGCTCCCTTCGAACCTCCTGGTCACTTATGGTTCTCGCCTTCTTGAGGATGTCGTCCACTTCCGGGTTCTTGTACCAGGCCGAGGCCTTCCAGGCTCCCCACCGGCTGGAGCTGTACATTTCGCCGATCCAGTTCTCCGGATCCGCATAATAGGTGCTCACCCAGTGGATCCACATGTCGGGAGACGTGTTGAGGTCTTTGGCCTTTCCCGAGAGCGTTGGCCAGGTCTCACGAATGATATTGACCTTGATCCCCAGCTCCCGGAGTCCCGCCTGGAGGATAAGGGCCGCATCGTCGGTTTGAGCATAGCCCGTCATGGGGTGGATGTTCAGGGGTCGGTCCACCTTGACCTTGGCCATCTTGAGTTCCTCTCTGGCCTTTTTCAGGTCAAACGTGTACCCCTGGAGGTCGCCTGGAGCTCCCCACATGGTATTGGGGATAGGACCTGGGTTGCGGGCTACACGCCCTTTGAGAACCTGGTTGTTGAATGCATCGTAGTCAAATGCGTAACTGATGGCGCGGCGCACGTGGACATCATTGAAGGGGGCACGTTGGTTGTGCATCCGGATCAGAAAAATCCGCATGGACTGCTCCTCATAAACAGTGATGTCCTGAGCCTTTTCCAGCTTTTCGATCTGCTCAACGGGGAGGTATCCGTCGCACCCGTGGATGTCACCCTTCATGAGGGCCATGACCCGGGAAGCGGTCTCGTGGATGGTCCGGAATTCGATTTTGTCTACGTGTTGCCCTTCTTCCCAGCCCATCCAATGATCTTTGAAGCGCTTTGCCTTCCAGCCCACGCCGGGACTGTAATCCTCAAGCACGTAAGCGCCCGATCCGGCATCATTCTTGGACAGCCATTCACTTCCCCAGGGTCCCGGTTTTCCTTCCAGCACCTTGGGGTTGACCACACAAAATGTGGGCATGATTGAGAGGAACGGTGCATAGGGCTCTTTCAGGCCGAACTCGACGGTATAGCGGTCTTTTGCCTTCACGCCGTCAGGATCAACCACAGGCTTGAACAGTGCCGATGCGCCCTTTCCAAGGGAAAGGAGACGCTCCATGCTGTACTTCACCGCCTCCGCAGTCACCTCGTCCCCGTTGTGAAACTTGGCCCCTTTGCGGAGGACAAAGGTCCACTTGAGTTCGTCATTGGATACGCTGTAACTTTCGGCGAGCCAGGGGTAGTTCTTCGGGGGGTTGTCCAGGTAACGGTACAGGTGATCGTAAAGGTTAAGCCGCACATTTTCTGAGGTCACGTCATAAATGGCGTGAGGGTCCATGCTCTGGAATTCGCTTGGGCAACCCCAAACATAACGCTCCTCGCCCCCGGCGGCCCAAGCGCGGACGGGGCTGAGTCGAAACCCCGAAAGCGCAAGGGAGCCGATCCCCACAGCCTTGATGAATTCGCGCCGGGACAATCCCCGGCCACCAGTCTTATTGGATGAACTTCCTCCTTCCATGGGAAACCTCCTTTCTGGATTTATGAGTGATGTGTCCTTTGGTATGACCTTTCCACCAAACCTTACGAAAAATGCCAGAATGCCCCGACCTTTGGTCGGAGAGCTTTACGGTATCCTCGACCTCTTCAACCCTCTTAGGGAACAATCCGGCTGGTTTCCATCCACAATTTGCGGCCACTGCCCAGTTTCCAATCCAGAAATGAGGATTCTTGCACAGGATCAAAGCTTCCGGGAACCCGCTGCAAAGGAGTGAGACGTCGTTTCCGCGGAGCAGTGCGAAGAAATAAAGCGCGGG
>Ga0111180_1100_pt1 | contig 11465 bp, 6 predicted proteins | sample DeeMarSWOR324_28_FD_80237 | JGI IMG/M metagenome (GOLD analysis project Ga0111180, IMG submission 80237) | Deltaproteobacteria bacterium SM23_61
GAAAAACCGGGGTGGTTGGAAAAAACCTCCTTCCGCCCGGTGGTAAAGGAGGTCTATTGGAAAGGGCCGACGGGGTCCATGAAAGCCGACCTCTATCTCCCCCACCCCGAAGGGAAAAGGGGCGGTATCCTGCTGAATCACGGGGTCATCGACACCGGGAAGGACGACCCCCGGCTCAAACGCTTTGCCTCGGTCCTCTGCCGGGCGGGATTCGCGGTCTTCGTCCCTGACCTGAAAGGAATGAGGTCTTTTCGCGTCGCTCCCTCGGATGTAGAAGAAATCGAGGCGGCATTCTCTCACTTGCTTTCCCGGCAAGAGGTCCGGCCGGACTCCTGCGGTCTCTTTGGGTTCAGCTACGGGGCCGGCCCCACGATCATCGCCGCCTGCCGCCCGGAGATTCGCGGGAAGGTCGGCTTTGTGGTCTCCTTCGGGGGGTATTACGACCTGAAGAACGTCCTCTCTTTCATCGCCACGGGCCATTTTGAATTCCGGGGACACCGCTACTTCCGCAAGCCCCAGGAATACGGCAAATGGGTCTTCCTGGCCAATAACCTCGGTTGGGTCGAGTCCCCGCAAGACCGGGCCGTATTGAGAAAGATCCTCGGGGTCAAACTGCGGAACGCGCATGCACCCATCGATCCATTTTTATCCCGGCTGGGAGGGGAGGGGAGGAATGTCCTGAACCTCCTCTCTCATGCCGATCCTTCTCAGACCGAATCCTTCATCCGGAAATTACCCCCGGCCATCCGCTCTTCCATTTCGGCCCTGTCGGTGGCCCCGGTTTTGAAAGACCTTCGGGCCAGACTGATCCTGGCCCACGGAGAGGATGACGACTTGATCCCTTTTACCGAAACTCTCCGGCTGGCCCAGGCCGCCCCCCATCCGGAAGGGACGTGCATGAAGATCCTGAAAACCTTTTCCCATATAGACCCGGAAGAAAAACCGCTGACCCTGAGGAATATCTTTTCTTTTTACCTCCCGGAAGGCTGGAAACTGTTCTGCCTGGCCTTTCATCTGCTGGCCTACCGCTAGCCCGAATGATTGACATTGGGCAAAAGATACCGGATACTAGATTCTGGATATCGGATACTGGATACTTGATACTGGATACTGGATGCCGGATACTGGATATTGGACAAACGCTTCAAGATACTAAGGAGTCCATAATTATTTGGACAGCAATTCCCTCTTTTCATCATCCTGGATTCCGGCTTCCGCCGGAATGACAACCAAGAACCATGCCTTTCTAATATTCGTCACTCCGGCGAAAGCCGGAGTCCAGTTCGATGTTTTTAAAAGGCCATGTCCTCCAATTCATGTTTAGACTATAATGGACTCCTTAGTAATTTACAGTTTTCATTCAATCCAGCATCCAGCATCAAGAATCCAGCATCGGTTTTTTGATTATGAGCAAACTTTATCTCCATCTCCGGAAACGATTCGAGCAGGCGGTTCTCAAGCACGGGATGCTTGCGGAAGGAGACCGGGTGTTGGTAGGGGTTTCGGGCGGGGCCGACAGCCTGACCCTGCTGAAACTCATCACCGGCCCCCTTCTTTTCGTACCCAGGCCGGATTTCGTTCTCGCCGTCTATGTGGACCTGGGATTTGAGGGGACGAACGGGCAGCCGGCCCGGATCATGATGGACTACTTCGAAAAAGAAGGGATCCCTCACCGAATCGAGAGCTCGAACATCGGCCCCCTGTCCCACAGCGATTACAACCGGAAGGCCAGCCCCTGCTTCCTCTGCTCCAGGTTGCGCCGCCGGAAGCTCTTTGAACTGGCCCGGGAGTACCGATGCAACAAGGTGGCCCTGGCGCACACCAAAGACGATGTCATCGAGACCCTGCTCCTGAACCTCTTCTTCGGGCGGGAGATCAGCACCATGATCCCCTGTCAGTCTTATTTTCGAGGGGAGTTTCACCTCATCCGGCCCTTCGCCTACACGGATGAATATCTGCTGAAGCGTTTTGCCGGGGAAGCGGGGCTCCCGGTCATGAAAAATCCGTGCCCCACGGCAGATCACACCAAGCGGAAGTACATAAAGGAATTGATCAACAAATTGGAAAAGGACCACCGGGGGGTAAGGGAGAACATCTTCAAAGCCATGAGGCACGTGAAGCCGGATTATTTATTAACGAAATAGCAATCAGCTTTCAGCGGTCAGCATTCAGCGAAAAAAACAAAACTTTAAGCCTGTCCGCATTTGAGGAGGAAGGGGGAATTTTGGCAAAGATCAAATACGAATGCTTTTAGCTGAGCGCTGATGGCTGATAGCTGACAGCTTCTTTTCTGTTGACAACCCACCGAAAGTCGAATTATAAAAATTAATACCCTTTCAAGCCCGTGGCGGTGTAGCTCAGGTGGTCAGAGCATGCGGCTCATATCCGCAGTGTCCGGGGTTCAAATCCCTGCACCGCCACCAAAAATCCCATTTCACCCTCCCCGAGTTCACGCAATAATCGAGTCCTTTTTCTGCCCCGTAATCCCCAAAATTAGAACCGCTGCCACTCAGGATTTTTGGTCGAGGGTATTAGCCCCTTATCTATGCCGCGCTTCTTATTTCAGTTATTTTTTACATTTTTATAATCATTTGCTAACTGTTTGTAAATAGATGATAATTTTTTAAAAACATCTCCCTTAAATGATTTTTTGTCATATTTTTTTACAAAAAAGTGGGTTCAAAAATCTTTAATTCCCAATATATTCAACTAGTTATTAGTCTGGCATCCAAATTGCCTTTTAAAAATGGGTATTTTCCCTGAATACTTTATTGGGGGGTAAAAAATGAAAAAAATTAATTTATCGCCATTGGGGATATTTACGATTATCTTTGCTTTACTCATAACACCATCCTTAGCCATGAGCGACTCGAATATAGCGTTAAATCAACCGGTAACATTGAACGGGGAATTCTTTACCGGGGGCTGGCCTGGGGGGTACCCTGTCGATAAAGGTACTGTAGTGGATGGAATATTTCTACCCAGAAGTACAGAATGGGATATGGGAGCCGTATGGTGGAATACTGCTTATGGAGGTGGGGGGCAGAATATAGTAATTGACCTTCAAGGTAATTTTAGTATCGAGAGTTTTATCGTGCAGGCGGACGATAACGATTCATACAACTTATCTGACTGGGACCTCAATACCAATGCTTGGGTATTGGCATATTTGTTGCCCGTTGTTGGCGGGTGGGGAATGCAAACTCGGCCCAACCCTCTTGACGATTCGGAAAGATATATATTAGGCGCCCCCATAACCACAAATGCCCTGCGAATTGAGGCAAACTCGGGAGACGGGTGGTATTCTGTATCGGAGATTCAGGCTTATGGAACTGCCGTTCCCGAGCCCACCACCATCCTCCTTGTCTGCTCGGGTTTGCTGGGACTCTTGGGATTCAGGAGAAGGTTAAATAGGTAAACGGATGTTGATTTGCTGAAATATCAAGGCAGAGTCAGAAATGGCTCTGTCTTTTTTTTATGTCCATTTCAGATCATAATCATGAGCCATTTTTTGACACAAGCGAAGCCCTCCTCAATTATGCCCGCAGGGCCGATTCGACTTTATCCGGCTCTGGTCCTTTAGCGAATACCATATAACAGATAACGAGTAACGTTTTTTCAATGTTTTTGCCTCGAGCGAAGCCCATGAACCTAATATGGTTCAGGGCGAAGCGCTCCTCAAAGGCGAAGCCTGCTCCTCAAGGCCGAAGGCCGGTCCTTTTCCATTCCGCAATCCGCATTCCCCAGTTGACCCTCCTCGACGGCCGGAGCCCCGCTCCTCATGCGCAGCGATCAGCGCTTCGCTTGACTCAGCACTCAGCCCCCTTCTCTATCTTTTACCCCCCCATCAGTATCTTAAGCCTTTGAACGGCCGGGGGCAGCACTTCGCCGATCTTTTCCCAGAAGCGGAGATGGGCATAACGGTCAAAAGGGGTATTCCCCGCGTTGATGATTACCAGCTGGGCGCCGGCGCGGAGAGCCTCCCTGGGCATGTCGGCAGCCGGGGTGACGACCAGGCTGGACCCCACTACGACAAATAGATCGCTCTTTCGCGAATGTTCGTAAGACAGAAAAAGATCCTTTTCGGGAAGGGATTGGCCAAAGTCCACCACGCTGGAGGTCAGCGTGCCGCCACACGGGCAGGTTGTTTTCCCCGAGGACTTCCCGTAGGTCTCACCGCACCTGGGGCAGCGAAGTTTGGTCAGGTTGCCGTGCAACTCGGCCAGGAGATCAGGGCGGATTCCCGATTTCAAATGAAGATTGTCCACATTCTGGGAGATCAGGAATTTCAGCTTCCCCATCTTCTGCAGCTCGGCCAGGGCCAGGTGGCCGCTGTTCGGTTCCACCGAATCCCATGGACTGCCGGGTTTCGGGGGAAGCCCTTTATCCCGGCGGGTCCACATGCCATCCGGTCCGCGGAAGTCAGGGAGACCCGATTCCGTGCTGATCCCGGCTCCCGTGAAGAAAACCGGATAACGGGACTTGAATAGCAGCTTGGCAAGCGTTTCTATTCTCTCCTGGAGGTCCTTCTTCATCCCTTCATCACCGGCGCCCGAATCAAGTTCCAATCCAGAGTTATGGGGAGATGCTCCTTAGCATATTTGGTTCATCTCCAAATTCGTTGGTCGAATTTTTCATGAAAGTTTGCCAAGGGCCCGGAAGGAAAGCCAGATTGCGCAGCAAGCATCGGCGGGAGATGCGCTTTCCATGAACCCCCTGTGGGTCATCCGCAAAGCGCAGCGGGGGCGGGATAAGTTAGGTTCGAAGAAATAACTGATACCCCCGCCAGCGGTTGGGAGAGATAGGCGCCTCATGATTGCAAGCAAGATGGCTTTTCTTCCGGGCCCATGAAATCACAGAAAATTATGAAAAGACCAGCTCTTTGGTTTTCAACGAATTTGGAGATGATTTTTACATTTTAACATCCCCCGTGAAAGATCGGTACAAGCGACCTGAAACTGGTTCGCCCAGCTTCCGGCTCCCTAACCCTCCCCCCTTGAGGGGGAGGGGAGGGTGGGGGCTAAAATTATTTAATGCGTTTGTATTAGAAACCTATAACAAACAACGAGTAACGTTTTTTTGGGCTTTCGGTTTTCTGCTCGAGTGAAAAGGTCCGCCTTCCCTTGCGTGATGCTCCCAGAAGTCGAAGCGACCAGCCTTTAGCCGGGACCCGAATCATCTGCTCTTACTTTCAGAACTTCCACCGGCTCGGAGATGTTCTTGAAGGTTCTGCGCCCCAGGAACTCGAAATGCAGATGGGGAATTTTGTCCAGAGGTGGTTTGGGGAGCTTTAAGGCCCCCCGGGCGGCATGATAGGTATTGGGGACGATGAGAATTTCTCCTCCCAGGGCATCGCTGCAGAGGCGGGCGGCCAGGTTCACCGTATGGCCGAGGGCCGTGTATTCCAGCCGATCCGAAGTTCCCACATTCGCCACCACCACTTCCCCGGTGGCAATCCCGATCCCCAGGCCCGGCGCGGGCTTCCCCGTCAGGGTCCGCCTCTCCATCCACTGGAGCTGGCGCTTCTGCATATCCACGCCGCATACCAGGCACATGAGAGCGTGGTGGGGTTGAGCGATCGGCGCGCCGAAAAGGGCCATGACCTCGTCGCCGATAAATTTATCCACCGTCCCGCCGAAGTCTTTGACCGAAGTGACCATTTCGGCGAAGAAGGAATTCACCGCCTCATGGACCTCTTCCGGACTCATCCCGCTGCTCATCCGGGTGAATCCCCGAAGATCGGCAAAGAGAACGCTGACCTCCCTGCGTTCCGGCCGGAAGAAGTCCGTTTCGGCCATCTCGTACATCTTCAGGAGGACTTCGGGGGACACGTATCGGGCGAAATTCCGCTCCAGCCACTTGATCTCGGTCACATTCTGGATCAGGATGGTAACGATCCCTTTGGCGCTGTTGGCCACCATCCGCAGAATGGGGACCGTCTTCAGCCGGCCGCCCCTCTGCCCTTGGGGCAGCAGAGAGGTGTCCAGTTCCGGGCATTCCCGCTCCACGATCCACGGCTGGGTGGAACCCCGAACGCCCTCCACGATGCCGGAAAAAAATCCCCGCCCCAGACTGGTCTGATCGATCTTGGACAGCGACTCCCCGATGACCGTCCGCCGATCTTTGGCCTGCAGGAAGAGGCCCATGGGACTGTTCAAAAAAGATATTTTCCCCTCTCCATCGATGGTGAGAATGAGCTCTTCCACTCCCAGCACCGTGCCCGTGGCGGTTAAGGGGGCCATGGAGCCCCCCCCAATGCCTGTGCTGAGAGTGCCGGTCATCCCGAACCGGGCGACTTCCTTGGAGCGTTGAAGCTCCTCTTCCAGATCCCGGATCTTCCGTAAGGCTTCATCGAGGGTCATGGCCATCGGTTTCCCCCTGTTTCCCCGGCCGTTGAATCAGTCGGCCTCTTTCGCTGCGCTAGGGGCCGTTCCCCTCCTCCATCAGCTCCGTGCCCACCAGCCTCAGCCGGGCTTTTGAAAAGATGCGGGTGAATTGTTCTTCCTCGGGTATGTGCGGCCGAAAGCGCACGATCCGTATGGCTCTGTGGGCCAGGGCAAACGCCTGCCCGTCGGGGGAGTAGGCCACGCAGGACACCCGGGGGCTGTTGTGAAATCGGCATATTTCCTTTCCTTCGGCCACATCCCATAAGCGGGCGGTGGCATCATTACTTCCGGAGACCAGCCTGTTTCCGTCGGGCGAGAAAGCGATGGAGTTGACGAAACTATGGTGACCGGCGAGTACTTTCCCCTGTTTCCCGGTGAAGGGATCCCACAGCTCGATGACCCGGTCCCTCCCCGCCACCGCGAGGATCTTTCCGTCGGGGGCAAAGGCGAGGGAGGAAACCGGGCTGTCCGCCGTGAAGCGGCTCCTTCTTTCTTTCGAAGAGACATCCCAGAGCTGCACGCTTCGATCCTGGCTTCCCGTGGCCAGAAATTTTCCGTCCGGGGAAAAGGCGACCGCGCGGACGGGTTTCTCGTACCCCTCCAGTTTGGCCTTCTCCTGCCGGGCGGGAACATCCCACAGGCGGACGGTGCGGTCATCACCGCCGGAAGCCAGGAGCTTTCCATCCGGCGAAAAAGCGAGGGATCTCACCCGGCCCCCATGCCCTCTCCAGGAGGCGGCTTTCTTCCCGGAGGAGACGTACTGGAGCCGGACGAAGGATTCCCGGCCCGCCAGGGCCAGGAGTTTCCCGTCGGGAGAGAAAGTCAGGAAGGAGACCGGATTCTCCGCCCTGGCCTTATCGGGGGGCCAGATCTCCTTTCCGGTCTTCAAGTCCAGGAGGAGGATGGATCCATCCAGGCCGCAGGCGGCCAGGATTTTTCCGTCCGGGGAAAAGGCGATGGAGAGGAGGATCGTTCTCTCAGGGGGACTGAGCAGGTAGGGATCCTTTCTGGGAGGAATTTTCCACAGCCGAACGGAGGCATCCAGACTACCCGAGGCCAGGCGGGTTCCATCGGGAGAAAAAACGACCGAAGCGACCCGGTCGTCATGGCCGGCGACCCGGGCGACCTCTTTCTCTATCCCAACATCGAACAAACGAACCGTATTATCGGAACACCCTGCGGCCAGAAAGGTTCCGTCGGGGGAGAAGTCCAGGGACTGGATGCCGGCTTCGCCCCCGCTGATCTGCCCGCGGCGATTCCCCGTGGCGGGGTCCCACAGCAGGATGAATGGATCCCTTCCCCCGGAGGCCAGAATCTTCCCGTCCTGGGAGAAGGCCAGGGCGCGGACCGATTCCCTGTGCCCCCTCAACTTACGGATTTCTTTTTTTGATTTTGTATCCCACAGGCGCACGGATTTATCCGCGCTCGCCGAAGCCAGGAATTTCTCCCTGGGAGAAAAGGCCACTGCCAGAACGCGGCCCTCATGCCCTTTTAGCCGGAGACTTACCCTTCCGCTCTCTGCATCCCACAGGCATACGGTCTTATCCCGGCCTCCCGAGGCCAGGGTTGACCCGTCAGGGGAGAAGGAAACCGAATAGACCGACCCGGTATGCCCGGGCTTCTGCCAGAGATCTTGCCGCGTATCCGCATCCCAGACGCGCACAGTTCCATCCTGCCCCCCGGCGGCCAGCAGGCTCCCCCGGGGAGAAAATGCCACGGCAAGAACGGCTTTTCCCGAGCCCTGGAGGAGGAATTTTTCCTTTCCCGAGGCCAGGTCCCAGAGACGCACGGTTCTATCGTACCCCCCGGAGGCAATGGTCTTCCCGTCGGGCGAAAAGGAAACCGAAGAGACCCTTTCCTCGTGCCCCGAAAGGTGAAGATCGGGGAACACGGCCCGCTCTTCGTTTTCACTGGCGCCGATCTGGGCGTCCAGGCTGTCATGGGTCTTTCGCGCGGCGCTGTAGTAGGCGGCGGCCCGCGACCATTGCAGGTCGGCCTCCGCCATCTGGGCCTCTTTGATAAAGGCCTCGGCCAGGTTTTTCTGGGCCAGCTCCCGCTGCCTGGCCTCTTCCTTGTAGGCCATGCTGACCAGCACTCCGGCAACCAGAATGGATGCCAGAATCGCGCCGATGGCCCCGCTGAGGGCTCTATGGCGCCGGACGAATAATTTGGCGATTTCCCATACGCTGTATCGATAGGCGCCCACCCTCTCCCCCTGCAGGTAGGCGTCCACTTCCTCGATCAGCGCTTTCACCGACGGGTATCGCTGTTCGGGCCGCGGGGCGAGCGCCTTTTCGGTGATAGCCGAAAGTTCCGGCGGAACCTTTCGTTCCAGCGAGCGGACCGGGGTCAGCCTCTGCTTTCCCTCTCCATACTGCTGCACCTTTCCGATGACCTCGAAGGGAGAATTCCCTTCAAAGGGAGGACGGCCGGTCAAGAGCTCATAAAGAAGAGCTCCCAGGGAGTAAATGTCGCTCCGTTCGTCAATCCGCTCCAGGTCTCCCCAGGCCTGCTCGGGGGGCATATACTCGGGGGTGCCGATGGCCTCTCCGTCCACCGATTTTCCCGCCGCCGCCTCCTTGAGGATCTGCATCTCTTTCTGAAACCTTGCGTCCCCCGCCCCTGCGGCTCCCTTCGGTTTCGCCAGGCCCCAGTCCAGCACCACCGTTTCGCCGAATTCCCCGATCATCACGTTTTGGGCCTTGATGTCCCGATGCAACACCCCCCGGTGGTGGGCATAGGAGATGGCGTTGCATAGGTCGTGGAAATGGGGAAGCAGCTTCAGGCGGTCCTCGAAAGAGCCGGCCTCCCGGATGACCTCGTACAAGGTCTTGCCCTTGACCATTTTCATCGTGTAATAGAGGGTTCCGTCGGCCCGGCGGCCGATTTCATACACCGGAACGATCGAGGGGTGTTCCAGCTGCCCGGTAATCCGGGCCTCACGCAGCAGGCGGGCGGCGACTTCTGCGGTTCTTCTCCCGGGGGTTCCGGGGGTGCCGCCTGAGGGCTCCAGCAGAAGCTCCTTGATGGCGATGTCCCGGCCGATGTGCTCGTCGAAAGCAGCGAAGACTTTCCCGATCCCCCCGCGGCCCTTTTCTTTGCGGAGACTGTAGCGGCCGGGGGCCTCCTGGCTTACCAGGGTGGAGGCCAGATCATCGGACGGCGTTGGGCCCCCGGGAGCCGGGCGGAATCCTTCCCGTTCTTCCGGAACGACCGCTCCCCCCAGGCTTTCGAAAACTTTCTTGACTTCCCCCGGGGGCAGGAGAGGCCTTTGCTCATCCACCCCGTGCTTCTTCAGGATGAATTCCACCGACTTGTCCAGGAGGGCAATGCCTTCGTCGTTTATATGGGCCCGCCGGATGATCTCTTCCCGAAGATTCTGCGCCTCCCCCCGGCTCCAGCTGAGGCCCGCTTCGATAAAGGTGTGGGATTCAACCAGTCCGATCTGGATCGCCTGCAGACAAAAGATCAGCTCACGCTCCATAGAAGAATCCTCCCGCCTTTTTTCGGGGTTCGGAGAGAAGCAATTCCTCTGCTCTCCAGCCGCCCCGGTTGCCCGAGGCGCGTCCCGCGGTCGCAACAGGGCTTAAGGGTTTCCGGGCAAGTCCGCGGGCCACGGGATTCAAAAGAGAGATCATCGGCAAAAACGCCGGGAAAAGGAAGCGTCTGTCCGGCTCTTTCCCGCGCGCACCCTTCGCCCGCGACCGGGGGTTATGCCTCAAGAAGAAAAAGGGTTAAGCTGAGCCGTTTGGGGATGGAAGTTCAACAGTTGGGATGATAGCAAGGCTGATAATTCTGTCAAGCGGGTTTTTCTGCATGCATATAGCGATCAGCGCTTCGCTCGACTCAGCACTTTTTGTTAATTACTTAGGCCCCATTTCCACGGGGAGGGGCGCGGCTGGGCGTTGCCCTGGATCGCGCATGACCGCGCCCCCCGGCCGGAAAAAGTGCTAATCGGCTGTTGGCGGAGCAGAGCAGACCTGCTCGTAACGCCAGCGCTCTTTGAGCAGGCTGTTGTATTCGTAGATATCGAGCGTTTTCTCGTAGGCCGCCTGCGTGATCTCCACGTGCGGCGTCCAGCAGCCGAGCTTCTGGTAGCTCGCGATGCAGTCGGCGAGCACCTTTTCGTCGATATCGGGGAAATACGGCTTCTCCGCCCGGGCGATATCGGCGGCCGGCGTCGCGTTCATGTAGGCGCGGGTTTTCCGGTAAGCGCGAATGAATGCCTTCGCCATGTCCGTTTTCAGCCAGTTGCGGGTCGCCGCGAGGCTGGAGAAACCGCATGGGCCGATCAGGGGGCCGACCTGGGCGACGATATGCCCGATCCCGTCGGCCTGCAGCTGCTGCGGGAACGGGCCCTGCTGCTGTGCGTACTGTCCCCGGCCGTCGCGGAACGCCTTGTCGATGACCGCCGCGCCACCCGGACAGATCGGCTTGATCTTCGCGAAATCGATGCCGGCCTTGTGGCAGGCGTACTTGAACATGGCAAGCGGCTGGCCGCCTTCGAACATCACGACCTCGGCGCCTTCCAGCTTCTTCCACGTGAAGGCCGGGTCCGCCTTGCGTCCGGTGATGAAAAAGCCGTCCATTTCATTCACCTGGGCGAAATGCACCGCTCCCGGCGTCTCGCCTTTATTGAGCGACGTAAACCCCTGGCTCAGGGCCGACTGCACGACGTGCGCGGAGCCGTCCTTCAGCGCGACGAGCGCCGAAACGCCCGGCGGCGCGACCGACCATTCGGGGTCCAGTCCCTCGGCCTTGAGGAAGCCGCCCGACATGGTCGAGATGAGCGGCGAGTAAAAAGCGGAAAACAGGGTGAACTGTATTTTGATTTTCTCCATATGCGATCCTCCTCGTGTTCGGGTTACTGCCGATGTCTTGATGATAAGCCATTCTTTGCCGACAACGAATTCCGGCGCGTAGCGGTGAACTATACAACTTTTGGTAATGACTGTCAATCACCTTTTTCAGGAAGAAGCCCTTTGTTTCCCGCGAAAATTCCGCCCTCCACGCGAATTTACTGCTTCCGCCTATGGTACTTCAGCCAGGGCTGCTTTATAGATTGCTCATTATGAGTAG
>Ga0111180_1101_pt1 | contig 11357 bp, 8 predicted proteins | sample DeeMarSWOR324_28_FD_80237 | JGI IMG/M metagenome (GOLD analysis project Ga0111180, IMG submission 80237) | Deltaproteobacteria bacterium SM23_61
GATCCTGGAAGAGGGCCTGCGGGCTTTTCTCCAGGTCCTGAAGAAGAGGGCCTTCGAACATCGGTATACTCCGATCGTCGGACGGACGCACGGAATGCACGCGGAGCCGACGACCTTTGGTCTCAAGCTGGCCCTGTGGTATGCGGAGATGGAGAGGAACCTGGAACGGTTGCGGAGGGCCAAAGAGCGCGTGGCTTACGGGAAGATCTCCGGAGCCGTGGGAACCTTTGCCCATCTGCCCCCCGCGGTGGAAGCCTATGTCTGCAAGAAGTGCGGCCTCAAACCCGCCCCCATCAGCAATCAGATTATCCAGCGCGACCGCCAGGCGGAGTTCTTCACCACCCTGGCGATCATCGGGACCTCGCTGGAGAAGATTGCCGTGGAGATTCGCCACCTCCAGCGGACGGAGGTATCGGAGGCCGAAGAGCCCTTTACCCATGGGCAGAAGGGATCTTCGGCCATGCCCCACAAGAGGAATCCCATCGGCGCGGAAAACCTAGCCGGTCTCTCCCGGGTTCTGCGGGGCAATGCCTGGGCTTCCCTGGAGAACGTGGCCCTCTGGCACGAGCGGGATATCAGCCATTCCTCCGTGGAACGGGTGATCGGGCCGGACAGCACGATCCTCCTGGATTACATGCTGGACCGGATGACCCGGATGATGGATCAACTGGTGGTCTATCCGGAGAACATGAAAGCCAACCTGGCCAGGACCCGGGGGATGATCTATTCCGAAGGGGTCCTGCTGAAACTGGTCCAGAAAGGCCTGACCCGGGAAGAGGCTTATGCCCTGGTGCAGAAAGCGGCCTTCCGGGTCATGGGGGGAAAGATGGATTTTCAGCGCATTCTGCTCAAGGACCGCGCCATCCTCCGGCATTTGAAACCGAAAGAAATACGAGAATGCTTAAATCTGTCCCATTCGCTGAGACACGTCGATCATATCTTCGAGAGGGTGTTTGGAAAAAATAAAAAGAGGTAAGAGGATCGAGGCTCGAGGAACGGGGAAAAATAAGGAGGAAATCGTTAGGTCTTTTGGCCTCATTCCTCGGACCTCGTACCTGTTTTTTGAGGAGGGGTTATGGATCTGCGGGAAAGGCTTTTTCTGCTTCTCAGGGAGAAAGGGTTTAAGAAGGGCAAATTCCTTCTGACCTCGGGCAAGGAAAGCGATTTTTACATCGACTGCCGCCCGGTGACGCTTCATCCCGAGGGCGCATATTTGGTTGGTAAGCTCTTTTTCGAGAGGCTCAAGAGCTCTTTGGACCAGGTCCGGGCAGTGGGGGGCATGACCCTGGGAGCCGACCCCATGGCCACCGCGGTCTCCCTGGTGAGCTACCTGGAAGGAAAACCCATTTACGCCTTCCTCATCCGCAAGGAGGCCAAAAAACACGGCCGCGGGCTTTGGACCGAGGGGATCCAGAACCTTCCCGAAGGAACCGGAGTGGCCATTATGGAGGACGTGGTCACCACGGGAGGAAGTACCATCAAGGCCATCGAGAGGGCCAGAGAAGAAGGGTTGCGGGTGGTCCGCGTCCTGGCCATCGTGGACCGGGATGAGGGGGGCAGGGAAAATCTAAAGGGTTACGGGTACGAGATCGAATCCCTCTTCACCCGGCATGATTTCATGAAAGACTAACCTTTTCCCAAATCCAAGATCCACCTTCCCATTGAATTTCGGTCGTTGCCCTTCCTTCCGGACCACAAGCCTGCCTTTTCGGGGAAATGGCAATCACAATAATGTAGTGGGCAAGCCGTTGATTTGTGATTGACTCCGTTGGGAAATTGGGATATTTTTAATGAAAATTTGGGGTGAACTCCTAAAATTGATTCAAGATTCTGTATAGCCCGCCCATTCGGATCGGCTTTTCGGAAAGGGGGGCTAAAATTTTATTCTGGGCGGACGGAACGTGGAGGAACTTAAAGAGCTTTTCTTGCAGCGAAAGAGGAAGTTGGAAGATTTAAAGGCCGAGGGATTCCCCCCCTATCCCAATACCTTTCGGCTCAGCCACTCCGTCGAGGAGATCCACCGGCTTTACGCGGATAAAAAGGAAGAGGAGTTCAAAGGCCTGGAAGAACGGTTCTCCGTGGCCGGCCGCCTGATGCGCTTGAACAATTTTGGCAAGGCGGCATTCGGCCATATCCAGGACCGGACCGGGAGGATCCAGGGCTATTTCCGGCGGGACCAGATGACCGCGAAGAGCTTTCAAGTCTTCTCCCGCCTGGATATCGGGGATATCGTCGGAGTTCGGGGGAGACTCTTCCGCACTCGCACCGGCGAACTCACCGTCATGGTGGAGGAAGCGGAGCTTCTGGCCAAGTCCTTACGCCCCCTTCCGGAAAAGTGGCACGGCCTCACCGACCTGGAAACCAGGTACCGGCAGCGGTACGTGGACCTCATCGTGAACCCCCATTGCCGGGAGGTCTTTATCATCCGGAGCCGGACCGTCGAGTTCCTCCGGAGGTTTCTCACCCAGCGGGGATTTCTCGAAGTGGAGACCCCCATGATGCAGCCCATTCCCGGGGGAGCCACGGCCCGTCCCTTTAAGACCCATCATCACACCTTGGACATGGACCTGTACCTACGGGTGGCCCCGGAGCTCTACCTCAAGAGACTGGTGGTGGGCGGCCTGGAAAGGGTCTTCGAGATCAACCGGAGCTTCCGCAACGAGGGGATCTCCACCCAGCACAATCCCGAATTCACCATGCTGGAATTCTACCAGGCCTACGCCACGCACCGGGATTTGATGGGCCTCACCGAGGTCATGATCTCCTCGCTGGTCCAGGAGATCAAAGGACAGATGTCTTTGGAGTACCAGGGAACGCGCATCGACTTCCAGCCCCCCTGGAAGCGGCTCACCATCCGGGAGGGACTGGTCGCTTACGGAGAATTGAAAGACACGGATCTTGAGGACCCGGAGAAGCTCCTGGCCTACGGAAGGAACCTGGGTTTGGAGCTGAAGGGGAACGAGCCGCAAGGAAGGATCTGGGTCGATCTTTTCGAAAAACTCGCCGAACCCCATCTCCTCCAGCCCACTTTTATTACCGAGTACCCGATCGAGGATTCTCCCCTGGCGCGGAAGAACGATCAGAGGCCGGGATTCGTGGACCGCTTTGAGCTCTACATCTTCGGCCGGGAAATTGCAAACGCCTTCTCCGAGCTCAACGATCCCCAGGACCAGAAGTCCCGGTTCCTGGAGCAGGCCAGAGCCAAAGGCCAGGGGGACGAAGAAACCGGGTTGGTGGACGAGGATTACGTGCGGGCCCTGGAATACGGGATGCCGCCCGCGGCCGGGGAAGGAATCGGCATCGACCGCCTGGTCATGCTCCTGACGGATTCGCCCTCGATCCGCGACGTCATCCTCTTCCCCCAGATGAGGCCCGAAAAAGACTAGCGTTCAGCGGTCAGCGCTCAGCTGTCAGCTTGGAACTAAAAACGGGCTGATGGCTCCCAACGGATGGCTGATCGCTGAATGCTGAACGCTGAGAGCTGTTTTTATGCGTTACGAACTTTTCATCAGCCTGCGCTACCTGAAGGCCAAGCGGAAGCAAATTTTTATTTCCGTGATCACCTTCCTTTCCATTGGGGGGGTCGGCCTGGGAGTCATGGCCCTGGTGGTGGTTCTGTCGGTCATGCGGGGGTTCGAAGACGACCTGAAAACTAAGATCCTGGGCACCAATGCCCACCTGGTGATTCTGCAACACGGGGCTTCCATGCGGGAATACCAGGAGGTTCTGCGGAAGGTCAAGAAAGTCGAGGGAGTGGTGGCGGCGACGCCCTTTATTTTCACCCAATCCATGATCACCTCGGAGAGCAATGCCCATGGAATCCTCCTCCGGGGGATCGACCCCGCCACCGCCGGGAGAGTCATTAATATCGGGACCGCCTTGAAGAAGGGCACCCTGGACAACCTAGGGGAAAAAGAGAATTCTTCCGACCCACCGGGGATCTTCATCGGGAAAGAACTGGCCCAGAACCTGGGGGTGATGATGGACGACACGGTGGTGGTGGTTTCCCCCACCGGGGCCCTGGCCCCCATGGGCATGGGTCCCCCCATGAAAAAATTCAAGGTGAAGGGCCTTTTTGACACCGGAATGTACGAATACGATACCTCCCTGGCTTACATTTCCCTGCGGAGCGCCCAGAAATTCCTGGGCCTGGGGGATGCGGTTTCCGGCGTGGAGGTGAAGGTCAGGGATATCTACGGAGTGAAGGATATCGCCCGGAAGATCCAGAAGCAACTGGGCTTTCCCTTCTGGACCAAAGACTGGATGCAGATGAACCGAAGCCTCTTCGCCGCCCTGAAACTGGAAAGAACGGTCATGTTCATCATCCTGGTCCTCATCGTGCTGGTAGCGGCCTTCGGAATCGTCAGCACCCTCATCTTGGTGGTCATGGAAAAGAACAAGGACATCGCCATCCTGAAGTCCATGGGGGCCACGGCCCGGTCCATCATGAGGATCTTCATCCTGGAAGGTTTGATCATCGGCGTGGTGGGAACCATCCTCGGCCTGATCGGGGGATACGTGATCTGCCGCCTCCTGGCCGCCTACCAGTTCATTTCCCTGCCCCGCGATGTGTATTACCTTTCCCACCTTCCGGTGAAAATGGACGGGATGGACTTTATACTCATCACCCTGGCGGCGATGGGAATCAGTTTTTTAGCCACCCTGTACCCCTCCTGGCAGGCCTCGCGGCTGGACCCGGCCGAGGCCCTGCGCTACGAATGAAGGGGAGGGAGAAGGCCCGGCGGTATTTTCCGCGCCAAGGAGGGTTCCATGGCTGGATTCTTTGACAGTTTGCTGTTTAAGAGCAAATACGAGAAGGAGCTGAAGGACCTGGAGCAAAAAGCAGCCCAGGATCCTAAGAACCCTAGGCTCCGGGTGCGGATCGGAGATCTCCTGGAAAAGCTCGGCAGGAGGACCGAGTCCATCGAGTCTTACCGAGCGGCGGCCGAGGAGTATGCCCGGAGCGGGATGCTGATCCAGGCCATTGCCCTCAACAAACTGATCCTCCGCCTGGACCCGACAAAATCCAAGATTCACAACCAGCTCGCCGAGCTGTATGCCCAGTGGGGAAAGCCCGCGGAAGATTTACCGGGGACTGAAGCCGTGGAGGCGGTCCAGCCGCCGGCAGGGGCGCCCGGAACGCTTCCGCCGATTCCCCTTTTTTCGGATTTAAAAAAAGAGGAACTCTCCCGGGTGATGGAGAGGATCCAGGCCAGGCGGTTTCCCCGGGGAAAAGCCATCTGCCGGGAAGGAGAACCGGGAAATTCACTCTTCATCATCAGCCACGGGAAAGTGGCCGTGAGCCGGCAGCAACCCGGCAGGGGGAAAATCGTCCTCACCGAGCTGAAGAGCGGGGATTTTTTCGGGGAATTCGCCTACTTCGCCAATGCCCGGCGCCAGGCCACGGTGGAAGCCGTGGAGGACACGGAAGTGCTGGAGATGACCAAAGAAGAATTGCAGAGGGTCATCCAGGAATTTCCCTCTGTGTCCAAGGTTCTCTTCAAATTCTATAAAGAACGGGTTCTCGATAATCTCCTGGCCGCTTCACCTCTCTTCCAGACCTTTCCTCCCGGGGAGCGCCGGAAGCTCCTGGAAGGGGTCACCCTGGAAGAGTTTCCTGCCGGGAATCTGGTCATCGAAGAAGGAACCCCCGGCGATTGCCTGTACATCATCAAGAGCGGGGAAGTGGAGGTCTTCACCCTGGATGCGAAGAGGGAAAAACTGGTTCTGGCAAAGCTCCAGGAGGGAGACTATTTCGGGGAAATTTCCCTCATCAGCGGGAGGCCCCGGACGGCCTCGGTGAAAGTCCTGCGGGCGGCCGAGCTGGTTCGGCTGGACAAGAAAAACTTTGATCCCCTCGCAGCCTGCCATCCGGAGACTCTGAAGGTCCTGGAAGATTCCCTGCAAATCCGCCTGGAGAACAAACTGCGAATGCTGGGGGTTTTCCGCGACAGCCCGGCCAAGGAGGGAATGATCTGAACCCGTCCTATTCCACGGGGAACCCCCCCGTGATTCAAGCCCAAAAACTTAAAAAATCCTTCCTCTTCGGCGCCAGCGGGAAAGTCATCGAAGTCCTGAAGGGTATCGACCTGACCATCCATTCCGGGGAGATGCTGGCCGTCGAAGGGGCTTCTGGAGCGGGAAAGAGCACCCTTCTGCATATTTTGGGAACCCTGGACCGCCCGACGGAGGGGAAGGTTTTTTTCCGGGGAGAGGATATTTTTGCCCGCACGGATGCGGAACTGGCCGAGCTCCGCAACCGCCACGTGGGTTTCGTCTTCCAGTTTCACCATCTCCTTCCGGAATTCAGCGCCCTGGAGAATACCATGATGCCCGGGTTGATTCAGGGCTTGGCCGCCCACCAGGCTGGGAAGAACGCCGAAACCATTCTCGCCCAGCTGGGCCTGGGCGACCGGCTGCACCACAAGCCCGGCCAGCTCTCCGGGGGAGAGCAGCAAAGAGTGGCGGTCGCCCGGGCACTGATGGTTCAGCCCGAGATCATCCTGGCGGACGAGCCCACCGGGAATCTGGATACCCAAACGGGAGAAGAAGTGCATCAGATCCTGGAGAGGATCAACCGGGAACAGGGAATCACCATCGTGATCGTGACCCATAATCCCACGCTGGCGGCCCGGATGAATCGCCGGGTGAGGCTGGCGGACGGCTGGCTGCAGGAGCAAGGCTGACTTTCGTATTCGGAGCTTCCCGCGGGAGAAGCGATGGGGCTCTCTATTTTTCTATTTTTCTGCGTTCTCTGCTTTCAGGGGTTGAGGCGAGATACATCCTTTTATGAACAAACCGTTTCTAGCCAGACTTTTTTTCGTCCTTTTTCTGTTCATCCTCTTGGAACCCGGAAAGGCTAGCGGGCAGGAGGTCATGAGAGTCGCGATCCTTCCCCTCCAGCTCTATGCGCTAGACCGGGAGGGGATGAAGGATTGGCCAGGCCGCGTGGTCGGCGTCCTCTCCGCGGAAATGAAAAAGGAAGAACGGATCGTGCTGGTGGAAGAGGAGAAAATCCGGGAAGCTGTGGAGGAGGCCGCACAAGCCGAAGTGGATGAATCGCTGGCCCGGGAGATCGGGAGAAAGGTGGATGCGGACTACATGGTCATGGGTTCGATCACCCGGATCAACGGTTCCGTCAGCCTGGATATCCGGGTCATCGATGTTTTCCAGAAGGAGGCCATGGCTTCCGTCTTTCGGGCGGGAAAGACCCCCGAGGAACTGGAGTCTCTGGCCCGGGAGGCGAGCCGCGATCTCAACCTGAAGATCCTGAAAAAGGAGCTGATTGCTAAGGTCCTGATCGAGGGAAACAGGGCCATCGAAGAGAGCGCCATCCGGGCCCAGATCAAAACCCGGGAGGGAGATGTGTATTCCCCGGCCGTTATCCGGGGGGACCTGAAGACGCTCCACCAGATGGGATATTTTCAGAATATCCGGGTGGAAAAGAGAGACTGGGGCCGGGAAAAAGCCGTCGTTTTTGTGGTGGAAGAAAAACCCGTAGTCCGGGAAATCAAATTTTCCGGAAACAAACATATCAAAACTACTGGCCTGCTGGAAGTCATGGACCTCAAACCCCGGACCGTTCTGAACCTGAATGCGGTCAAAGAAAACGTAAATAAAATTTTAAAGAAATACCGGGAAGAGGCCTATTTTTTGGCAGAAGTTAAGTATGAATTGGAAACCCTCCGGAAGGGAGAGGTGGTCATCCATTTCAAAATCAAGGAGAATGAAAAGATCCGCATTAAAAAGATCACCTTCACGGGAAACACCTATTTCAGCGATAAGGTCTTGAAGAAAGTCCTGCCGGAGACCAAAGAGGCTGGTTTCTTTTCCTGGCTGACCAGGTCTGGAGTGTACAAGGAAGAGACTCTGGGAAAGGATACCGATGCCATCACCGCCCTCTACATGATGAAGGGTTTTTTGCACGTGAAGATCGCCAAGCCGAAAGTCGAGGTGGCCAAGGACGGCATCACCATCACCATTCCGGTGGAAGAGGGACGGCAGTTCAAGGTGGGCCGACTGGACCTCAAGGGGGACCTGATTTCGCCCAAGAAGGAACTCTTCAAGTTGGTGCCGATCTATCCGGGAGAGATCTTCAACCGGCAAAAGGTCAGCCAGAGCATCTCCAACCTCACCGACCGGTACGCGGATCAAGGATATGCCTTTGTGGACGTGAGTCCCCAAGTGATCCCCCACGAGGATCAGCCCCTCGTGGATCTGATTTTCGACATCCGCCAGGGTTCCAAGGTATACTTTGAGCGCATCAACATCCTGGGGAACACCAAAACCCGGGACAGGGTCATCCGGCGGGAACTGCAGGCGGTGGAAGGGGAATTATACAGCCAGAGGGCCCTGAAGAAAAGCCGGGATAACCTGAACTATCTGGGGTTTTTCAAAGAAGTGGACGTGAGCACCAAAAAGGGGAGCGCGGATGATAAGATGGTATTGAACGTCCGGGTGGAAGAAGCGCCCACCGGAGCGGTGAGCGTAGGAGCGGGCTACAGTTCCATCGACAAACTGATCGCTCTTCTCTCCATCTCCCAGAGCAATCTTTTCGGCCGGGGTCAAAGGCTGGTTTTGTCGGGTCAACTGGGATCGGTTTCCAGCTACTACAACCTGAGTTTTACCGAACCCCGCCTCTTTGACAGCCAGGTTTTGGTGGGAGGGGACCTCTACGATACCTATCGCGACTATGAGGATTACACGGTTGGACGGACCGGGGGGGTCGTCCGTTTCGGATTTCCCTTCTTTGAGAATATTCGGCTTTACACCCAGTACCAGTACGAAGTGGTGGACACCTATGACATCCTGGATACCGCCTCGGAGATCATCAAGAGCCAGGAAGGGACCTCGACCACCAGCAGCATCAACCTGGGCCTCCGGCGGGATAGCCGGGACCACCGGTTTGACCCCACCAAAGGTTCCGATAACTCAATCTCGGTCACTTACGCCGGGCGTTTTTTGGGGGGAGGCAATGATTTTACCAAATACGAGGCTAGATCCGCCTGGTTTCTTACTCCTTTTTGGAATCTCACCTTTTCGCCCCGGGGCCGGATTGGATTTATCGAGGGGGACCCCACCATTCCCCTGTATGAACGGTTCCGGTTGGGGGGTATCTATTCCCTTCGGGGCTTCAAGTCCTACAGCGTCGGGCCCAAAGCGCCCAACGGAGAGGTGATCGGAGGAGACAAGTATCTTCTTTTTAATTTTGAAATGCTCTTTCCCATCGCCAAGGAAATCAAGCTCAAGGGCCTGTTATTTTTTGACGCGGGAAATGTCTGGGATGTGGGGGAACCCTATAAGTTGGATGACCTGCGGACCAGCGTGGGCTTCGGATTTCGCTGGATGTCTCCCCTCGGGCCCCTGCGCCTGGAATGGGGGTACAATCTTGAGCCCCGTGAAGGCGAAGAGAGGAGCAGCTGGGATTTCACCGTGGGAGCCTTCTTCTAAATTTCCAATCGAGTGAGGTTTGAGGTAAAATAAGATGGTCCTCCCGGAGGGGGGCAATTCATTGGCGAGGAGAAAAGAATGAAAAAAATGGGGTTCTGGACCTTTTGCGGGGTTGTAATCCTGGCCTGGACCGCAGGGGCTTGGGGCGCCGATCCATTGAAAATCGGCTACGTGGATATGCAGCGTGCTCTCAATCAGTGCACGGCCGGCCGGGAGGCCAAGAAGATCATCACCGGTGAAGTGGAAAAGGTGCATAAGTCCCTCGAGGGTCGAAAGAAGGAGCTGGATAGACTGCGGGAAGACCTGGAGAAGCGCGGGGCGGTCATGAACGAGACCCTCCGCCGGGAGAAAGAAAAGGAATACCAGGCCAAATTGCGGGACATGCAGCGGACGCAGAGAGATTTCGAAGAGGATATCCGGAGGCGAGATCGCGAATTAACTGATAAGGTCCTGAGGGATCTGGCGAGAATCGTGGAAAAGATCGGCGAAGAGGGAAAGTATTCGGTCATCCTGGAAGGGAATCAACCCACCATCGTTTATATCTCCAAGGGCCTGGACCTGACCGAGGAAGTCATCAACCGGGCCAACGCCGCGAAGTCAAAATGAAGGCGGGATATGGGGAAAGAATGAAAACCCGGGCAACCCTGGAAGAGCTCGCGACCCTGGTCGGTGGAAAGGTGGAGGGCGATGGATCGCTCCCCATCCGGGGAATCGCCAGCCTGGAGGATGCCGGAGAGGGGGAGATCACCTTTCTGGCGGAGATCAAGCACAGCCGTCGTCTGGAAAAGAGCCGGGCTTCGGCGGCGATCGTGCCGACAAACCTGCCCTCTTTTCCCAGGCCGCTGATCCGGACCCCCAACCCCCACCTGGCATACGCAAAAGTCCAGGCTTTTTTCCAGGAGAAGCCCTTCTCCCCCCGGGGGGTGGATTCCCGGGCCTTCATCGGCGAAGGGGTGAAAATCGGCCGGGACGTCTCCATCTATCCTTTTGTTTACGTGGGGGCGGGGAGTGAAATCGGAGACCGGGTCATTCTCCATCCCGGGGTTTGCCTGGGGGAGTCGGTGCAGGTGGGAGAGGGATCCGTTCTTTACCCCAATGTGGTGGTCATGGATCGTTGTGTCGTGGGGAAAAGGGTCATCCTCCACCCGGGAACGGTGATCGGGAGCGACGGTTTCGGGTTCGCCCGGGACGGAAAAAAATTCGTGAAAATTCCCCAGGTGGGAATCGTGGTCATCGAGGACGACGTGGAGATTGGGGCCAACTGCGCCGTGGACCGGGCGGCCATGGGGAAAACCTGGATCAAACGGGGGGTCAAGACGGATAACCTGATCCAGATCGGCCACAATGTAACCGTGGGCGAAGACACGGTCATCGTGGCTCAGGTGGGAATCGCCGGGAGCACGGAAATCGGGAACCGAGTCGCCCTGGGAGGGCAGGCGGGAGTGGTTGGCCATATCAAGATCGGAGACGGGGCGATGATCGGGGCCCAGGCGGGAGTGGGACAGGATGTGGCTCCGGGCCAGATCCTGTCCGGAAGCCCGGCCTTCCCCCACCGCGAATGGTTGCGGGCCCAGGCTGCCTTTCCCAAACTGCCGGAGATGAAACGGGCCCTGGCCGAGCTGGAAAAAAGGATTACGCAAATCGAAGAAGCGCTCAGCGGTCAGCGGTCAGCGGTCAGCAAGGGCCCCGATCGTGCTTGATCCTTTCGTTTTTGCGAAAAGGCTTCCTGCTGATAGCTGAAAGCTGATCGCTGTATTAAAAGGGGAGAATGATTTGGAAATCCACCCAACCGCCATCATCCATCTAAAAGCAGAAATCGGCCCGGGGGTTCGAGTGGGGGCCTACTCCGTCGTGGGGGAGAATGTCCAGATCGGGAAAGACACGATTATCGATTCCCATGTGGTTGT
>Ga0111180_1102_pt1 | contig 11327 bp, 11 predicted proteins | sample DeeMarSWOR324_28_FD_80237 | JGI IMG/M metagenome (GOLD analysis project Ga0111180, IMG submission 80237) | Deltaproteobacteria bacterium SM23_61
AAAATGTCGTCTTCTCTCATGATGAGATGCTCTTCGCCGTCGATCTTCACCTCGGTCCCGGAATACTTGCCGAAGAGGATCCGGTCTCCCGCCTTCACATCCAGAGCATGGACCTTCCCGTCTTCCATGAGTTTGCCCTTCCCCACGGCGATTACTTTGCCTTCCATGGGCTTTTCTTTGGCGGTATCGGGGATGATGATCCCGCCCTTGGTCTTTTCCTCTTCCTCGACCCTCTTGACTATTACGCGATCCTGAAGTGGTCTGATCTTCATGCTTCCTCTCTCCTTTCTCTCCTTAATGAAAATGGCCCAATTCGGGCAATTTTAAATAAAAAAACTTAACCGCAGAGGCCGCGGCGACCGCAGAATATTAAAAAAAGGAACAATGGAATATTGGAACGATGGGCAAAAAAAAATAAAACGGCTAAACCCACTGTTCCATCATTCCATCATTCCAATTTGTTTGCTCTGCGGTTGATTTTTTCTTCTTCCACGGAGGGCACAGAGAATTTTCTAATTTCCCACGCCCCAAAAAAAATTCTAAGCATTTATTTTCATTTAGTTTTTTGAAATACCTAGCCCTCAGTTTAAGAGGCTTGGGTAAGGGATTTTTCGGAGTGACCCCGTAAGAGTTGTAGTTAGCACTCGCTTGGATTGAGTGCTAATAAAAACAATATAATATCCCTCCCCTAAAAATGCAAGGGGAAATTTGCAATTCATTTGATTTTTTTTCGCTAATTTTTGCCCATCTTCAAATGAAGGGCGGCAGGCCACAAGGAAGATTGCATTGCATCCTTTTCTGTGTTAATTTGTCCGCGAATCAAACCTGGCCAGGGGGGAAGGCAATATCCTCGCCCTGTGCTCTTTGCTCTATGCTCTCTGCTCTTAGCTCTTTGCTGGCTCTTTGGGGGGAACCATGGAAGACTCGATTCAAAAAGTGACCGACCTGATCCGCCGCTCGCAGAAGGTGATCGTCTTCACCGGCGCCGGGGTGAGCACCGAGTCGGGGATTCCCGACTTTCGCAGCCCCGGCGGAGTTTGGCAGAAATACAACCCCGAGGACTTTTATTACCAGAAGTTCATCTCCAGCGAGGAGTCGCGGGAGAAATACTGGCAGATGAGCCGGGAATTCTACGAGCCACTGAAAAACGCCCGGCCCAACGCGGCCCACGAGGCGGTGGCGGAACTGGAAAGAATGGGCAAGCTGGACTGCGTGATCACCCAGAACATCGATAACCTCCACCAGCGGGCGGGAAGCTCTCCGCAAAAAGTCATCGAGCTCCACGGGACCGCAGTCTCCGTTTCCTGCTTATCCTGCCGGAAGAAATACACCCGGGAGGAGATCCAGTCCTGGCTTCTGCGGGACGTCAAGGTCCCGCGCTGCGACGCCTGCGGCGGAATTCTGAAACCTGATACGGTGTCCTTCGGCCAGTCCATGCCGGTTCGGGAGACCGAGGAGGCTTTTCATCGGGCCCGCAACTGCGACCTTTTCATCGTCATCGGATCTTCCCTGGTGGTGCAGCCGGCCGCCTCCGTCCCGCTGGAAGCCAAAGAAGCAGGGGCCAAGCTGGTGATCATCAACCGGGAGCCGACGTACCATGACTCCTACGCGGATGTAGTCATCCACGGCTCGGCGGGGGAAGTCATGAGCAAGGTTCTGGAGTACTTAAAAACGAAATAAAAAATCCTTATCTCTCGCAGAGCGCACAGAGGCCGCAGAGAATGAAAAAGAAGGGAATAATGGAACAACGGAATAAGGTAACGCTGAGTGATACAATTGGTTTCCCAATATTCCAGCATTCCACCATTCCAATTTTACAATCTTCCTCTCTGCGTTCTCTGCGGCCTCTGCGAGAGAATCGTTTCTGTTTATGAAAATTGAAAAAATTTCCTGGAAAAGCGACGGGCTGGCCATCCGGGGAGAACTCTACCTTCCTTCCGATCAAACAGCACCCTTTCCAACGCTGATCCTCTGCCACGGAATTCCCGCCGGCGTAAAAGGGCCGGAGGACCGGGGGTATCCGCTGCTGGCCGAGCGCTTCTGCCGCGAAGGTTTTCTGGCCCTGATCTTCAACTTCCGGGGAGCCGGGCTCAGTGAAGGCAACTTCGACATTCTCGGCTGGGCCCGGGACCTGGAGAAAGGATTGAACACCCTCTATCTCCGCCCCGAGGTGGACCGGAAGCGCATCTATCTACTGGGTTTCAGCGGGGGAGCCGCCGTGTCCATTTACGTGGCCGCCCGGCACAAAGAAGTGGCGGCCGTGGTCTCCTGTGCATCGCCGGCCGAATTCCGCGACCTGTCCACGGCCAAAGGGCTGAAAGATTTCCTCACCCACGCCCGGGAGGTGGGAATCGTCAAGGACCCTCTTTTTCCCCGTTCCATGGATGAATGGAAGAAGAGTTTCCAGGCAGTGAGGCCCATCGATTGGATCGACCGAATCCCCCCCCGCCCCCTGCTCCTGATTCACGGGACCCGGGATGATGTGGTGGGGGTCCGTCATGCCCACCGGCTCTACGAGAAAGTCAAAGGGAAGGCGGAGCGCTCGATCATCGAGGGAGCCGGCCACCGTCTGCGGGTCGAAGAAAAAGCCATGGAGAAAGTTATGGACTGGCTGAAAAAAATAGCTGTCCGCAATCAGCGGTCAGCTTTCAGCTAAGACCCTTGGGGCAGCTTGCTGATCGCTGAATGCTGATAGCTGAAAGCTTCTTTTGGAGTTTGATATGCCCATCAAAGAAAGCTACGAAAAAGCCCTCCGGCGGGCGGTGGAAGCGGCTCCGATTTACCAGCTCCTCCAGATCAGCCTGGAAGAGATCGATGCCGGCTTTGCCCGGTTCCGCATGCCCTTCCGCAAGGAATTGACCCAGGCTTATGCAGTGGTCCATGGAGGAGCCATCGCCCACCTGGCGGACACGGCAGTCGCCTTTGCGTGTATGACCCTGATTTCTCCCGGACAGAAAGTGACTACCGCTGAATTCAAGATCAATTTCTTCTCTGCTGTCAGAAACGGCGAAATGTTCGGCGAAGCCCGGGCGGTCTATTCGGGAAAAAGGTTGATTGTTGCGGATATGCAGGTAGAAACGGAGGAAGGAATCCTGATTGCCAAAGGCCTGGCCACTTATGCCATCATCGGGACTCCGAAAACGAAAGAAGGATAAAATATAACGATTTCCTGGCCTTCTGACCTCTACATCAGGATTGAATTTTTTCCCCTTTCCCGCCGAATGAACCCTAGAATCCGCCTTGCCACCACGGGAAAACTCTGGTAAAAAGAGTGGAATCCATGGAGCCGCTGAATCATTCAGGAACGCAAAAACCGAGCTGGAAGTGGATCCTGGGCTATGCCCTGTTGGTTCTGGGGCTTTGCCTTCTCCTTTATTATTACAGGGAAGCGTACCTTGCTTTTCGGGATTTGGTGCGCTTCTTTTCCAGCCGGACCCGGGTCAGCGCCTTTGTCGCTTCTTTCGGCCCCTTTGCCCCCATGGCCTTTATGGGAATCCAGTTCCTTCAAGTCCTCCTCGCTCCCATACCCGGCGAACTGACCGGCTTTATCGGGGGATACCTCTTCGGAACGGGATTGGGCTTCATCTACTCCACGATCGGCCTGACGCTGGGTTCCTGGGTCGCCTTTCTCATCGCCCGCCGGTTCGGCTTTTCCTTCGTGCGCGGTTTCGTGGGCAAAGAGACCATGGATAAATTCGACTACCTGATGCAGCACAAGGGGGCTTTCTTCTCTTTCATTTTCTTCCTCATCCCCGGCCTGCCCAAGGATTATTTCTGTTATCTCCTGGGCCTGAGCCCCATTCACGTTCTCACTTTTCTGGTGGTCTCCACCATCGGGAGGATTCCGGGTACCCTTTTGCTCTCCATGCAGGGGCAGGCGGTTCGCTCGGAGGATTACCGGGCTTTCTTCGTCGTCCTGGGGTTGGGCCTGCTCGTCCTGGTATTCACCGTGATCTACCGGGACCGGATCGAGTCCTGGTTAAGAATTAAAAGAAAGAGCAGGGATTGAGGGAGAGGATCTCCCCCTCCTTTTGGGTGTTTACCCGGAACAATCCTAGAAACCCTGCCCTGCTTACTCGGCGGTAATAAAACTCAAGACATGGTGAGACCCCCGGAAACGCTCAGGGTCTGGCCGGTGATGAAGGCGGCTTCATCGGAGGCCAGGAAAGCCACCGCCCCGCAGATGTCTTCCGGCTTGGCCAGTCGCCGGAAGGGAACAGCCTTCTTCATGGCGTCGATGATCTTCGCCCCGGTTTCGCCCTTGGTCAATTCGGCCAGTAAAGGGGTCTCCGTAGGCCCGGGGCAGACACAATTTACGTTAATCCTGTAGCGGGCCATTTCCCGGGCGATGGTCTTGGTGAAAGCGATCATCCCCCCTTTACAGGCGGAATAAACCGCTTCCCCGGAGCTTCCCACTCGACCGGCATCGGAGCTGATGTTTACAATCTTTCCGTATTCCCTGGAAATGAAATGGTCCAGAACCGCCCGGGTACAGTAAATGGGGCCCTTGAGGTTGATGGCGATGACCTTGTCCCACAGCTCCGGGTTGTTCTTCACGAACGGTTCGATGATATCCCAGCCGGCATTGTTCACCAAAATATCGAATTGGCCGAATGCATCCAGGGTCGCCTTGACCATTTCCTGCACTTGAGCCCGATCGGTAATATCCGTGCCCAAGGCCAGACCTTTCCCCCCTGCCTTCTCGACAAGAGAAACGGTCTCCTTACCCCCTTCCAGCTTCAGGTCCGCCACCACCACCCTGGCGCCCAGAGACCCAAATTTCAGGGCAATTCCCCGGCCAATCCCTCCTCCCGAACCGGTAATGATAGCCACTTTATCCTTCAGGTTCATGCCCACCTCCTCTGGCAATTTGGGGATTATTCAACCCCGGCAATGTCTCTGGCTGGACTCTTTTTCTGCTCGAAATCGACCCGCTGGAAGAGGCTGCTCTTCTGGCCGGCCGGGGGGCCGGCCCCATATTCCCCCATTCCGAAGGTTTAAACTTCAACGGATCAATAGAAGGTCTTCATCCCTTTGAATTCCCAGCCCGTGTTTCACCGCCGTCTTGATCTGGGGCAGGGACCACGCGTCCATGCCCAGGTGGTTGACGGCGGCATAGTTCTGCAGAAGGCGGACCCCCTGAACGTCCAGGGCCACGGGATCGCCGGAGGCCAGGATGACGCCGGGATGGACGGCCAGCCCCACGGCCGGCCCCCCGCTGACGAAAGATATTCTTCCGTCCATGAGGATCAGGTCGGGCTTGACGGGGATGCTCATCTCCGCAGCGCGCTGGGAAACAAACTGGTTGTTGTCGGCATGAAGCAGGGACCGGTCGGCCAGATGGGTGAGTCCCACGGTCAGCTTCAAACTCATGGAGAACCCGGCCAGGTAGTGGCTCTTCATGGTGGGAAGGTAGATGATCTTGTCAAAATCCTCCAAATCCTTCGGGTAGGCGATGACCTCGAGATACTGCCCCCCGATGGGCACATCGATGAACGGGGTCTGGTCAAAATCCAGGAGGGGGATTTGGGCTTCGCTCATCCGGGCGGGTAAGCCCAATTTTTTGAAGACCTTGGCCGTGGGAACCCAGGGCCGCCCGGCGCTGTCGCCCACGGAGATGCGGGTACAACCATGCTCGCGCAAAATTTCGATCACCGCCATCAGAAAATCCGTTGCCGTGGACCCGGGAGGAGGGTCATCGCTGTTGAAGTTGGGTTTCAAAAGAACCCGGTCCCGGGGTTTTATGGACTTTTCCAGGCCCCCCAGAAGGTCGATCGCCTTGCGGATGTCCCCTTTCAGGTCCTGGCCGGCCATGACAAAAGACACTAGGGCGCGGCCCTCCCGGACGTACGGATTGGAACGGCGATGCCGGAGGTTCACCCGTCCCTGGACTTCCTTCTTCAACAGGGGGGGATAGTCTTTGGAACGCATCGCCGCGGTGATCTTCTGGTAATCTTCCCGGTGAAAATTGATGTCTTCGGGCTTAAATTTCATCTCCATGGATTCTTTCCTTTCTTCTCTCGTGGGATAAGGGTGGGCCGGCTTGGACGGTGCGGAAAATCGATTCTCAACCTATTTTATCTTATCCGACTTGACCTGCTCTGCCAATGAAAATCGTCCTTCGAAAATTATCTTGGCATTCTTCCTGGAATAAGCGAAAATATCAATCGATGGAGATCTTTCGGTCCCTCCTCCATTATTTGAAAGAGAATTTCCTCTACAATCCCATCATGTGGGGGATTGCCGCCGTGGCCCTGTGGATCATCGGCGCGGCCTTCATCAAAGCCTGGCGGGGGAAAGACCAGGACGAGGAATAGGATGGCCCGTTTCAGGGAAATGGTGAATTGCACCAACCCGGGCTGCGGTCAGCCAGCGGAGATTGAATTCACCGAGGCCACGCGAAAGTTGCGTTTCACCTGCCCCGCCTGCGGCCAGCTCAACCAGGTGGAGATCATCCTTCCCAGTGACGAGGGAGGGGCCGCGGGCCGTTACGGCCTCCCCGAAAACGGAGCCAAGATGAAGATCGTCGTTGTCCCGGGAGACTGAAGCCGGTGAGGTGGGAGTCGAGAGTTGAGGAAGGGATTTCGGCCGCCGGCTGATAAAAAATGGAAAGAATGGGTGGGAAAAGTTGAGACGGAGCAAGCACCGGTTGTTTGGATTCCCCGAGGCTTATTCCCGGGGCCTGAGGTCCACCAGGGTGGCGCCCCAGCCCCCGGCATCTTCGCCGGCCAGACGGAAGGAAGCCACCTCCGGCAGCCGGCCCAGGATGGAATGCACCGTTCGCCGTAAGGCCCCCGTCCCTTTTCCGTGTACCACTCGTATCTGCAGGATTCCTTTTTCCCGGCAGGCGGCAATGTAGTCAGGAAGCAGGTCTTTGACCTCTCTGGGCTGGAAGGTATGCAGGTCCAGGACGCCGTCGATCGGAAGTTCCAGGGGCTCGGGCTCGTCTGCAGACTGATTATTCTTTTCTCGGGTCATTTTCATTGTGGTGGGGACCATTCACGAATTGCCCTTGTGGATGAGATTACCTTCTAACCGGATGTGGAAAAACCCCAATCTTTCGTCACTCCCGCGAAGCTTGTCCCTGCATGTTTTAAGCAGGGAGCGGAGTCCAGACGTTGTCCCCGCGGAAGCGGGGAACCACCAAAGAAAATCTGGGTTCCCGTTTTCACGGGAAACCCTGGATTCCTGCTTCCGCAGGAATGACGACCTAAACCCCAATAGATTTTTTTAACAAGCTGCTAATCGGCCTTAGGGGCGGGTTTGAAACCCGCCCCTACCCGTCTCTTAAACAGGATGGCGCTGAAAGATCGCCCGGAGGATGTTGGGAAAATTCAGCCGCCACCGGAAGACCGGCCACTTGATCTCGTCTTTGTCGCAAACCGTAGACATGCTCGCCCGATCGAAAGTCTCTTTCAGGGACAGAAGCTTGCGGGTCCGCTCCGGCTCCGGCAGGAGAATGATCTCGTCCACCCTGCCGATCATATCCCTCGCCAGGAGGATACGCTTCTCCGTCCGGTCGGCTGTGGCCTTGTCCAGAAGGCCGTATTTTTCCTTCAGCCGGTTCAGGCGGAGCCCGGCCTGGTAGGAGACCTGGACGATGTCGTCGCGGGTCATCCATTTCGTTTCGTAGCTGAGGGTGTACTTCCAGCTCGGGGCCAGGAGGGCTCTCCGGTAATCCTCCAGGGTCTTGCCGAAAACCCGGTATCCCACCTCGTCCGCCTTTTCGAAGGCGATGCACCCGGGATCGAGAAAGGGGGCCAGGGGAGAGATAAAGGGGTTGAGGCGCCGGCCGAAAGTTTTCAGCAGGTACTCACAGTAGTCCAGGGTCTCCAGGACCGAAGCCGGAGTCTGCTGGGGAAGGCCGATCATGAAGAAGACATCGAACTTCGAGCATCCGTGATCCAGGGCGTGGCCGATCGATTTTTCCATCGCCCCATTGGAATAGAACTTTCCGGTTGCCCGGCGGACTTTCTCGTCATGGGACTCGGGGGACGTCTCAAAATTGAAGTTGGGAAAAGCCTCCCCCACCATCTGGAAATAGGACTCCGCGGCCGGGGTGAAGAGTTCCAGCACGACCTGGTTTTTGGGCCGCACCGGCTTGATCCGGGACAGGAGACGCCGGGCATATTCTTCTCCCCTCTGCCTCAGGTCCCCGACCACAAAGATGGGAGCATTGGTGTACCGGGAGATGGCCAGGATGTCGTCGGCCACCTTTTCCGGGCTCCGGTAGGCGCACTTGTCCCGGCAGTAAAAATGGCTCAACCCGAAATTCGACCCGCCGCAGAAGACGCAATCGTGCGTGCACCCCCGGACGGTCATGACGGCCGTAATGGGATATTCCCACCAGTCGTGGATGGGGATCAGGGACTTCAGGTCCAGGTATCTGACCACCGAGCGGAAGAGGTTGGGGTAGTTGTTTAAGTATTCGTCCAGGTGGGGAAGGATGTGGGTCAAGGGATTGACGCGGACTTCTTTTTTCTCCTCCTTCCAGGTGAGGTTGGGAATTGCCTCCAAAGATTTTCTTTCCCGCAGAGCGACCATCAGCCGGCGGAGCGGCTCTTCCGCCGAATCCCCCCGGATCACGTAATCAACCTGGGGATACCGGATGAGGTCCTCGTGGAAGTAGGAAGCGGAATATCCCCCGAAAACCACCGGAATGTGAGGATGGTGCTTTTTGCAAAGGGCCGCCACCTCCAGCGCACCGTGGGCATGGGGAAGCCAGTGGAGGTCGATGCCGAACACCCGGGGCTTCAGCTTGGCGATGAGCTTTTCCGCGTCGAAATTCCCGTCCCGGAGCATCCGGAAGGCCAGGTTGACGATCCGCACCCGGATCCCGTTCCTTTCCAGGTGCTCGGCAATGGAGGAAAAGCCCACGGGATACATTTCAAAGATCGGGGTGGAAGGAACCAGGTCGCTGATGGGCCCGAAGAGGATCGGCAGCTTACGGAAGTCGTAAACTGAAGGAGCATGCAGGAGAATGAGATCTGGTTTAGCAAACATGGTTGATCCAAAAGACCTAAAAAAAACCGCCCTGCGTCTGGGCAAAGTCTGACCCCTAACCGCTCATGGCTCGTAGGTCATAGATGAAAAGCAATTTTTTTAAAATTAACAGAAGGCCAGGGGGAATGCAAGGATCGGACCCACCCCCTAAAATTCCTTCCTGCCCTTCTTTTCCAGAAAAGCCCGGCTGGCTCCCTTGAAGTCCGGTGATTTCGTCGAATCGACCATCGGCAGCGCTCGGTCCTTCACCAGGAGCAGATTGGGGTCCTGGGCACATTCGGCGATGACTCTCTTGGTCTGCTGGATGGAAGAAGCGGAATTTTTGAGCATCCGGGAAAGGATGGCCTCCGCCTTCTCGAAGATTCTTTCCGGGGGGCTCAACTCTTCCACCAATCCGATCTGGAAGGCTGTTTCGGCCTCAACTTGATCTCCGGTAAAGACCATCTTTTTGGCCCACGATGGTCCCACGGCTCGGACCAGGCGGGTGAAATATTCATAACTCTCGACAATCCCAAGCTTTGCTGAAGGAATCCCGAGCTTAGCACCGGTAGCGGCAATTCTGAAATCACAGCATAAGGCCAGCTCCAAACCGGTACCCAGGGCGTATTTTTCTATGATAGCCACCGTTGGGAGGGGAAAATTTTCCAGAAGCGAAAAGGTTCTTTCTCTCAACTGGAGGAATCTTCTCATCCCCTCTTCATCGAGACTCGCCAGCTCTTTGATATCCGCCCCGGAGGCAAAGCATCCTCCCTGCCCGAAGAGAAGAAGGGCCTGGAAGCCAGGGTCGGATTCGTATTGTTTCAGCCCCTGTTCCAGTTCCTGAAGGACGGCGCTGTTGATGGCATTGAGGGCCGACGTCCGGTTCAGGGAAACCCTCAGGGTATCTTTTTTTCTCTCGAATAAAACCAGGGTCATCGGTTCCACCTCTCTCTTGAATGATGCCGACCTATTCTTCTTCCCCTTTCTCTCCCGGAATTCTATCTTCCCAAACCCTCTTCTCATCGATGATATGGGTGACTTCCCAGCCCCTCTCCTGCAGGCTGCGGCCGATGAAACGCCGATGACAGCGCCAGGGGAGGCGCTCGGCACAGACGAAGGCGGACCGGCACCGGGAAGCCATCCGCTCCAAAAGCTCGAGGCCCACCAGGTATTCGAGGGTCCGGGTGTAGGCCTCGTATCCTCCCTTGCGGTATCCTCCCAGCTCCTTCCCCAGGAAGTAGTACCCCAAGCCGGCCTCGGCCAGAGAGGGATTCATGGACTCGCGCTTAAAATGGTCGAATTTGCTGGTCGGGAAGCTGCGCACGTCGACCACCATTTCGATCCCGTGCGCCCGGAGGAGGTTAATAAATTCCTCCCAGCTCCGGTTGCTGGTGCCCAGGGTAAAAATGCTCTTCTCTACCGGAATCATTCCTTTCGTCCTTAGCCTTAACCTAAGCCTTGGCCTTGGCCTTAACCTCGACCTATTCCCCCGCCCCGGGTTCTCACTTTCTTGCTGGTCATTCTTGACGCCATGCTCTCTGCTCTATGCTCTTTGCTCCTTTGCTTTATGCATCTATTTACCACGTTCCACCCGCCGAGACAATATTTGAATAGAAAATTCCCGGGGTTAGTGGTATATTTTGCAACGAGAGTACAGGTTTTTCGAACCCCTGTCGAAAAGGAGGATGAGAGTCCCGAGGTCTGCGGGCCATTATTATGGGTTCTCCGGTTAGCGCCCCAGAAAGAACCTTCCCGGAGGAGAAGGCCGATTTTCTCGAGTCCATCGGCCGATGGGTGATGGGAAAGGTCATGGTTTTTTCGAACCTTTCCACTCTTTTCTACATGGCCTTCCGGGAGCTCATCACCGAGAGAAAGAAGGGGTTCTCGCTGGTCTTCGAAATCACCCTGCGACAGGTCTATTTTACCGCGGTTCAAGCCCTGAAAGTGGTAGCGGTCATCTCCCTGGCCCTGGGAACCGTAATCATCGTGCAGATCGGGACCCAGCTCTCCTTTCTGGGGGGAGGAATTGAGTTTATTGTTCCCATCCTGGTCCTGGTCCTGTTTCGTGAAGTGGGCCCTTTGCTCACGGCGATTATCGTCATCGGACGCTCGGGAGCGGCCATCGCCACGGAACTGGGAAATATCGTCATCGCCCATGAACTGGAGGCCATCGAGGTGATGGGCATCAACCCAATCTATTTCATCGTGACCCCCCGGATCATCGGGGTGACCGTTGCGGTGGTCTGCCTGACCATCATTTTCATCACCATCGGCCTGCTGGGAGGTTTCTGGGTATCCAAGCTGATTCTGCCCATCACCTTCCCGGCTTTTCTGCGGGAACTGGA
>Ga0111180_1104_pt1 | contig 11232 bp, 9 predicted proteins | sample DeeMarSWOR324_28_FD_80237 | JGI IMG/M metagenome (GOLD analysis project Ga0111180, IMG submission 80237) | Deltaproteobacteria bacterium SM23_61
AGAAAAAGGGGCCGCACCGAGCAGGAGGACCGCCGCCTGGCCGATGAACTCCTGAAAGACCCCAAAGAGAGGGCGGAACATGTCATGCTCGTGGACCTGGGCCGGAACGACCTGGGAAGGGTCGCCCGGGTGGGGAGCGTTCAGGTGAACCAGTTCATGACCGTGGAGCGGTACTCCCACGTTATGCACCTGGTGTCCAATGTCCAGTCCCAGCTGGCCGAGGGGAGAGACAGCTTTGACGTAATGCGGGCAGTGTTTCCGGCGGGGACTCTTTCCGGTGCGCCCAAGGTCCGGGCCATGGAGATCATCGACGAACTGGAACGTTCCCCGAGGGGGCCCTATGGCGGGGCCATGGGGTACTTCAGTTTTTCGGGCAACATGGATTTCGGCATCACCATTCGGACCCTGGTCCTGGAGGGAGACCGGATTTCCATCCAGGTCGGCGCCGGGATCGTGGCCGATTCCAATCCCGATTCGGAGTATGAAGAAACCCTGAACAAGGCTGCCGGGCTCATGAAGGCGGTGCGCATCGCGGCCTCCGGTTTTGAAATCATGACCGAATAAAAAAAATAAAATTGGACACAGATAAACACAGATAAACACAGATTCTACTCACAACTCACACCTCACATTTTACGGCTTTTATTGGGACACAGATGAACACAGATAAAAAAATCAGCGTGGAGCTTAGAGCGGAGAGCTGAGAGAAAAAAACATTTTAGACCTTACGCCTTACGCCTCGCGCCTTACGGCCTTTATTGGCCACGGATAAACGCGGATAGCGGTGTGGATCAAGAGTTTTAAGAATAAAGTCCCGGGAGGCAGGGTATGATTTTGATGATCGATAACTACGATTCCTTTACCTACAATCTGGTCCAGTACCTGGGCCAGCTCGGCCGAGAGGTGGTCGTGCATCGAAACGACATGATTTCCATCCGGGAGATCGAGGAACTGAACCCGGAGGCGATCTTTCTCTCCCCCGGCCCCTGCACCCCCAAGGAGGCCGGGATCACGGTGGAGGCCGTGCGCCATTTTCATCACCGGGTTCCCATCCTGGGGGTCTGTCTGGGGCACCAGGCCATCGGCTATGCCTTCGGGGCGGAAGTGGTCCGCGCCGGCCGGATCATGCACGGAAAGACCTCGCCCATACTCAACGACGGACGGACGATCTTTCGCGGTCTGGCCAACCCCTTTCCGGCGGGGCGGTACCACTCCCTTCTGGTCCGGAGAGATTCCCTGCCTCCCTTCCTGGAAGTGAGCGCCGAGACGGAAGAGGGCGAGGTCATGGGAATCCGGCATCGGGAGCACCCCGTGGAAGGGGTCCAGTTCCACCCCGAGTCGGTCCTGACGCCCAGCGGGAAGAGGATCTTGAAAAATTTCCTGGAACACCACCTTCGGGAAAAGAAAGGGAGGGAAGGAGAATGATCCGGGAAGCATTGGCCAAGGTCGTCCAGGGCCTGGACCTTCAGGAAGCGGAAATGAGCGAAGTGATGACCGAGATGATGGAAGGGAAGGCCACCCCGGCCCAGATGGGCGGCTTCCTCACCGCCCTACGGATGAAGGGTGAGACCGTCGAGGAAGTGACCGGCGCCGCCCGGATCATGCGGCAGAAGGCCACCCGGATCGATGCCCGGTCAGCGGTCATCGTTGATACCTGCGGCACGGGGGGCGACGGGGGAAAGACCTTCAACATCTCCACCACGGCAGCCTTCGTCGTGGCGGCGGCGGGTCTGACTGTGGCCAAGCACGGGAACCGCGCGGTCTCCAGCAGCTGCGGCAGTGCGGATGTCCTGGAAGCCCTGGGGGTGAACATCGACGTCTCGCCGGAGGTGGTTGAGGAGTGCCTCCAGCAGATCGGCATCGGGTTTCTCTTCGCCCCCAAACTGCACGGAGCGATGAAGCACGCCATCGGAACCCGCCGGGAACTCGGCCTGAGGACCCTGTTCAACCTGCTGGGGCCTCTCACCAACCCGGCCTCGGCCACGGCGCAGCTCATCGGGGTTTATGATCCGAAACTCACCGAGATGTTTGCCGGGGTCCTCAGGAACCTGGGAACGAAGCGGGCTTTTGTGGTCCACGGGACCGACGGGCTCGACGAGGCGACGGTCACGGGAGAAACACGGGTCTCGGAGCTCAGAGAGGGGATTGTCTCCACCTACAACATCGACCCGGTCGATTTCTTCGGCCAGACTTTCGAAACCGAAGGACTCCGCGGCGGGGATTCCGCGACCAACGCCGGGATCACCCGGGACCTTCTGGCCGGGAAAGACGGGGCGGGGCGAAAGATCGTCCTCCTCAATGCCGCCCTGGCCATCGTGGCCGGCGGCAGGGCGGAAACGGTTGGGGAAGGAATCAAAGTGGCCGAGGATTGCATCGACAGCGGAGCGGCCCGGAAAAAACTGGAGGCGCTCATTGATCTCACCCGCCAGTGATGGGGCGATGTTTCTGGCGAAGATCCTGAAGGGCAAGAAAGAGGAGGTTGCCGGGCAAAAAGGTCTTCTCCCTCTTTCCGACCTGAAGGAACGCCTGGCCGAAGTTCCTCTTCCCCTGGACTTCAAGGGGGCACTCCGCTCCCGTTCCTGCGCCCTCATCGCCGAAGTAAAAAGAAGCTCCCCCTCAAAGGGCAGGATCCGGGAGGATTTTGACCCCGTGGCCATCGCCCGCCTCTATGAGGAAAACGGGGCCGCGGCCGTGTCGGTTATAACCGAGAGCCGATACTTCGAGGGACGGCCTTCATTTCTGGCCGCAATCCGGAATTTCGTGCAGATTCCTTTACTACGCAAGGATTTCATCATCGATTCCTACCAGATCTATGAAGCACGGTTTCTCGGGGCCGATGCGGTTCTGCTCATCGCCAGGATTCTGGAGGCCACGCGCCTGCGGGAATTTGTGGGATTATCGTCGGAGTTGGGCCTCTCTTCCCTGGTGGAGATCCACGATGAAGCCGATCTGGAAAAAGCCGTCTCTTCCGGGGCAGAAGTCATCGGGATCAACAACCGGGATCTCTCCACCTTCGTAACCGACCTGGGAGTGAGCCTGCGACTGGCGCCCCTGGTTCCGTCTGGATTCCCGGTGATCAGCGAAAGCGGGATCCGTTCGCGGGGAGACATAGATCGGCTCATGGCCGCGGGCATCCAAGGGTTTTTGGTGGGGGAGACCCTCATGAGAGAAAGGGACGTGGCCGGGAAAATGAGAGAACTTCTTGCCCGGGGGGAAACATGATCACCGAGGTGAAAATCTGCGGCATCACCAACCTGGAGGATGCGGAGACGGCCATGCTCGCCGGAGCGGATGCTATCGGGTTCATCTTTTATCCGCAAAGCCCGCGCTATGTAACCCCCGACCGGGCCAGAGAAATCAGCGGCAAATTAGCGGAAAGGATCTGCCGGGTAGGGGTTTTCGTGGATCACGATCCCAGGGAGGTCAGACGAATCGTGCAATTCTGCGACCTGGATTCCATCCAGCTCCATGGGAATGAATCACCGGACTACTGCCGGGTTTTCTCCCCCTCGGCGCTTATCAAGGCGATGTCCATCCAAAAGGAGGAAGACCTGGCCCTGCTGAAAGATTACCCGGTGCGGGCGATTCTGGCTGAGGCCCACGACCCGGTGCGCCGGGGGGGCACAGGGAAGACCTGCGACTGGAACCTCGCCCGGAGGGCCGGGGAAAGACACCGGCTCATCCTTTCGGGGGGGTTGAACCCGCAAAATATCCTTCCGGCCATGGAAGCGGTTCGCCCCCTGGCGGTGGACGTGGGAAGCGGGGTGGAGGCCCGGCCGGGGAAGAAGGATCCGGAGAAGATAAAGGAATTGATGGCCGCAGTGAAGAGCTTCGGGAATCCAAGGAAATCTTCTTCGGGGGAGAAAATATTCCCCAAAATCGAACCCCCTTAGCCCAAAATTTTATCCGTGTTTATCCGTGTTCCAATAAAAGCCGTAAAATGTGAGTTGTGAGATGTGAGTGGAATCTGTGTTTATCTGTGCTCTGGTAAAAATTCTCGGATATCGAGGAGGTTTGATGGGAAAAAAATCTTGCCCCGATAAAAGGGGGCATTTCGGACTTTTCGGGGGGCGCTACGTGGCCGAGACGATCATGCCGGCCCTCCTGGAGCTGGAAGAGGCCTACGGCGCTTGCCGCTCCGACCGGGCTTTCCAAAAAGACCTTGACCGGTATCTCCGGGATTATGCGGGGAGGGAAACACCCCTCTACCTGGCCGGGAACCTTTCGGAAAAACTCGGGGGGGCGCGCATCTATCTCAAGAGGGAAGACCTCAGCCACACCGGATCACACAAGATCAACAACACCCTGGGGCAGGCCATGCTTGCCCGGTGGATGGGGAAACAGAAGGTCATCGCAGAAACGGGTGCCGGCCAGCATGGGGTGGCCACGGCCACGGTCGCGGCTCTGTTCGGCATGGAATGCCGGGTCTTCATGGGAGTCGAGGACATACGGCGCCAGGCGCCCAATGTCTCCCGGATGAAGATGCTGGGGGCCGAGGTCGTTCCGGTGACCGCCGGAACCGGAACCCTCAAGGATGCCATGAACGAGGCCATGCGCCATTGGGTGACCCACGTACGGGATACTTTCTACATCATTGGTTCGACCGCAGGACCCCATCCCTATCCGGTGATGGTCCGTGACTTCCAGAGTGTCATCGGGCGGGAGACGAGGCGTCAGATCTTGAAGGCGGAGGGACGTCTGCCCGATTATCTCATTGCCTGCGTGGGCGGCGGGAGCAATGCCATGGGGCTCTTCCACCCCTTCCGGAAGGACTTGCAGGTGCGGATGGTCGGGGTGGAAGCTGCGGGCCGGGGAACGGGGACGAAGGAGCATGCGGCCACCCTTTGCACCGGGACCATCGGAGTCCTCCACGGGAACAAGACCTACCTCCTGCAGGATGAAGAAGGGCAGGTTTACGACGCCTACTCCATCGCCGCGGGTCTTGACTATCCCGGTGTGGGTCCGGAGCACAGCTACTTCAAAGAGACCGGAAGGGCAACGTATGTTTCGGTGGAAGACCGGGAGGCGGTGCAGGCCTTCTTATTCCTGGCGACCCGGGAGGGAATCATCCCCGCCCTGGAGAGCGCCCATGCGGTCGCCTACGCGATGAAAATCGCCCCCACCCTGGAGCGGGACCGGATCCTGGTGATTAACCTCTCGGGGCGGGGCGACAAGGACGCAGGCATTGTCGCCGAATGGAATGGGGGTGACCCTCATGCAGCGCATAGCTAAGAAATTTGCCGAATTGAAGGAGAAGGGGAGCAAGGCTCTGGTAGCCTACCTGACCGCGGGCTACCCGGACCTGGAAACAACCCGGAATCTGGTCCTGGCCCTCGACGGGGCGGGAGTGGATGTTCTGGAGATGGGGATTCCTTTTTCGGACCCCACCGCCGATGGCCCGGCCATCCAAAAAGCCTCCCAGGAGGCTCTTCGGGGCGGGACGACCCTCTCCCGGGTCCTCCACCTTCTCAGGGACCTGCGGAAATCGACGGAGATACCCACGATTCTTTTCAGCTACTACAACCCCGTCTTTGTCTACGGCAACCGGCGGTTTACCCGGGAAGCCGCGGCAGCAGGGGCTGACGGGGTGCTGGTGGTTGACCTCCCCCTGGAAGAAGCGGCGGAGCTGAAGAATTTCACCGATGAAGCCGGCCTGGCATTGATTCCCCTGGTGGCCCCGACCACCGGCGCCGAGCGGATTGGGAGAATTGCCCGGGAAGCATCCGGCTTCATCTACTATGTTTCCCTGACCGGGGTCACCGGTACGGGCATTCCTGTCCTGGAGGAACTCCGCGAGAATGTGGGCCGGATCAAGAGCAAGACCGAACTTCCCGTGGTGGCGGGTTTCGGAATCTCCACCCCGGCACAAGCCCGGGAAATCGCTGCTGCGGCCGATGGCGTGGTCGTGGGAAGCGCTTTCATCCGGCTCATCGCCGAAAAGGGAAACGGGGGGGGAGTTGCCGAGGCTGTTGGCGCCATGGCCAAAAGCCTCAAAGATGCCTTGACTTAGAAGATAACCGTAAGTCGCAAGTCGCGAGAGCGCAAAGGGTAGGGGCGATTCATGAATCGCCCCTACAACGCCCTTCCGCCTTGCGACTTTTATCCTTTGATCTCATGGCTGGCCAGCTTCTCCAGGGCCAGCACCATGGCCGAGTGGTCCAGGTCGATCCCGCCCTGGGCGGACACGGCGTTGAAAAGCTCCTGGGCGGTGGCGGTGTTGGGCAGGCTCAAACCCATGCTTCTTGCGGACTGCAGAGCCAGGTTCAGGTCTTTCTGGTGCAGGCGGATGCGGAAGCCGGGGTTGAACGTCCTTTTGAGCATCCTCTCTCCGTGCAGCTCCAGGATCCGGCTCTGGGCGAATCCGCCCATGAGGGCCGCCCTCACCTTCACCGGGTCGGCTCCGGCCTTGGAGGCAAAAAGGAGAGCTTCGGCGACGGCCTCGATGTTCAGGGCCACCACGATCTGGTTGGCCACCTTGCAGGTCTGACCGTCCCCATTTCCGCCCACATGAACGATGTTCTTGCCCATCAACTGGAAATAGGGCTTTATTTTTTCGAAAACCTCAGCATCGCCGCCCACCATGATGGAGAGGGTGGCATTTTCCGCCCCGACTTGTCCGCCCGATACAGGCGCGTCCAGCATCTTCACCTTCATACCGGCCAGTTTTTTGGCGAATTCCTTGGTGGCGATCGGGGAGATGGAGCTCATATCCACCACGATGGAACCCGGCTTCACTCCTTCAGCCAGTCCTTCCTTGCCGAACAGAACCGCTTCCACGTCGGGCGTGTCCTGCACCATGATGAAGATGATTTCCGATTTTTGGGCCACTTCCTTGCTGCTCTTGCAGGCCGACGCCCCCTTCGACGCCAGCTCCTGAACCGGGGCCGGATTCAGGTCGTAAACCGAGACTTCATTCCCCGCTTTCACCAAATGCGCAGACATGGGCTTGCCCATGATCCCCAACCCGATAAAACCTAATTTTGCCATTTTCCCCTCCCCTTTCAAGGCGAAGAATTCCCCGCCCCTCTTTTTTCGAAATTCCGCAAAGGTTCATTCTTCGGCAGATGGAATCCTGGCTGTTTACAGGAAACCGAATTGCAGCCCATGAATAGGTTATTCGGGGGCAGTGGGGCTGTCAAGAACCTTATTTAGCTTGCTATGGCTTTTGGTGTTCTTTGGGGTTCCGTCGCGGTTAAGAAAGGGAAACGGCGGCCTCGAGATGATTTCTTTTTTCTGGAGGATTGCAGGTATCTCTAATGATTTTCCAGGCCACCCCGCCAACGACCCAGGACCCAGGGCAAGAGGGCCATGATGAAGGCCAGAATCCAGCCGACCGTCCATCCCAAAAAAAGAGGGGCAAAGAGGAGAAAGGCGCCGAAAATGAAGAATATAGTCCTGATGACTGCTCCGCTTTTCCCCGGATAGCCCTCACTGCCGAACATTCCCACACTTAAGCCCCAAAGGGCGATCAGTAAAAAGATGGCGATTTTTAAGGTCTGCAGGTTTACGGCTAGGATGTCGGGATAGATGATAAAAACGACTGGCAGAATAAAAAGCGCCAATCCGATCTTTATCGATTCGATACAAAGGGGAAAGAAAGGGGCGCCGGAGATTCTGGAGGCCACAACGGCGGCGATGGCCACCGGCGGGGTTATGGCCGATAGAATGGAAAAGTAAAAAACGAAGAAGTGGGCATTCACCGGCTCAACGCCCACGGCTATGAATGCCGGAGCGGCTATGATGATGGTCAAGAGGTAGGCGGCCGTTGCCGATACGCCGAATCCAAAAACGATACAGACAATCGCGGAATACAGGCATAGCAAGCCGAGGCTGCCGCCGGCAAGATAGACCAGCCCCATGGACAGTTTGACCCCCAAACCCGATACATTCAGGACCGAGACGATCATCATGATGGTTGCCAGCATGGCTGCGGTTGTTGCCGCGATTTCCCCCCCCTTCACGATGCCGTCGATAAAACCCTTGGCATATTCCGCCAGGATCAGCCGCAACCCGCCACTCCTGTAGAATTTGAAGAAGAACAGGATCAAAGTGGCGGCCATCAGGGTTATAACGGCGCGGGAGGCGGCAATCAAGGGGTCGTAGAGTTGGGATAGATAAATGAGCAATACCACGATTGCAGCCAGGAGGGGAGAGAGGTCCCTGAAAATGGCCGACAGGGGGTCCCGCTCGAGCTTGATGACCATTCCTTTCAGATATTGTCGGCTCAAATAATAAACGGACAGGGCGGTGGTAGCATAAAAGATGACCGCTGGAGTGATGGCTACCAAAACGATATACCAGTAACTTTTCCCAAGGTAGGCGGCAATCAGGAAGGCTGCCGCCCCCATGACCGGGGGCATGATCAATCCTCCCGAAGAGGCTACGGACTCAATGGCTCCGGCAAACTTTGGCGGAACGCCGATGCTCTTGTTTAAAGGGATGGTAAACGAGCCTGTGCCGGCCACATTCGCCGGAGCGCTTCCGGAGCACATGCCGAAAAACATGCTGGCCATAACCCCCGTTTGGGGGATGCCATATACCCACCGGGCAGCGATGTATTTGGAAAACCTAATGATGGCCTCCAAGGCTCCGAATCCGATGGCGAACCCGGCCAATACGACGAAGGCGGCAATCCAGGTTGCCGCGATTCCAGTGAGCATTCCATAGATACCGATCCCCAACTCCACGCTGCATATTTCGATAAGCCTGTCCCAATTGAGGCCTATATGCCGCAATATGCCGGGTAAGTCCCTTCCGAGATATCCATAGAGCAGGAAAAAAATGGCCAGAAGCGGTATCCAGAACCCGGTGTCCTTCCTTGCGGTTTCAATCACCAGAAGCATGGCGATACCGCCAAGAATGATGTCCACCGTGTTCGGAGCCCCGGCCCTCCAGTAAGTCAACTGGTGATACTCGCTCACAAAATAATACATGACAACGAGAGACAAAATTGAAAAAATGATACATAGAATTTTATTGATGATCCCCTTTGTTTTGAAAATGCCGAAAGATTTTATATACCATGAGCGCACGGCGAGCGCGATGATACAGAGATGCAGAAAAACGATACTCATTAATTGGGTCTCGATAATAGGTTGGAATGAATACCAGAATACCCAGCCCACCAGTACGAGGCAGACGATGAAATAGAGAGTTTCCGCTTTGGTTCTGGGATAAAAGGCGGCAGAAGTGGGAATCGAACCGGATGATGGAACATCAGTGGTCATAAGCCCTCCACCCTTTCTTTGAAAGCCCCGGAGCCATGCCAACGGTCAACATTCTCCGAATATGTCGGAGCGGAAGGCGCTCAGCACAGAAGCATAGGAATGTTCACTGATCTGGCAGCCTTCCCCCAAAAAAGCAAGCTTTTCCGGCTTCCATGAATGGAAGCCGGAAAAGCGCGAGCACAAAACTACCTCTTTCCGACCAGGATTCCCAGCTTTTTCGCGTCGTACCCTTTTTCCTTCAGGTAGAGAGCCACCCCGGGGTGGATGGGAGCGGATATGGGCGGCTTGGACTGCATTTTAAAGACTTCCACATTCCATTCAAGCCCACTCTTGGCGAAGTCCGTAAAAGTGGCCATAATCTTTTTCAGCTCCGCCTGCTTTTCAAAGGCAGCCTTTGCGAAGTAGTACGCATGTTCGTCGGACACATCCTTGCCCGCAGCGATGCCGAAAGGCATGGCCACCGTCTTGAAAGGTTTGGCGGCCTTGGCCTTGGGACTTTCAAAGAGCGGCCCTGGGTTCACCTCATAGGGAAGAAGCCACGGGCCCGCGGCCAATCCCTTCTTCAGTTCCTCCGGAGTGGGGGGAACGACAGCAACCCCAACTCGCACATCCGCATCCTTGCCCCACTTGACCAAAGCTCCGGGGTCGCAGTAACACCACATGATATCCATTACGCCCAGTTTCAGGTTGTCGGCAGCCCCGGAAACACTCATGGTTTTTAATTCCATCGTTTTCCGGATATCCATTCCTTTGGGGCCGAAAAAGGCCAGGAATACCTCGTGGCTCCCGTAGCCGGGCGGCGTCGGGAAAATTCGTTTCCCCGCGAAATCGCTAAAATTCTTTATTTTTCCGGCATCATCCGCCCGGATCATCCCGAAGTATATCAGCGGGTACATCCACAGGACCTGCCAGAGTTCATCGGGCCTCTTAAACTTATACTTTTTGGGGTCGAAGGGTCCTGCCCCAACCGCGACCTGCCACAGGTGCTGTAAGGTGTCGTAGCAACTATTGCCCTGACCCCTGTCCCAAACCTTGACTGTGGTTGTGGCCCCTCCAACCGAGGTGGGAAGAACCTCAAGGTACTTTGGATAGGTTCGGGTCACCAGATCGGCTATGGCACTCAAGGCTCCATAGCCGACTGTCCCAGGCTCCGATACATTCATATACCAGGTAAACTTTTTGACCTCTCCCGGTGTTTTTTGGGCAAAAGAAGCAGAGCCAGCAAGGATTAAGCTTACCGCAACAACCCCCCCTAAAATTGCCGATAGCCGTCGTCCTTTCATTCTTTCCTCCTTATCCGGTTATCTGGACGAACCGGAGCAACAAAGGACCATAAAAAATCTATGAACATTTTGGCGTCTTTTAAATTGAAAAGAACCGCCCATTCGCCAGCAACGGAGCTCATTCCTTATCAATATCAATATCAATGTCGGCTTGCCCATCACCTCCTTCCCCAGGATTTCATGCAGTTCCCCCTCCTCTTTGTTGGAGCGTGCCTCTCGGACCACATCAATCGCCTTTGAAAATAAGTAGTTGATAAACGCTCGAAGCCGATAAGCGTGAAAATCTCAATACGCCCTGGAAGCAAAGGTTTAGAGGGTAGGTCTTCAGCTCTACCGAGTTATGGTTATCGGGAAAACCGGTGCCCAAAATAGCCTTTTGCTGAACTTTAGTCAAGAAGAAAATGTGCTTGTTAAGCGGCGGATGAGGGGATTCATCGGCGTTTCCGCCTTCTTCTCCTTCCCCGGGCGCGCGACGGCGCCCATCAGACCTTCAAATTCGGAATGAAAAGACGGGATTCTCCGGCAGCGCTTCACCTGTCAGCGGGGTTCTCTTCCGGCCATTTGAGAATCGAATTTTTGACTTCTCATCGGGCATGAAAAAAGGTAGACTCTCACATGCATCGGTTAACACATAAGGGAGGGAATTTCATTGATCGAGGTCAGATGGCACGCAAGAGGCGGGCAGGGGGGATTTACCGGGGCGAAACTGCTGGGGCTAGCGG
>Ga0111180_1152_pt1 | contig 11159 bp, 5 predicted proteins | sample DeeMarSWOR324_28_FD_80237 | JGI IMG/M metagenome (GOLD analysis project Ga0111180, IMG submission 80237) | Deltaproteobacteria bacterium SM23_61
GAGGGTTAGGGAGGGGGCAAATCCGCAATCCGCAATCCGCATTCCGCATTCGGGTTATCCCCACAAAATCAGTCCCAAAGAATAGGGGTTGGAAAGCAGGGGATGGGAAGGGAGGATCCGGACGCGGAACCCGAAACGGCCCACTCTCTGGCAGGGAATTTCTCCGCGGAAGACGGTTTTGTTGTCCTGCTGGATGACATCGCAGAGGGAAAGGGTCTCCCGGTCCAGGAAATCGGCCTTGGAATCCACCCGGCCGTAATAAATATTAACGGCCAGGTCCTTGGGGGACAGGCGTCCCAGCTGCAGAAAAACTTCCACTTTCAGGGTCTGGCCGAACTGGATAAGTCCCCGGGTTTCGGCCTTCTTTTCCAGGATCCGCAGCTGCGGCCAATTCTGCCGCACATGCTGGGCCCAGGCGGTGAATTCGCGGGCTCCCCGAAACCCGTCTGCTTCCATCTTTCTCCAGTTCAGAGCCGAAGGGAGATAAAATCGTTTCACGTAATCCTGGAGCATGCGGTGGGAGTTGAACTGGCCCGCCAGGCTCAGCATGGAATTCTTCATCTGGCTGATCCATCCCCGGGGCAGGTTGTCCTTTCCCCGGTCGTAGAAGAGGGGAACGGCATACCTTTCGAGGAGATCGTAGATGGAATGGCTCTCCACAAAGTCCTGATAGGCCGCATCCTGGTATTCTTCCCCGGACCCGATGGCCCAGCCCAGGTCTTGCTGGTATCCCTCGGCCCACCAGCCGTCCAGGACACTCATGTTGATCGCCCCGTTGGCCGCCGCCTTCATCCCGCTCGTACCGCAGGCCTCCAGGGGCCGGCGGGGGTTGTTCAGCCAGATGTCCGCACCCTGGACCATGTACCGGGCCACGGATAACTCGTAGTTTTCGATGAAAACGATCCGGTCCCGGAATTCCGGAAGCCGTGCCAGGTGGACGATGTTCTTGATCACCTCTTTGCCGGCGGCATCCTGGGGATGGGCCTTGCCGGCAAAGATGATCTGCACCGGGTGCTGGGGGTGATTCAGGATCTTGGCCAGGCGGGCCGGGTCTTTCAGGATCAGATCTCCCCTCTTATAGGTGGCGAATCTTTTGGCGAACCCGATGGTCAGGGCCTCGGGATGGAGAACCTGCCCGGCGGCCAGGATCTCTTCCTTCTGCCCGCCGCGCCGCCGAAGCTGTTCCTGCAGCCTCTGCCGGGTAAAGGCGATGAGCCTCTCCCGCCTTCGCTCGTGCGTCCGCCAGAGCTCGGCATCGGGAATCTTGTTGACCCGCTTCCACACGGAGACGTTGTCCGGATCTTCGGCCCACCGCCTTCCGAGGTACCGGTCCAGGAGCCGGCCCATGTCGTCGGAGATGAAGGAGGGAATGTGAGTTCCGTTGGTCACGCTGTCGATGGGAATGTCGACTTCGGGAAGAGAAGGCCAGATCTCCTGCCACATGCGGCGCGAGACGGTCCGGTGAAGCCGGCTCACGGCGTTGGCCTTGGAAGAACTCTTCAGCGCCAGGATGGCCATGTTGAATGAATTCCGCGGGCCGGTTTCATTGGGCGAACCCAGGGCCATGAAAGCGTCCAGGGAGAGGCCCATGGAGCGCAGGTAATTCCCCAGCAGGGAGCCCACCAGGTAAGAATCAAAAATGTCGATCCCCGCCGGGACCGGAGTGTGGGTGGTGAAAACACTGCCGGCGTAAGCGGCTTCCTTGGCCTCGGCAAAACTGAGGCGGTTTTCTTCCATGAGGAGCCGGATTCTCTCGATGTTGGCCAGGGCCGAGTGCCCCTCGTTCATGTGATAGATGGCCGGCCGGATGCCCAGCCGCTTCAGGGCGCGAATTCCGCCGATGCCCAGGACGATCTCCTGTTTCAGGCGCGCCTCCCGGTCGCCTCCGTAGAGCGCACAGGTAATGTCCCGGTCATCCTCGTGGTTTTCCACGGTGTTGGTGTCGAGCATGTAGAGGGGAACGCGGCCCACCTGGATCCGCCAGACCCGGATCTTCACCTGGCGGTCCCGGATGGGCACTTCCACGGTTACGGGGTTATTGTTTTCGTCCCTCTCCAGGATGACGGGGAGGTTGTGGAAATCGTTATCCGGGTAGGTTTCCTGCTGCCAGCCGTCGGCGTTCAAGTACTGCTGGAAATAACCTTTTTGATAGAGGAGCCCCACCCCCACCACGGGGAGACGGAGGTCGCTGGCGGACTTCAAGAAATCTCCGGCCAGAACCCCCAGCCCGCCGGAGTAGATGGGCAGGCAATCGGTCAGCCCGAACTCGGCGGAAAAATAGACCACGGTGAAATCGACGGGCGTCTCCAGGCCGAATTCGTATTTCCGGTGATCTTCCCGGTAGCGGCGGAAATCTTCGTGGATCCGGTCCATCTCCAGGAGGAAGCCTTCATCCTGGAAGAGCTCGTGGACCCGTTCATGACTCAGCTGCCCCAGCATGGCCATGGGGTTGTGTCCGGTCTCCTCCCAAAGGTTCGGGTCGATGGAGCGGAAGAGGTCGATGACCGGCAAGTTCCAGCTGAACCAGATATTTCTGGCCAGATCCAGGAGCGGGCGCAATCGAGAGGGGAGCTCGGGAACGACGGTGTAAAGAATGATGTCTTTCATTTTCAATCCCCCATGAAGGATCACCCATTTGGCCCAAGCATGATGGGCCGGGAACCGAAAGCAGCGAGTCCGTCAAAATTATCTTGTTTTTACCCGAAGTGTCAAGAAATTTGGCCGTCCGGGCTCGCCCCGGTCTCCTCACTCAGTCCTTTTTGTTTTTCAATCTTTCGCAGGGAAAAAATGATCCGGGTCAAGCTGCCCCGAATGTTGAGAAAGCCGCAGTTCACCCGGGAAGATATTAACTTTTTCGGAAAAAATCTTAAAAATCTTCACAGTTTTCATAAAGGTCAGGGCGATTTCCTGGCCTTCTTCATGTTTTTCCTTGACTGGCGTAACCCCTCAAAAATATAATTTTTTTGCCGTCGTCCGGGTTCATCCGCGTCTCGATAAAGGCGGTGAAAAGTGAGAGGTAAGAGGTAAGAGGAAAAAGACATTGCCCTTTACCGCGCCTGTTTTTTTTGTCTGTTTTCATCCGTGTCCCATTGTCGTATAGTCGTTTGGTCGTTGGTTTTCTTTTTATCCTGGGCATAATCCGGTTTTATCCGTGTTCATCCGCGTCCCATTCGGTCTTTTTTCTTTGCTTTTTTTACGAGTAAAATCTGTACTACTGTTTTGCAAAGTCTTTAAATTTTGTTAGGCAAAAAGCATCCCCCCCCCCCTACCCCTCCCCCTCGAGGGGGGAGGGAAGGGAGGGGGTGGCTCCTTGGGTTACAAGTTAAAAGTTAATCGTTTCTTTTGGTTGCGGCTTTGCCGCTCTGTGTTCATCCGTGTCCCATTGGTTTTTAGGCCCCGTGGAAAGGTAGACCAGGACATGCAAGCCCATACCATTTGCCTTCGCTGCCACCAGAAGTGCCATCTCATCGCCGAAGTGGCCGATGGAAAAGTCGTGGCCGTGGTGGACGCGACCCCCCTTAACCGAACCCCTCCCTGCCGGGAAGTCTGCCCCATCGGAATGGATGTGCCTGGCTATGTTGTCGCCGCCTCCCAGGGGAGGTTCGATAGAGCCATGGAGATCATCCGCGAGACGAACCCCTTCCCCGGAGTCTGCGGCCGGATCTGTCACCACCCCTGCGAAAAGGAGTGCCTCCGGGGGGTGGTGGACGAACCCGTGGCCATAGCCTGGATCAAGCGGCTGGTGGCTGACCAGGCCAGGAAGAAAGAAAAGAAACCGGTCCCCGCACCCCGGACGGAGAAGGAAACCATCGGGATTGTGGGCTCCGGGCCTGCTGGCCTCACCGCCGCCCATGACCTGGTGAAGGCGGGCTACGGGGTTACGGTCTATGAGGCCGCTTCAGAGCCCGGGGGCATGCTGACCCGGGTCATCCCTGAATTCAAGCTCCCCAAGGCCAGCGTGCTGGCGGATATCGACTCTATCAAGGGTCTGGGGGTGGAGATCAAGACCAATAGGCCCGTGGGCCGGAGGCTTAAGATAGAAGGACTGCTGAAAAAACACCAGGCCATGCTGCTGGCCGCGGGGAGCTGGACCCCGATGGCGTTGAAGGTTCCCGGGTCGGACCTCCAGGGGGTCCATTATGCCCTGCCCCTGCTGGAGAAGATCAGGCAGGGAAAAGCAAAATCCCTGAAAGGACAGGTTTTGATCATCGGCGGCGGAAACACCGCCATGGACATGGCCCGGGCCGCCGTACGTCTGGGGGCCGCGAACGTTCGCGTGTCCTGCCTGGAGACGCTCGATAAAATGCCGGCCCACCCCTGGGAGATCGAGAGCGCTCTCCGGGAAGGCGTCCAGATCCATCCCGCCCTGGCGCCGCAGAAATTCAGGAAGGGTGTGGGAAAGCGGGTGGCCGGCGCTGATTTTCGGAAGGTGGCGTCGCTCCGGGCGGATAAAGAAGGAAACCTCTCCTGGACCCTCCAGGAAGGAGCGGGAAGCGAGCTTTCCCTGGATGCGGATGCGGTGATCATCGCCATCGGACAGGCCCCGGCGGTTTCTTCCCTGGGAAGCAGACTGAAAATGAGCCACCGGGGAACCCTGGCCGTAGATCCTGAAACCATGTCCACGGAAATCCCGGGGCTCTTTGCCGCAGGGGACATCGTGGCCGGCGCGGGCACGGTGGTAGAGAGTATGGCCGCGGGAAGGAAGGCGGCCGCTTCCATCATCAAATACCTGGCGGGGTCTGCACCGAGAGAGAAAGAAACCTCCCTGGCCGAGACCCTCCGACGCGCGGGAGAAACGGTCAACGTCGATTTTCCGGCCCGGCGGGAACGCCAGCCCATGCCCACATTGCCGCTGAGGGAAACCCTTTTGTCCTTCGATGAGGTGGAGCTTGGTTATCGCAAAAAGAAGGGGATGGAGGAGGCCGGGCGGTGCCTCAACTGCGCCACCGTGTGCATCAAGGGGGCGACCATTCCCGATGTCCTGTACCATCCCGACCGCCTGCTGTATCCCCTTAAGAGAGCGGGAGCGCGGGGAGAGGGGAAGTGGAAGCGCATTTCCTGGGATGAAGCGCTCAACACCATTGCCGGCAAGTTGAAGGAGATCAAGGAGAAATACGGGCCGGAGGCCATCCATGTCTCCTGCGGGTCCGGCCAGAAACACATCGGCATCCAGGCCACGAAGATGGCCGAGAGGCTCTGGCCCACACCCAACACCCACCTGGGGCGCTACACCTGCATCCATCCGGACGTGATGGCCAACAGCGTCACCTTCGGGGACACGATCACCTACGAGTTCGGCCCGGACTACGGCGAGGCCCGGTGCATCGTCTTCTGGGGGTCGGAGCCGGACGTGGCCACCCCGGCCCAGGCGCGGGTGGTTCACCGGGCTCTGCGCCAGGGGGCCAAGCTGATGGTGATCGACCCGCGGCCCATTCCTATGGCCAAGCGGGCCGACCTGTGGCTGAGGCTTCGCCCGGGAACCGACATGGCCCTTGCTCTGTCCATGGCCCAGGTGATCATCAACGAGGGCCTGTATGACAGAAATTTCGTGGAAGAATATTGCCACGGCTTCGACCGGCTGAAGGCCCACGTGCAGCAATACCCTCCGGAGTGGGGGGCGGATGTCACCGGACTGACCCGGGAGGAAATCATTCAGGCTGCTCACTTGTATGCCGAAAACCGGCCGGGCTGCGTTTACATCCGCCTGGGGTCGGGGGCGCAGCAGGTGACCTCCACCCAGACCTGCCGGGCCATTTCGATCCTGATCGCCATCACCGCCAACGTGGATGCCCGGGGAGGAAACCTCCTGTACTACAAGACCTTCCGGGAGGCTCTCATGTGGCATCCTTACCTCATGTTCTGGGGGGTGAAGCCGCCGGCGGCCATCAATGAAAAGCGGCTGGGAGCCAGGGAGTACCCCCTCATGCACAAACGCGGCCTCTGCCACATCCCCACTACCATCAAAGCCATGGAGGAGGGGAAAGTGCGGGCCATGTGGTGCATCGCCGACAACCTCATCGTGGCGGAGATGGACAATCGGCGCATTTGGGACATCCTCAAGAACAAGCTGGATTTCCTCTTCGTCTCCGACCTCTTCATGAACCCTACGGCCGAGCTGGCGGACATCGTGCTCCCGGCGGCCTTTTACCCGGAGATTGACCACCTGGTGGAGGCCTTCGGCCATCCCTCCAGCACGGTCACGGCCTTCCGCAAGGCGGTTGAACCGCAAGGAGAGTGCAAGGACGACCGGGAGGTGGCCATCGAAATCGGCAAACGGATGGACATGGATGTTTCCCCCTGGGACACCCTTAAAGACTACCTGAACTGGATGCTGAAATACCAGGGCATGACCTTCGATGACCTTCTCCAGAAGCCCAATGCCACCCTGACCTTTCCGCGCAAGTACGAACGGTATCGTCAGAGCACACCGCCTTTCGCCACCCCCACGGGAAAGGTGGAACTGTACTCGACCATTTTCGAAGCCATGGGCGTGGACCCCATACCTGTTTTCCAGGAGCCGCCGGAAAGTCCGCGGCGGACGCCCGGACTATTCAAGGAGTTTCCCTTCATCTACACCCACTACCGGATTCACGGGTATATGCACAGCGAGGGACGGCAGGTCCGGCGTCAGCGCCAGCTGGCTCCCGAACCCTTGCTGCAGATGAACCCGCGAAGGGCCGGGGCCCTGGGGATCCGCGAGGGCGAATGGGTTTACCTGGAGACGCCCAAGTCGGCGGGAGAGTCAAAATTGAAATACCGGGTGCAGCTCATTCCGGAGATGCATCCCGACGTGGTCGCCGGCCCCCATGGCTGGTGGTTTCCCGAGAGACCCGAGCCCGAGCATGGCTGCTTCGAATCGAACATCAACGCCCTGGTCACCCTCGATCCCCCCTTTGACCCGGTGGTGGGGGTCCCCCAGGTTAGGGCGATTCTGTGCCGGGTGTGGAAGGCGGATCTGGAGGGGTAAGACATTTTCACCACAGAGACACAGAGGGCCCAGAGAGATTTATGAATGACTGATTTCTTTTCCCCATATTCTGCGATTGTGCCGTAATTGGAATAAAGAGCAGTCATTCCCGCGGAAGCGGGAATCCAGTCTCGTTATTATTGAGAATTTATGCCTGGATGCCCGCTTTCGCGGGCATGACGAATTATGATACCGTTTCTCTGCGGAGAGATAAGCTATGTAGGGGCGACCCCCCGTGGTCGCCCGGTTTCCCTATCCCCAATGAAGCGGAAGACGATGACCAAAGAGGCGATGAAAAAGTTCATAGAAAATCTAATGGCCCTGCGGGCTGAAGGTTTTAAAGCTGCCCTCCCCGGGGCCTTCAATGAAATCCAGGGATATGGGATTGGGAACCTGCTGCGGGAATACCCGGATTTTCTTGCCCGACTCTTGAAAAAACTGAGAGAGTCGGATGCGGCCGGGCTTTTTAACCAGCTGCCCGATACGCCAGATCAGTTGATGGACCTCCTTTGGGAGGGGGTAGCTTCCCGGGCTGAACAGATAGAGGAGATAAAAGCCCTGCTGGAGAAGGCGGAAAGGCCCATGCATGTCAACATCGAAGCCTCGGACAGCCCCTTCCGGGGACATTTCATCGTTCGGGAAGGAAAAATCACCGGCCGCTCGGGATTGCTGCACTTCAAGGATGAAGACTTCCGGTTCATGGGTCCCACGGAGACATTGATGGACCTTCTGACCGGAGATCTCCCCATGGGATTCAGCAATCTCAGGCTGCAGACCGCCGGGCATTCCGGCTGGGTGAGCCGGATCGCGCCGGTGGTCCGAGAGATCGCAAAGCTGCTCAAAGGAACGCAGGAACCTGCGGATAAGATCGGATCGGGAATATAATCCAAAAGAAGGGGGCAGGGTGCAGGGTAGGGTGTAGGGTGTAGGGTGTGGGGTGTAGGGTGTAGAAAATAGCTTGGATTTTCAATCTCCAAATCTCAATATTGATTGCGGAGGGAACATGTTAATCGTCGGCGAAAGGATCAACACCAGCCGGAAAGCGGTGAATGAAGCGGTGGAGAAACGGGATGCCGCATACATAACCGGGGATGTTCAGAAACAGGCCAAGGCGGGAGCCCATTATATCGATGTGAACGCCGGCTCGCGCATCGGCACTGAAATGAAGGATCTGACCTGGCTAGTGGAAATCGCCGAAGCGGCCGTGGAGGTTCCCCTGTCTCTGGACAGCCCGGACCCTAAAGTCCTGCAGGCCTTGATCAAGAAGGTAAAAAAGAAACCCATGATCAATTCCACCACGGCGGAGAAGGACCGCTTCGAAGCCATGAAAGCGGTGGTGAAGGAACGGGATTGCGAGATCGTGGCCCTGTGCATGGACGATCGGGGGATTCCCAGCGCTGTAGACCGGGCCCTGGAGAACGCCCATTTTCTGGCAAATAACCTGACTAAGGCCGGAGTCCCGATCCAGAGCATCCACCTCGACCCCATGATCCAGCCGGTCAGCGTAAACGATAAGAATGGGCTGCTGGCCCTGGAGACGATCCGCCGCATCCACCAGGAATTTCCGGGAGTGAAGACGGTCTGCGGTCTTTCCAATGTCTCCTACGGGCTGCCCAAGCGCTTTCTGGTTGACCGGGGCCATCGTGGACCCCCTGGACCAGAAGATGATGACCCACATCCTGGTGGCCGAGACCCTGGCTGGCCGGGATGAATACTGCATGAAATACCTGAAGGCCAACAGGGCGGGAACACTAACTGAATAAAACGCATAGCGCAGAGAGCATAGCGCATAGCACAAAAGGAATAAGAGCGCATAGCGCAGAGAGCATGGCGAATAGCACGAAAGGCAAAAGATAACGGGCGGGGAGCATAGAATAAAGAAAAAGAACAATGAGCAATGATCAACGGGCAACGGTCAATTAGCAATGGTCAATTCCGTTCCCCTTGAGAGACGGTGTCCTAATTCGTCATGCCCGCGGAGGGGGCATCCAGTTTAATGATCATTCAAACGGCAAGGCAAGGCAAGGCCGAATTCCTTCTTGACAAAAGAATATTCTTTGATCAGAATGGTTTTTTCAAGAAACCCTGTACGCGCAGTTTCAAATTTCAAAAGTAATTTCAAGCCTTAAACCCGATTACCTTTGAATTTTTCGCTGGCGCAGGCCCGCCTCCGCGGGCATAAAGAATTGTGACCCACTCCCGAAGGGAGGAAAGGAAAAAGTTGGGTAGCAGAAATCAAGACCCCGAGGGTCTTGCGGAACCTGACGGCAGTCAGGCATGTTCTACGGAAAGGAGGCGCAATACAATACGATCCAAGCTCAAAAGGAGGGTGCTATGAAAGGAAGCAAAAGCAAAATGAACTGGAAGATGTTGGCCTGGGGACTCGTGTGCCTGCTTGCTTTCCCGGCGGCCCAGGCGACGGCCGCCGATCTGCCCAAGATGATGACCTGGACGGCTTACGACGTCGGGTCATCGGGTTACATGATGGCAGGATTCATCAGCGAGTCTTTGTTTGAAAAGTACAAGATTAAGGTCCGGATTATTCCGGCCGGAACCGACCTGCCCCGCGTCTTCCCCTTGCGTCTGCGCGATGCGGACTTCGCCTTCCACGGGGTCGGCTCCTATTTCATGCAGGAAGGGCTCCATGATTACGCAACGATGGAATGGGGACCCCAGCCGGTTCGGGCTCTCCATTTCGCCCAGCATGCGGGGCTTGCCCTCGGCATTCGCGGGGATTCGCCCATCAAAACGATGGCGGACGTGAAAGGGAAAAGAGTCGCCTTTTATCCAAGCATGGCTCTGACGCTGATCTGCGAGGCCCACCTCGCCTTTGCAGGTCTTGGCTGGAAAGACGTGCAGAAGGTGGAAGTTCCCTCCTACGTGACGGCCATGCGAATGGTCATGGAAGGAAAAATCGACACGGCCCATATCAATCCAACGGCCTCTCTGGCCTATGAGTTCGAAGCGATGCCCCAGGGCCTTCGGTTCATTCCTGTCCCCCGGGCGGACAAGGAAGGATGGGCGCGGATCAAGAAGCTGGCGCCCATGTATTCGCCCATGAACTGCAAGATCGGAGCGGGCCTGCCCAAAGATAAGCCCCTCCAGACCATCACCCAGGCTTATCCCATTGTTATTGCCTATGACTTTATGGCAGCGGATAAAGCTTATGTCATGACGAAGCTGCTCCATGACGCGTATTCTGTCTATTCGAAGAAACATAAATCCCTGGCCGCCTACTGGCCCATCGAAACCTGCCTGGAGCTTTACGACGAGTATCCCCTGCCGATGCACGAAGGCGCCATCCGTTACTTGAAGGAGCTCGGCAAGTGGACTCCGGAGCGGGAGGCGAAAAACCAGAAGTATCTCAAGCGGCAAGCCGAATTAAAGAAAGTCTTCGAAGCGGCCAAGGCTGAAGCCATTGAGAAGAAAATGGGATCGAAAAAATTCCCCAAGTTCTGGCTGGAGAAAAGAGCGGCCGCCGGATTCTGACCCAAACGCGTTAAATCTTGATCCACTCAACCTAATTTCCCTCATCCCTTCCCTCTACCCAGCGGGGAGAGGGAAGGATGAGAGGAAAAGATGCGTTTGCAGGAATAAAAAATACGAAGGAGATGTTCAGGGGGCCGGGAACAGGAAGACCTTTTCCCGGCCCTTGCCTGAATATCCCAAGGGAGTCGATTTTCATGGACCAGGAACCTACGCCCAAGGCGGAACCTCTCATCGAGAAGCGATACCGGACCCTCCCAATCCCCCTGCGATGGATCATGACGGCATTTTCCTTTGTCGGTATTCTTCTGGCCGTCTACCAGATTTTTCACTTCCGTTTTTACGGAATGATGGTGATGGACAACTCTTTCCTCTATCTGCTGCTGGCCCTGTACCTTCCCCAGGCGTTTCTGCTTTTTTCCGCCAAAAAAAATTCCGCCGGCCGGGGGGTCTTTTTCCTGGACGCTTCTCTAGCCGTTTTGGCTTTCGGGATTCCCGTAATTTATGCCTGTCAAGGATATACGATCATCGAAAGGGGATGGGGCTATGTTGCTCCTCTGGACCTGACGGTCATGGCCGTCATTCTCTGGATTCTGGTCATCGAGGCCGTCCGGCGGACCACCGGCATTGCTCTAGCCCTGGTCATCGTGTTCTTTTCTTTTTATCCTCTATTTGCCCCCTATATGCCGGCCTTCCTGGAAGGGCA
>Ga0111180_1139_pt1 | contig 11156 bp, 8 predicted proteins | sample DeeMarSWOR324_28_FD_80237 | JGI IMG/M metagenome (GOLD analysis project Ga0111180, IMG submission 80237) | Deltaproteobacteria bacterium SM23_61
CGCCGAAGACCGTGTACTGCTTGTCCAGAAAGGACGCGGGAGCCACGCAGATAAAGAACTGGGACCCGGCGCTGTTGGGATCCGACGCCCGGGCCATGGAAAGAGGACCTTTCTTATGCGGCTTGTCGTTGAACTCCGCCTTCAGGGTGTAGCCGGGTCCGCCCATTCCGTGCTTGGATCGGTCGGGATTCCTGGTGTTGGGGTCCCCTCCCTGGATCATGAACCCCGGGATCACCCGGTGGAAGAGGGTTCCGTCGTAGAACCCCTTCTTGGCCAGGTCGATAAAGTTCTTCACGTGGTTGGGGGCCACGTCAGGGAAGAACTGAAGCTCCATATTTCCAAATTTGGTTTCAATGACCGCTTTCGTTTCGCTCATTTGCTTTTTCTCCTTGTCGGTAAAGTTTCTATTGCGCATCTCCCCCGAGCCTGCGCTCGCGAAAAGAAAAAGAAACATTCCCGCCGCTACAATCCTGATCCATCGCATTTTTCGGTTCTCCGAGTCTTGGGGCTCTTCCTGAATTTTGTACCTTGCCCCTTTTTTTCGATGCTCGATCCCGGTCCCTATTTTTCCACGATTTTGACCTTCATCGCAATCGGGTCGAGGGGATTATCTTTTTGATCCCTCGGCTGGCTGACGATTTTGTCGGCCACTTCCATTCCCGAGACCACTTCGCCGAAGACCGTGTATTTTCTGTCGAGGCGGGGAGCGGGGGCGACGCAGATAAAAAACTGGGACCCGGCGCTGTCCACATGATCCGGCCGCCGGGCCGTGGACAGGGTGCCTCGTAAATGGGGTTTTTCATTGAATTCCGCCTTGAGGGTATACCCCGGGCCGCCATACCCGTGGGTGGAGCGGTCCGGGTTCCTGGAATTCGGGTCCCCCCCCTGGATCATGAACCCCGGGATCACCCGGTGGAAGAGGGTTCCGTCGTAGAACCCCTTCTTGGCCAGGTCGATGAAGTTCTGCACGTGGTTGGGGGCCACGTCGGGGAAAAAACGGAGAGTCAGGTTTCCGAACTTGGTTTCGATCACAGCGGAGGTTTCGGCCATTTTTCTGATCTCTTCAGGGCTGAATTTCTGATCCTTCACCTGGGCAAAGGCGGGACTCAGGCAAAGGAGCCAGGCAAGCACACAAATTGCCATCCGTAGAGATTTCATCAGGGCCTCCCTCGAGTGATCGGTCCCTAATTCGGTTCCTCTTTTTTCATCTTCCCACAGACCGCGGACGGGAACAAGAAAAATCGAAATGCCGGGCGGCGACCAGGGGAAGATGGAAGGGAGATCATCTTTTTTTATTTATCGTCTTGTGGTAAAAATAAAATATTTCCGGAACGATCTTTAAGGAAGGAGGATGTATGAACGAATTTTTCTTCTTGGAGAGAGAACTTCCTTCCTTCAGCCGCCGGCATTTTTTGTGGCTCCTGTCCATCTCCGCCGCCGGGGCGGCGGTCAGCTGCGCCGTCAGCCCGGTTACCGGAAGAACCCAGCTGATGCTGGTTTCGGAAGAAGAAGAGATTCAGATCGACCGGCAGAATGCCCCTTTTCAGTTTTCGGCGGATTACGGGCAGATCCAGGACCCAGGCCTCAACAATTATGTCCGACAAGTTGGGGGGAGCCTGGCGGCCCGAACACACCGTACCCAGATGCCCTATTCCTTTCGGGTGGTCAATGCCAACTATGTGAATGCCTACGCCTTTCCCGGGGGCAGCATTGCCTGTACCCGGGGAATTCTTCTCTCCCTGGATAATGAATCGGAACTAGCCGCCCTCCTGGGCCATGAGCTGGGACATGTGAACGCCCGGCATACGGCTCAGCAGATGTCCAAAGGGAAGCTGACCAACGCCATTGTGGGCGGCTTTTCCGTGGTGGCCGGCGCGGTGGCCGGCGGTCTGGGACAGGTGGCGGGCGCTCTGGGAAGCATCGGGGCCGGGGCTCTGCTGGCCCATTACAGCAGGGACAATGAACGGGAGGCGGATGCCCTGGGGATGGAATACATGGTCAAGGCCGGCTATAGCCCGAAGGGGATGGTGGGGCTGATGGAGATGCTCCAGAGCCTATCCAAATCCAAACCCAGCTCGATTGAGCTCATGTTTGCCACCCACCCCATGAGCGATGAGCGCTACCAGACCGCGGTGAAAAATTCTCAGACGAAATATGCTTCCGCCCAGAACCTTTCCCTGAACCGGGAAAGGTACATGGATCATACGGCCAGGCTCCGCGCCATGAAGGGCACCATCGAGGAGCTGCAAAAAGGGGAACAGGCGATGAACGGCCAGAAGATGGGAGAAGCGGAGGCCCATTTCCGGAAGGCCCTGAAGCAGACCCCCAATGACTATGCCGGCCTGGTCATGATGGCCACCTGCCAGATCATCCAGAAAAAACCCGCCGAGGGCCTGCGCTACTCGGAGGCGGCCAAGTCCGTTTACCCGCAGGAAGCCCAGGCCCATTACCTGAGCGGATTCGCCAAGCTCCAGACCCGGAACTTCGCCGGGGCCTACCAGGATTTCAGCTCCTATGAAAAGGTCCTTCCCGGCAACCCCACCACCGTCTTCTTCAAAGGATACTGCCGGGAAAGAATGGGGAACAAGGAGGAAGCGGCCAGGGAATACCACCGATACCTTCAGGTCGTGCGGGAGGGAAAATTCGCCCAGCACGCTTACGCGCGACTGGTTGAATGGGGATACTATAAACGATGAAACCTAATCCCCGGGCGGCAGAATTTTCAGATCCAGGATTATGATTTCCGTTGTTTCCGCCCACGCCGAAAAAGAACTCCGCCAGGCGAAGATCCTCTTCGAGGAATACGCCGCTACCCTGGATTTCGCCCTCGATTTTCAGAATTTTGAGGAGGAAATGGCCAGCCTGCCGGGGGGCTATACCCCGCCCGAAGGCTGTCTCCTCCTGGCCCTGCACCGGGATCAGGTCGCCGGGTGTGTGGCCCTGAGGAAAATCGACCAGGATACCTGCGAGATGAAACGCCTGTTTGTGAGGCCGTCCTTCCGTCACCTGGGAATCGGCAAGTCTCTGGCCCAAAGAGTGATTCAAGAGGCCAAAAAGAAGGGCTATACCCGGATGCGTCTGGATACGGTTCCCTCCATGAAAGAGGCCCGGGCGCTCTATAAAAAACTGGGTTTCGAAGCCATACCTTCCTATTGCCACAATCCGGTCCCCGGGGCCGTTTTCCTGGAGCGGAAGCTTTAAAGACAAAAACTTATTTGTCTCGCCCGCTTCGCTCGAGACGCAGAGCTCCCAGAGGGGAAAGCAACAACCTTTTTAGTATAAAAACCCAAAATTCGCCCTTTCTCTGCGAACTCTGCGGGCTCTGCGAGAGACAAAGGCTTTTTGTCTCGCCCGCTTCGCCCTGAACCATACTAGGTTCAGGGCTTCGCTTGAGGCAAATAAAAAAAATTTGGATCATCTCTAAATCCGTTGAAAGCCAAAGAGCTGCTCTCTTCAGAATTTCCTGTGATTTCAGGGGCCCGGAAGAAAAGTCATCTTGCTCGCAACCATGAGGCGCATATCTCTCCCAACCGGTGGCGGGGGTATCTGTTATTTTTTCGAAGCTTGCTTATTCCGCCCCCGCTGCGCTTTGCGGATGACCAGCAGGGAGTTCATGGAAAGCGAATATCCCGCCGATGCTTGCTGCGCAATCTGACTTTCCTTCCGAGCCCTTGCCAGTCTTTCATAAAGCATTCCACCGACGAATTTGGAGATGATCCCAAAATTTATTTTTACGGGTTATGGGTTATTCTTTGGAAACCAGAATGCTTAGGACTGGGACCTGAATCCTGTGTCCTGTATGCTTTATCCTGTATGGATGTTCTTCTCTGCGAACTCTGCGGGCTCTGCGAGAGACAAAGGCTTTTTGTCTCGCCCGCTTCGCTAAAGCACGCAGAGTACACAGAGAAGGCAAAAAAAACGATAGTATTCAATTGATTTAAATATATTTTTCTCTGCGTTCCCTGCGGCCTCGGCGAGAGAAATTCGGCTGTCCTTTCGTTGGGGAAAAGCTATTTCTTTTCCGCAAAGAGCTTTGCATATTGGCCGTACCCCTCTTTTTCAAGGTCTTCTTTGGGGATGAAGCGCAGGGCCGCCGAGTTCATGCAGTAGCGAAGGCCGGTCGGAGGGGGGCCGTCCGGGAAGACGTGGCCCAGGTGCGAATCCCCGTGCTTGCTCCGCACTTCGGTTCGTTTCATGAACAGGCTGTGGTCATCCCTTTCCACGATATTTCCGGGCTCCAGGGGCCGGGTGAAGCTGGGCCAGCCAGTGCCGGAATCATATTTGTCCTTGGAGCTGAAAAGGGGTTCGCCCGAAACGATGTCTACGTAAATACCCTCCCGTTTGTTGTCCCAGTATTCATTCTGGAATGGGGGCTCGGTCCCTTCGTCCCGGGTCACCTCGTACTGCAAGGGGGTTAAGCGCCTGCGCAGGGTTTCATCATCCGGTTTTTTGTACTTGCCCTCGGGATCTGCTTTGGTTTCCATCCTCTCTTTCGCCCATACTTTTTCCAAAAACCGGTCGCGCCCGGACCCGTGCCGGTAATAGGTGTAGCGAAGCGGGTTTTTCCGGTAATAGTCCTGGTGATAATCCTCGGCCTCGTAGAACCGGGTGAATTTCAGGATCGGGGTCACAATCGGTTTTCCGAATTTCCCCGATTTGGCCAGTTCTTGCTTTGATTTTTCAGCGGCTTTCTTTTGCTCTCCGTCATGGTAAAAAATCGCGCTCCCGTACTGAGAGCCCCGGTCGACAAACTGCCCTCCCCCGTCGGTCGGGTCGATATGCCGCCAGAATACCTGGAGAAGCTTCTCGTAATTCACCTTTTCCGGGTCATAGTAGACCTGAACGGCTTCCACATGCCCGGTCGTCCCCGAGGAAACCTCTTCGTAGGTGGGGTTTTCTTTCGTTCCCCCCGTGTATCCCGATATCACCTTTGCCACCCCGGGGATTTTTTCGAAATCAGCCTCAATACACCAAAAACATCCACCGGCAAAGGTGGCAGTTTTATAAGTCTGGCTTTCCGTGGTCTTGGCCACCATGGCGTCTTTTCCCTCCTTGGCAAGGTCTGTTTTTTGGCACCCCAAAGCGATCAACCCCATGGAAAGAAGAATCCCGATAAAAGACAGAGTTCCAATCTTCATGTTCCTACCCTCCATTTTAAACCCCAAGGTCTAGGTTCACAAATGAGCATAATTCTGGTAAATTGGTATCCGTGAGAATCATCCTCCCAAAAGATATGATGCCTGGAAAATCAACCGGGGTTCACGAAGCGGCCTTCCAACTGTTCTTCGGCCCCGGGGGGTGCAGAAAAAAGTTTAACTTCATGATTTATTTAAAGAATCTCATTTAATGTTTTCTCCCGAACAGGCCGGAGCGTCGACTCGACCCAGGGTAACCTTTTCCAATCATTTAAGTTTTTGCCGGGATTGACGATAACTTGTTAAAAATCATGGCTTTTTGGGCAGAAGACAACCCGGTTCAGCCGGACCAGGACAGAATCCGGCGGATCGGTTTATCATCCCTTGTTCATTCAAAACCCGGGAAGATCAGATTATGGAAAAGACGCGTCGCAAAGAAATCGCCCCCCTGATCCTCCTGCCGACGGTTTCGGCAAAGGAAATCGCCGAACTCCTTCAAGTCCAGAAGACCAAGGGAGAGGAGCTGCTCAAGAACAGTTTTCTTTCCCCGGGGGACCTCCAATATTGGAACCTGTTCACCAAGGAAATTTTCACCCGGGCTTTCGGTCCCCGCCTGGAAGCGATTGATTCGATCCTGTACAGTGGGGAGAATAAGCCCCTGTCAGCCTACGAGCCGGAATCCAACCTGGAGAAAATGCGGCGCACCAATTTTCAGACGACCCTGAAAAACCTGGAGAAATGCATTGAACAACTGCTCGCCAAAGGATCGTCGGGGGTCATAACCTTCCAGGAAGAAAGCCCCCCGCCGCCCGAGGAAAAGCCGGAAGTCCCCCGGGAGATTCCCAAAACCAGGGGAAAGAAAGATTTGGCCAAAGAGCTAAGCGTAGATTTGCCCGTTCATCAGGATTCGCACCCGGTGGCGGCCGGGAAAAAGGTGGCGCCCATGACAAAATCGAAGGACCGAAAAGTATTGATCCTCCATGGCCCGGATGAAGAAAAAATGACCCTGATTGCCGATTTCCTGAAGAAGCTTGACCTGGAGCCAATGTTCCCCGAAGACGCCGCAGGCCAGGGGGTGAGCCTCCTCAAGAAATATAAGCAATATGAGGATGCGGTATTCGCCATCGCCTTCCTGACCGGCGATGATATGGGCTATCCCCAAGGAGAAGAGGAGGAGCCCAGGCCGCGCCCCGCGCAAAATGTCATTTTCGAGCTCGGGTTTTTAATGGGCCGGCTGGAGCCCAACATGGTCTGCGCCCTGTATGAGGAGGGACTGGATTTACCCTCGGAATTCAAAGGGAGTGTTCTGATCCCCTATGACGAGGAAGGAATGTGGAAGTTATTGGTTGCCCGCGCTTTGAAAATGGCCCAAGTGGATGTGGATTTGAACAAGGCGATTTAGGATTTTTGGGAGAGGCTTAGCTGCAGAGCTTTCGCAGCCCTTCCAGCCTCTCCCGGCTCACCTGGAGCAGCAATCCCGCGTCGGTGGAGAGCATCAGGTACCGGACGCCACGGTCGATCCAGTATTTGGCCTCGTCCACGAAGCGCACGAAGGTGCCGGAAATCACCCCCTTCTCCCGGCACAGGACGATCACTTTTTCCATGAGTTCGACCACCCGCGGATCCTTGGTCTTCCCGGGCACTCCGAGCGATTGAGACAGGTCCCAGGGCCCCAGGAAGAGGACGTCGATCCCCGGCGTTTGGATGATCGCTTCCACCTCCCGGACCGCCCTTTCCCCTTCAATATGGATGACCGTCACGACCTCCAGGTTGGAGGTGGCCATATGCTCTTCCGGAGGGACGGCCGAATATTGGGCCGCCCGGACGAAGCTGCAAAGCCCTCGGTTCCCTTCCGGGAAGTAGCGGGCCGCCCGGGAGACGAGGGCGGCGGTTTCCGCGCTCTCCACCTGGGGGATCTGGACCCCTTCGGCGCCGGCGTCGATGGAGCGCATGATATGGGAAGGATTCGGCTCGGCCACCCGGATCAGGCTGGAGATCCCTGAAATCCGTGCTGCCCGGATGCATTGCTCCGCCAGGGGGAAATCAAAAACCCCGTGTTCCATGTCGATGACCGCGAAGTCCCACCCGCCGTATCCCAGAATTTCCGTCGCCGCCGGACCGAGCCGGACAAAAGTCCCCAAACACACTCTTCCTTCCTTGAGTTTTTTCTTCAAAAGATTGCTCTGCATGGGACCTCTCCTTACTTCATGGTATTAAGAAATGGCAATCATGGGATGGTGGAAAAATGGAATCATGGATCCAAGAGGAAATAAATAAAGTCAACAGCTCGCCGTTCCAGTATTCCCATGTTCCAGTACCCCAATATTCCGATGGTTTTAGATTCCACGATTCCATCGTTCCGATTTTTCTGCTGTATTGTAACCCAGAAGAAAGAAAAATTCGAGACCGCTTCTTCCCTCCGGCACGGCGCGCAGCCGTCCCCGCTGGTTTCTGGTTGCCCAAAAAATTATAGAGGGCTCTGCGCCCTCCTAGGATGAAGAAAAAATGAACTGCAGAGGAAAGAAATTGGAGTGCTGGAATCTGCAAACAATTGGAATATTGGAATAATGGAATGATGGAATAACGGGCTTTTGCGGTTCAATTTTTTGTCCAATATTCCAACATTCCACTCTTCCATTTTTTTATACCTCTGCGTACTCCGCGATCTCTGCGGTTAAGTTTTTATTCATTTTTTTCTTTATTTTTGACATCCGCCCGGCAATGGGGTAAATCTGGAAGGACGGTGCCAAGAGGGGAAAGGATGCGGCTGAAATGAAATTATCCTTCCCATCCTTTGGGAAGCGAATATTTTACGGGTGGTGGATCGTCCTCCTGGGGGCCCTGATCATCTGCGTCGGAGCGGGGATTCTCATCCACGGGCTCACCGTCTTTTTTCTCCCCCTGAAAAGAGACCTCGGGGTGAGCAGCGCGGCCATTTCGCTCCTTTACGGGGCGGCCCGCCTGGAAGGCGGGGCCGAAGGGCCCCTGGTGGGATACCTGGTGGACCGCTGGGGGCCCCGGGTCATGATGCTGTTGGGTACCACTTTGGCCGGGGCAGGGTTCATCCTGCTTTCCTTCGTCCAGACCTTCTGGCAGTTCTTCTTCATCTACATCTTCATCATCTCCATGGGGTTCAACGCCGGCTTTTTTCATCCCGTGTACGCCGCGGTGAACAGCTGGTTTATCCGCCACCGGGGAAAAGGGTTTGCCCTCACCGGGGTCGCGGCCAGCGTCGGCGGGATGTTCATGGCCCCGCTGCTTTCCCGCATAATTTTGAGCTACGGCTGGCGCACCGGGGCGGTGATTGCCGGATGGATCATCCTGGCCGTGGCCGTCCCCGCCGCCCTCCCGATCCGTCGGACGCCCGAGTCCATGGGGCTTCTCCCCGATGGGGATTCCCTGCGGGACGGTCGGACCGCGGTGGAAGGGCGAAGGCCGGAAACCGTCCCGCGAAGGGATTTCACCGTGGCCGAAGCGCTGCGCATCCCGGATTTCTGGATCCTTCTTCTGGCCATCGCGATGCGGGTCTCGATTACCGTGGCCCTGACGATTCACTTCGTTCCCCTCTTTGTCTGGAAAGGCCAGACCGAGGCGGCGAGCGCCTACCTGGTCAGCCTTTTTGCCCTGAGCACCATTCCCATTACTCTTTTATGCGGCTGGTTCGGGGACCGCTGGGAAAAATCCCTGATCTGCGGCCTGGGCGTTCTTCCCACCATGACGGGGATGCTTCTGCTGCTGTACGGAGAATCGGGGATTTTTCTCTACGCCCTTCCGGTGGGCCTGGCGGTTACCATGGGAACGGTGCCCTTGAACTGGGCCTTGATCGGGGACTTCTTCGGGCGCCGCAGTTACGGGACGCTACGGGGAATCATCGTTGTCGGCACCGGCCTGGGGACTTTCCTCAGCCCCATCTACGCCGGCTGGGTCTTCGACCGTACCGCAAGCTACGCTCCGGTTCTATGGGCCTTTTTCACCGTTCACCTGCTAGCGGCCTTTCTCTTCTTCATTCTTTATCGCCGCTCTCTGCAGGGGGGGTCCCCGGAGGGGTAAGCACCGTTCCATCCCCCGACGGGGCTCAACCCGGGCTCGGTCGCTCCCTCATTCCCAGCAGGCCGTTCAGCAGAAGGGCAAAAATGACCACACACGGGGCCCAGGATGGTTTCCAGGAGGGCCAAAAGGCCGATTTCGGCGGCCGAGAGGTAGCGGGCGGCCATGACCATGAGCACGCACCCGGTGCCCAGCTGTAGCCATCCCATGATTCCCAGGACCAAAAGGTCCCGGATCGTGGGAGTTAAGGGCCAGGCGAGGGGAAGGGAAAGGAGGATGGAAAAGATCCCGGCGAGCATGACCGTCGGTGCCATGCTCACGCTGGCGTGGGCCCGCCGCAGAATGACCACGTTCAGGGCGAAGGCGACTGGAACTCCCAGGGCCAGGAGATTGCCGGTCGTTCTTCCGGAGTCCAGCCCCTCGAAGAACATCAAAACAATGCCCGCGAGGGCCGCGGAGATCGTCCCCCAGGTCCGGGGGGAAACCCGTTCTCCCAGGAGGATTCTGCCGGCAAGAGCCACAAAGAAAGGGCCCACGCTCATCAGGACAAGGGTATTGGCCACGGTGTTGCGGGTCACGGAGAGGATGAAAAAGAAAAAAGTCGAGGCCAGAAAAGCGCCCGCCAGGACGCCGGGAAGGCCGACTTCAAAGATTTTCTCGAAAACCTTTGCCCGGTGCCAGACACTGAGGATCCCGATCATGAAGGCCACCATGAAGATGGACCGCCAGAAGACGATTTCCCAGGGATCGGTGAGAACCACGCTGCGGACCAGGACCCCGCCCGTGCTCCAGCAGAGGCCGGCGCCGATCATCAGCAGGAGGCCTTTTCGGTGAGAGCCGACGGCGTCTGAAATTGGGTTGGGAAGATTCATATCCGGCCCATGACCTCCATACGGGCAAAGGGGCGTCGATTCTCCATCCTCGGCGTAATGTTGCCACCCGCAGACTTCCATCGCCGGGCCGGAAGACCGCATCTTTGCCCTTGAACGGCAGACGGTTTCGTGGCATAAAGAATTACTTCAACCGGGTGGGGATCCTCCGGGAGGGCTTTAGAAGCCCGTTAGCCGATTCTATTGTTTAGGGTCCTCTCCCAATCGAGGGGGTAATTTCGGTTGATTTTCCATCGCCCGGCATGCTCGTTGCCAAGGCAAGGGGGGATTCGGGGTGCACCCCCTGGGCGGAGAATATTTCGGTACCCTTTGCACCCACTCGGTTGGGAGAAGAGCCATTGCTTATTATAATTCCTCCGGCCTGTCTTGGGGAAAATTTATGCCGGAAGGATGGAAATAGGAGGAGGGTATGCCCGGACAGGAAGTGATACTGGCCAAAATGACCCGTCGGGAATTCCGGGAAGGAATAGAAGGGGGGAAGTTTTCCACGGGGATGATCTGCGTGGCGAGCAATGAACAGCATTCAGAACACCTGGCCATGGAGCATGACCTGGTCTCCGTCGTCCACATCGCCCGGGAGGCAGCCAAACGACTCTACCCCCGAGTGGTAGTTGCCGTCCCCATGGCGGTGGGGATTTCCGAGCATCACATGCACCATAAAGGAACCATCTCCGCCAGGCCGGGCGGATGGCTGGCCGTGCTCGGAGACGTGGTGGAAAGCCTGACGCGCCATGGGGTAAAAAATATCCTGATCTTCAACGGGCATGGGGGGAATACCCTCCCGGTGATGGGGGTCATCGATCAATGGCGGTATTCCCTCAAATCGAACGCCCCCGGGGTGAACCTCCAGTTCTGCTCCTACTGGGATCTGATCCCCCGGGACTTTCTGCTGAAACACATGGAAACGGATGTCATTCCGGGGCACGCCAAGGAGTTCGAGACCGCCATCGGGCTGGCACTGTTCCCCGAGAATGTCCGCCAGGAGGTCATGCCGGAGATGGCCGACAAGGACCCCCTGCTGGCGACCGCGGAAAAGGGGAGGCTCTTCGTGGAAGAGGCGGTCCGGCAGACGGTCGATTACCTG
>Ga0111180_1108_pt1 | contig 10947 bp, 6 predicted proteins | sample DeeMarSWOR324_28_FD_80237 | JGI IMG/M metagenome (GOLD analysis project Ga0111180, IMG submission 80237) | Deltaproteobacteria bacterium SM23_61
CCCCCTCCAACGTGATGGAGGCGGCCGTCGAGGCCATGAAAAAGGGCAAGACGGGCTACTGCCCCACGGCCGGGATTCCGGAACTGCGGGAAGCGGTGGCCAAGGACGTGGGGGAACAGCGCAGGCTGAAACTCACGGCGGACAACGTCTCCATCCAGCCCGGGGGCAAGCCCACCATCGGCAAGTTCATCCTGGCGTCCATGAATCCCGGGGACAAAGTCCTCTACCCCAACCCGGGTTATCCCATCTATGAATCGCAGATCGAATTCCACGGCGGCACGGGCCTTCCCTATGGTTACAAGGAAGCTCGCGACGGTTTCATCCTGGACATGGAGGCCATCCGCAAAGGGGTCCAGGCGGGGGCCAAAATCCTGATCTACAACAACTACCAGAATCCCACTGGAGCCTCCTCCCCTCCGGAGGAGATGGAAGAGCTGGCTTCGCTGGTGCTGAAGAACGACCTCTTCGTGCTGTCCGACGAGGCCTACTTCGAGATCCGCTACAGCGGCAAACCCATGTCCATCGCCAGCTTTCCCGGCATGGCCGAGCGCACGGTCATCCTTTACACTTTCAGCAAGAAGTTCGCCATGACCGGCTGGCGCCTGGGAGCCGCGGTGGGGCCGGCGAAATTCATCGCCCACATCTCCAAGATCAACGTGAACGATGAATCCTGCTCGAATCATTTCATCCAGTACGGAGCCCTGGCCGGGCTCCGGGGAAGCAACGAGGGGCCCCTGGGCATCCTGTCCGTACTGAAAGAAAGAAGGGATGTGCTGGTCGATCTGTTGAACGCCATCCCGGGCGTCCGCTGCTTCAAGCCCGAGGCGACCTTTTACCTCTTCCCCAATGTGACCGGGGCCATGAAGCGCAAGAAAGTCAGCGACGTGGAGGATTTCCGCAAACTGGTTCTGCAGGCAACAGGGGTGAGCTTTTGCACCCGCAAGCACTTCGGCCGGCCACTGCCGGGTGAGACCGAGCAATACATCAGGTTCGCCTATTCGGGGATCGACGTGCCCCTGATTAAGGAAGGGATGAAAAAACTGGCCGACTTTCTGGCCTAGCAGGGACGATTCAGTACCCATTTGGAAACTCTATTTTCCCCCTCCCCCCCCGATAGACGGATTATGACATGGTCTTCAAGGGGAGAGGGGGTTGTGGTTCGAAACGCATTTCGCGTTCGTATTCCCTCAAGGGGGAGGGGAGTTAAAATTTATCAAAAAAAGGAGGTTGAAAGATGGACAGAAGATTTTCTTTGTTTTGGTTGATCGTCCTTTTGGCTTTCCTTCTCACGGCCCCTGCGGCCCAGGCAGGCAAAGCCAACGACACCCTGTACATCCTCCACCCGGTAGAGCTTTCATCGGTGGACAACTATTTCAACACCGACCGTCTGGGGGTGGTGCTGTGCCATCATCTCTGGGACAGCCTGCTCTACCGCGACATCAATACGGGGGAATACAAGCCAAACCTGGCTACCTCCTGGAAATTCGTGGACGACAAGACCCTCGAGTTCGACCTGCGCCAGGGAGTGAAGTTTCACAACGGCGACGAATTTGATGCCGATGATGTGGTGTACACCCTGAACTGGGTTTCCGACCCGAAGAACGGCGTCAAAACCCAGAACAACGTGAACTGGATCGAAAAGTGCGAGAAGCTGGGAAAATTCAAGGTACGCGTGAAGACCAAGAAAAATTTCCCGGCCGCGCCCGCATACATCGCCGGAGTCACGGCCATCTATCCCCATAAATATTATTCCAAGGTGGGCCCCGAGGGAATGGCCGTCAAACCGGTGGGAACCGGTCCCTACAAGGGGGTCGAGGTGGTTCCGGGTAAGCATATCATCCTGGCCAAGAACGAAAATTACTTTGCCGCCAGCCCCAAGGGTAAGCCGAGCATCGGCAAGCTTCATATCCGCTTCATCAGCGAGGTAAACACCCAGATCGCCGAGCTCATGTCCGGGAGGGCGGACTGGCTCTGGCGGCTGCCGCCGGACCCAGCGGAGAAGCTGGCCAAGATGCCCAAAATCACCGTGAAAACCGCCGATACCATGAGGGTCTTTTTCCTGCTTTTTGACGCGGCCAATAAAAAGGGGCGGAACTCCCCGCTGAACAAATTGAAGGTCCGGCAGGCCATCTGCCACGCCATCGACAAGGCCACCATCCGGAATACCCTGGTCAAAGGAGCTTCCCGGCTCGTTAATTCAGCCTGTTATCCAACCCAGTTCGGCTGCACCGACGACGTGATTAAATACGAGTACAACCCGGCCAAGGCCAAGAAGCTCCTGGCGGAAGCAGGATACCCGAATGGTTTTGAGATGGATTATTACGGCTGGCGGGAACGGGGCGAGATGGAAGCCATCATGGGGTACCTCAACGCCGTGGGCATCAAGGCCAAGATTCAATGGATGAAATACGCCGCGGTCCGGGATAAGATCCGAAACGGCGAAGTGGATATGTCCCACAACAACTGGGGGTCCTATTCCATCCCCGACGCCTCGGCCTTCACCGGGAATTTCTTCCGGGGTACGGCGGATGATAACGCCCGGGACCCGGAAGTGATGAAATGGCTGCAGATTGCCGACACCTCCATCGACCCGGAGGTGCGGAAGAAAAATTACAAGATGGCATTGCAGCGCATTGCCGCGCAGGCCTACTGCTTACCCCTGTGGTCTGCCAACATGAATTTTGCGTTCACCAAAGATCTGAACTTCGTTCCCCAGTCGGATGAAATTCCCCGGTTCTTCAACGCCTCCTGGAAATAGGAAGACCGAAAAAAGCCGAAGGCCCGGCCGGAATGGACCGGGCCTTTTCCCTGTTAAAGGGGCCGACGGGAAAAAGGAATGCTCATCTATACCCTGAAAAGACTTGCCCTGGCTGTGGCGGTCACGCTGGTGGTATCCGCCCTCAGCTTCGGCCTGCTCTACCTTTCGGGCGACCCGGCGACGGCCATCGGCGGGGAAGCGGCGACCGACGTGGACATCGTCAACATCCGAAAATTCTACGGCCTCGACCGGCCCATTCACATCCAGTACCTGACCTGGGTCGGGAAAGCCCTTAAGGGGGACTTCGGGATGAGCTATTATTTCCGGCTGCCGGTGAGCGAGATCATGGCCACCCGCCTCCCCGTGACCCTGATCCTGGGATGCTCGGCCATCGTCTTTGCTCTGGTTTTTTCCATCCCCCTGGGGGTGATTGCCGCCATCCGCCCCAACAGCTGGATCGACCGAACGGCCCTCTTTCTCTCGGTCATGGGGCAGGCCATGCCGAGCTTCTGGCTCGGCCTCATGCTCATCGTCGTATTGAGCGTCTGGCTGCCGCTCCTTCCCCCTTCGGGAACGGAGGGCTGGGAATATTTCGTCATGCCCACCATCGTGCTGGGCTATTTCGCCATGCCGGCCCTCATGCGCCTCACCCGGGCAGGGATGTTGGAAGTCCTGGCCTCCGATTACATCCGCACGGCCCGGGCCAAGGGCTTGCTTCCCGGATCGATCCTTTTCAAGCATGCCCTGCGTAACGCCGTCATTCCGGTGGTCAGTGTATCCGCCGTGCAATTTGGCTTCATGCTGGGGGGGTCCATCGTGATCGAGACGGTGTTTGCCCTCCAGGGAATGGGATACCTGGCCTGGGAGTCCATCACCCGCTCCGACTTTCCCACCGTTCAAGCTGTGATCCTGGTGTTTTCAGTGATTTATATCCTTCTCACCCTGCTGGCCGACCTCCTCAATGGTTGGCTCGACCCGCGGATCCGGGTGGCCTGAGATGGAACTCCGACCGATTCCGCCCGTCGAAGAAATCCTGGGCCCTTCCCCGGGGCAGATCCTGCGCCGCCGCATCTTCGGGCACAAGGGATTCATGATCGGGGGGATTGCCCTGGCGGTCATCATCTTCTTTGCCCTGCTGGCTCCGGTCCTCTCCCCTCATGACCCTTATGCCCAGAGCCTTACCACCCGGCTGTCAAAGCCCTTCTGGCAGGCCGAGGGAAAGTGGAGCCATCCCCTGGGCACCGACCATGTGGGCCGCGACTATTTGAGCCGTCTTCTATATGGGGCGCGGATCTCGCTCCTCATCGGCTTCTGCGTGGCCCTGATCTCCGGGGTGATCGGGACCGCCCTGGGGGTCGTGGCCGGCTTCTTTGGGGGGCGGGTGGATATGGTGATCACCTTTATCATTACGCTGCGACTCAGCATTCCCTTCGTGCTGGTGGCAGTGGCCGTGGTGGCGATGGTGGGGGGATCGCTCAAAGTCGTCATCATCGTTCTGGGGCTTCTGCTGTGGAACCGTTACGCCGTGGTCATGCGCAGCGCCACCCAGCAGATTCGCAACCAGGACTACGTTCCGGCAGCCGAGGCGGTGGGCTGCTCCACCCCGCGGATCCTTCTTTCCGAGATCATGCCCAATATCGTGAACAGCCTGGTGGTGGTGGCCACACTGGAAATGGCCAACGCCATTCTGCTGGAGGCCGCCCTCTCTTTCCTGGGAATGGGCGTGCCGCCCCCCATGCCGTCCTGGGGGCTCATGGTCTCGGAGGGGAAAGACTTTCTTTTCTTCGAGCCGTGGCTGATTACCATTCCGGGAATAGCGCTCTTTGTGCTGGTCCTGGCGATCAACCTCCTGGGAGATGGAATTCGCGACGTGACCGCGCCGGAAAATCGATGAAAAACAGTTTCAAGTTTCGGGTTTCGAGTTTCAAGTTTTGAACGAAATAGGCCAAGGCAACAGGCAACAGGCAACAGAAAAAATCCTGTCTCTCGCAGAGGCCGCAGAGAACGCGGAGGGGAAAATATCAGCCAAGAGTCTTCGGCAAAACTCTCGCAAGCGAGGGGAAATGGTCATTCCGGGCAAGCGAAGCGCGACCCGGAATCCGGGATCTTCAAGCAATTCTGGATTCCGGCTTGCGCCGGAATGACGGATTCAGTGACATTTGCAAGAAGCTCTAAAAAATGGAATTTGATTGTTTTGGGTATGATCTCTGTGGCCTCTGTGAGCTCTGCGAGAGAATATATGGTTTAGTTTAAATATTTGCTACCTTCGATATTCTGTGTTCCGAACTCCGAACTACATTGCTCCGAACTTATATGCGCCCTTTGCTCGAAGTTGAAAATCTCCAGGTTGATATCCCCATCGCCACCGGCGACTTACACGCGGTGCGGGGGATCGACTTCACGGTCGGGAAAGGGGAAACCCTGGGGCTGGTGGGGGAGTCGGGTTGCGGCAAGTCCATGACCGCCCTGGCGGTCATGAACCTCCTTCCCAAATCGGCGATCCGGAAGGCGTCCCGCCTGTCTTTTTCGGGGAAGGACCTCAACGGGCTGAAGGAGCGGGAGATGGCCGACATCCGCGGGGACCGAATGTCGATGATCTTCCAGGAGCCCATGACCTCCTTGAACCCTTCCTACACCATCGGCAATCAGCTTATGGAAGCCATGATCCGCCATCGGCAGGTAAGCCGCTCCGAGGCGCGGAAGCGGGGCGTGTTCCTCCTGGAAAAAGTTGGCATCTCCGCGGCCAGGAACCGCCTCGGACAGTACCCGCACCAGCTCTCCGGAGGTCTGCGGCAACGGGTGATGATCGCCATGGCCCTCATGTGCGACCCGGAGTTGATCATCGCCGACGAGCCGACCACGGCCCTGGACGTGACCATCCAGGCCCAGATTCTTCATCTCCTGCGGGGTCTCCAGCGCGAGTTCCAGATGGCCATGATCCTCATCACCCATGACTTAGGGATCGTGGCCCGGGTCACGGACCGGGTCGCGGTCATGTACGCCGGGCAGATTGTGGAAACGGGAAGCGTGAAGGATGTCTTCACCCGGCCCCTGCATCCTTATACTAATGGCCTTCTGGATTGTATTCCCATACCCGGAAAGACACAACGCGGCGAGTTCCTGGGTTCCATTCCCGGTATGGTCCCGACGCCCGTGGGAGAGCTGGCGGGCTGCACCTTCCGCAACCGCTGTTCGCTGGCCTTTCAGGATTGCGCCGTCCAGGATCCGGGGATGCGCATGGTCAGCGAAACCCACGGTTACCGGTGCCTGCTGGAGCCGGAAAAACTGACGAAAAAAGCATAGAGGATAGAGCAGAGAGCATAGAGTAACGGCTGAGAATAGCGAAGAGCACAGAGCAAAGAGCATAGAGTGACAGCAGAAAATTGTAGGGGCGGCCGGCTGGCCGCCCTCGGGCCAAAAACGATTTAGTCCCCCCTTGGCCTTCGTGAGACACATATTTTGGGATGATTTTACTCCTTTGCAAATATGAGTGAATCTTCTGTTCCCGTTCTGGAATTAAGAAACATCCACCGGACCTTCACGGTGGCCCGAGGCCTCTTTAAAGGCAAGAGAAACCTCCATGCGGTCAACGGCGTGTCTCTCCGGATTCAAAAGGGGGACGTTCTGGGACTGGTGGGAGAGTCGGGCTGCGGCAAGACCACCCTGGCCCGGATTCTTCTGGGGCTCCTGCCGCCGAGCAGCGGGGAAATCCTGATCGACGGGAAGGCCATGAAGAAGGAGGAGCGCCGGACCATCGCCCGCAAGATTCAGCCCGTCTTCCAGGACCCTTATTCCTCGTTGAATCCCCGCAAGACGATAGGCTCCATCGTCTCCCTCCCCCTGCGGGTTCACCGGGTGGGAGGTTCTTCCACGTGGCGCGGCAAGGTGGAGGAGATACTGGATCTGGTGGGTTTGCCCAAACGGGTGCTTCACAGTTACCCCGGCCAGCTTTCCGGGGGGCAGCGCCAGCGCGTGGCCGTAGCCAGGGCATTGATCATGCGTCCCCAAGTGGTGATCTGCGACGAGCCGACCTCTTCCCTCGACGTCTCGGTCCAGGCCCAGATCCTGAATCTCCTGATTTCCCTGCGCCGGGACCTGGGCCTCACCTACCTTCTCATCAGCCATAACCTGGCGGTGGTGGAGCACCTGGCCACACGTGTAGCGGTGATGTATCTGGGCCGGATCGTGGAGGAAGCAGAGACGGACCGGATTTTCGAGAAGCCCCGCCACCCTTACACGAAAGCCCTGCTGGAATCGGTGCTGACCCCGGAGCCCGGCCTGGGAGTGCCGGAGCTCCAGCTGGGAGCCGGCTTTCCGAACCCGCTTGATCCGCCTTCCGGGTGTACATTTCATCCCCGCTGCGTCTATGCCAAACCGGAGTGCGGTGAAAAAGCCCCCCCGGAGCGAAGGGATGAAGAGGGGTATGTGACCTGCCATCTGTACTGAGAATGCGGAATGAAAAAAACAAGGGTGTCGGGTGTTGGGTGTAAGGTGTTGGGTATTGGGTGTTGGGTGTAAGGGGAAGAGTTTGGAGGTTGTAGGGGCGCGCGGCGCGCGCCCGAAGGGAGTTCGGAGTCAAAGGCAATAAAGACCCGTTCTTAACTTTATGCACTTTCTTATCCGTGTTCATCTGCGTTCCCCCCCACCCTAACCCTCCCCCTCGAAGGGGGAGGGGAGGGAGGGGGTGATTTCTTTTGCTTGGGGCTCAGCCGAGCTGTGTTCATCTGTGTCCCGATAAAATCTTTTCAATGAGGAGAAAAAAGATTGGCCCGAAAAATTCTTTCCGCCGAAGTCAGTCACGAAACCAACACTTTCAGCGTCCTCCCCACCACCCTGGCCTTGTATAAGGCCCGACGCTACTACCGGGGGGAGGAAATCGCCAAAGCCTTTTCCGGAACGAAGACGGAGATGGGGGCGCACCTCGACGCGGCCAAGAAATACGGGTGGGAGCTAGTACAGCCCATCGCCGCCGCCGCTACCCCGGGCGGAAAGACCCCGGCCGAAGATTGGGCCCATCTGAGCGGGGCGGTGCTCGAAGCCTGCCAGGAAGGGCCTTTCGATGGGGTTCTCCTTTCCCTCCACGGGGCCATGGTCACGGAAGACCAGGACGACGCCGAGGGAGACCTGCTGCGGCGTTTGAGGGAAAAGCTCGGGCCGGAGATTCCCATCGCCATCACCCTCGACATCCATGCCAACGTGTCTAACGCCATGGCCCGACTGGCCAATATCGTCATTGCCTACCGCACCTACCCGCACATCGATCAATACGAAAGGGCCATGGAAGCCGCTGATTTGCTCCAACGCGCCATGAACGGGGAGATCCGGCCCCGCTCCCTGGTTTGGCAGGGCCCCGTGCTGGAGGGACTTGATTACGGGCGCACCCAGGGAGGCCCCATGTCAAAGATCCTGGTCCATGCGGATCAGTTGCGTCAGAAAAGTCCGGGCATTTTGGCCATCGCGATCTGCGCCGGGTTTGTCTGGGCCGATATCCCCAATGCCGGGCCTTCCGTAACCATTTCGGCGCACGGCGACCCCTCCCAATTCAAGGGGGTGGCCGAGGAATTATTAAAGGATGTCTGGGAAACCCGCCGGGAAATCACCGTCCCCCTATACACTCTGAAAGAAGCCATGGCCGAGGCCGGGAAAGGATCAAAGGATGGCCGGCCGCTCATCCTGGCGGATTTCACTGACAATCCCGGGTCAGGGGGATACGGGGATTCGGTTCGATTGCTGGAGGCCATGATTCAGGCCGATTTAAAAAAAGCCGCCTTCGGCTGCGTACCCGACCCGGAGGCAGTTCAAAAATGCATCGCTGCGGGGGTTGGCCAGGAGGTAGAAATCACGCTGGGGGCGAAAATCGATCCGAAAACATATGGCCCCTCCCTGAAGATTCGGGGAACCGTCGAGCATGTGAGCGACGGAAAATTCATCGCCCGGGGCCCCATGAGCAAAGGGGTTCAGTTCTCCATGGGCCCCACCGCCGTCCTTCGCTCCGGCGGTGTGCAGGCCCTGGTGACCACCCACAACATACAGGTTTATGACCTTCAGGTTTTTCTAAGCCAGAAGATCGATCCAAGGGCCTGCTCGGCCGTTGCCGTCAAATCCTGGCACCACTTCCGGGCCGCCTTCGAGCCCATTTCCCGGAAGGTCATGCTGGTTGACAGCGGGGGCCTGGCTTCCAGAGATCTGAAGCGTTTTACCTACCACAAGATCCGCCGCCCCATTTATCCACTGGATATGGAATGATTTGAAAGCGGAATGAAGAAAGACCGGCCCTTCGGACCTTGAAGACCGTCACGCTTTGGGCGTGACTTGAGGAGCCGGCCTGGGGCCCTTGAGGAGCCCTCCGCCCTGAACCATACTAGGTTCAGAGCTCTCCTCGAGGCAAGTACCAAAAGCTCCCGATACGGGGACGGAATGAGAACTGGACAGAATGTGGAATTCGGAGGGATCACCGACTTGAACCGCGCTTCAAGGCCACTTTTTAATGGATTCCGGGGGAACAAAGGAGCGGAAAACTAAAGCTGGACCTGCGCCCCCAATTCCACGACCCTATCAGCGGGAAGATTGAAGTATGCCGTGGGGCTCCCGGCCACCCGCGACATGAAGGCGAAGAGGGATTTGCGCCAATGAGCCATCTTCGAATCGCCGTGGGTAAGCAGAGTGACCCTCCCCAAGTAAAAGGTCGTTTCGGCTAGATTGATCTCAAGGCCTTGTATGTCAACCATCTTCATGATCTCCGGAATGCTGGGCCTTTGCATGTAGCCGTTGTGAGCAACTACGCTATAAAAGCCCTGCCCAAGATTTTCCACGTTGACCCGATCCCCCAGCTTCACCCTTGGGATGTTGGCCGTCATCAACGAAAGGAGCAACACTTTTTTATGCAAAACCTTCGTGTGCTTGAGGTGATGCAGAAGAACCGGAGAGGTTCCTTCCGGGGTGATGGAAAGAAAAACCGCCGTCCCTTTTACTCTCGGGATGTCGTGCCTGGACAAGTCTTCAAGGAATGCTTTTATGGGCAGCCGCGTGCCGATCTTGCGATACAATTCCGTACGCCCTTTCCTCCAGGTCGTTAGAGCGATGGTAATCAGGCCTGCAATAAACAGGGTAACCCATCCTCCATCGACGATCTTCAGAAGATTCGCCAGGAAATAGGAAGAGTCGAAGAGGAGGAAAAGAATAACCAAAGGCGCTGCCTTCCAAACCGACCAACCCCAGCCTCGGGTAGAAAGAATGAAAAACAGGGTTGAAGTGATGTTCATCGTTCCGGTCACGGCGAGTCCATAGGCCCCTGCAATTCCAGTAGATCCACGAAATCCGATCACCACCGCCAGGCAGGCGACCATCAGAGCATAATTGACCGCTGGCACGTAGATCTGTCCTTTTATTTCATAAGAGGTGTGAACAATATGAAAACGAGGGGAATACCCCAGGTCGATCGCCTGCTGGGTCAGTGAAAAGACGCCCGAAATCAACGCCTGGGAAGCGATCACCGTGGCTATGGTGGCCAGCGCAACCATGGGATAGAGGAAAAATTTGGGGACCAGGCCATAAAAAGGATTAAAAGCCATATCAGGATATTTCAAAAGGAGGGCGGTCTGGCCAAAATAATTGCAGAGGAGGGCGGGAAAAACCAGGCCCAGCCAAGAGAACCGGATCGCTCTTTTCCCGAAGTGACCCAGGTCGGCATAGAGAGCCTCGCATCCAGTTATGCAGAGAACGACCGACCCAAAAACCACCAAGGATTGGAATTTGTTGGTAACAAAGAAATGGTAGGCATAAAGGGGATTCACGGCCAGTAAGATTTGTGGGGCTTGAACGATGACCGCCATCCCCAGCACGGCGATCGCTAGGAACCAGAGTGTCATGATGGGGCCGAAGAGCTTTCCGATGTTGGCAGTTCCACGGTGCTGAAAGAAAAACAGGATGAAGATAATAAGGCAGGCAATGGGTAGGATGAATGGAGAAGCGGCCTCGGTGGCCACTTCAAGGCCCTCCACCGCCGAAAGAACGGAGATGGCGGGGGTGATGATTCCTTCTCCCGCGAGCAGTCCTGCGCCGAGGATCCCCCCGCCCACCGCAATGGATCGGAGGCGGGGGGACAGCTTCTTGCTTTCATTGGACACCAACCCGAGAAGGGAGAAAATTCCGCCTTCCCCATGGTTATCCGCGCGAATGATAAAAGAGAC